>Ga0326758_100230_pt1 | contig 15337 bp, 9 predicted proteins | sample GCRJH_S_FD_207221 | JGI IMG/M metagenome (GOLD analysis project Ga0326758, IMG submission 207221) | Hot spring sediment microbial communities from Geyser Creek Basin, Yellowstone National Park, WY, United States - GCR.JH_S | ecosystem: Environmental > Aquatic > Thermal springs > Near-boiling... | reverse complement strand
CTGATCTACTAATTGAGTCTCTATATTTATTAATCATAGTCATTAATAGAGTAACACAACAATTAGCTCCTTCTTCACAATATACAGCGCAGTTTACAATGTTAAGTCTTTGTTTAGTTATTGTGCCTCTAGTTTTAATAATATGTTTTGCTTTTATCAGGCCTTTAATTGATTGGCTAGACGCGTTATTTTATGTAATAGGGTTACTGATAGGAACCGTTATACTTATAGAAATTAACATTAAGTACGCAGGACTTTTCTCACATATTATTGGCAACGTCACTTTTAACATGTTATTAATTCTAGTGTCCATCATATTGGGTTATGCCACGAGAATTTATATATCAAAGCCAGAGCAAGACTATTGGTAAAGTGGGGAGTTTAACGATTTGAAATGTTAACTGCTTTCTGCTATCACCCTAATTCTACTTTTCTTTTGCAAACGTCTCTATCTCTACTTCAATGTGCAACAGAGAACGTTTCTTCTCAACGTTCCATTGAAACATTACCTAGCCTCTCAAGCCTGTGGCCAGGATTCAAATCCTGGCCGCGGCACTTTTTCCCTTAAATTGAAAGAGAGTTACGTTCTCTATATAGAGGCATAAATGGAACAATAATCCTCGCCGCTGAAGGCGCCCCTCATCGGCTGGCCATGGCCGCCTGGGCCAGGCGTCAGCGCCGTCACGTCATTCAGGGTCTCACGTAGGTCCCCTGGCGAGGCCTCCCGCCGCCTTGCCTTTAGAGCCTTGAGGCCGCCAGCCTGTAGACTGGATCAGCTATCGCGTACTCCCCCTCAACCTCCTCAACTACCCCAAGCTTGACGAGGGTCCCTATGAGCTGGGATACCGTGGCGGGGTTCAGGCCCCTGCCCTCATAATCCTCAAGCCTCCTCCTTATGGCCGCCCAGGGGGCCCTGCCCTCCGCGAGGGCCCTCAGGATCACGGCGTACCTCGGGCTCCTGAGCGACGATATGAGGTTCCTGAGCTCCTCCAGGGCGAGCGATGAGGCCGCCCTGATAACGTCCTCGAGGTCCCTCAGGCCGCCGGTGACGTAGAGGTGCCCGAAGTAGGTGAGCCAGCCTATTATGCCGTCAAAGGCGTCAACCGCTTTCTCCATGAGGTCCCCTGGGCACCTCACGCCTGCCTCGCTGAACCCCCTCTCAAGGAAGTCGAGGGCCTCGTCAGGGCTCAGCCTCCTGGTTCTCACCTCCCGGAACGCCCTGCCGAAGAGCGGGGCCCGCGGGTCCTCGAGGCCAAGGAAGTCGTAGAGGAGGCCGAACTGGGAGCCCGTGAGGACGAGCCTCACGTTGGGCAGGCTGTCGTAGGCGTAGGCGAACAGCCTGTCGAGCCTCAGCCAGTTCGCCTTCCTGAGCTCCTGGGCCTCGTCAACAGCTACAACTATGGGCTCTCCCAGGTCGTTGAGCCTGGTGAAGAGGTCCGGGAGGCTTAGCCTCCCCCTCCCCCTGAAGGTCACCCTGACGCCCGGCGGGCCCAGGGAGACCTCGAGGCCGCCCAGGCCCCTGAGGGCCTCCCTCAGCCTGTCAGCAAGCGAGGGCTCCCTCCTGAGGAGGTCCTCGAGGGACCTGGCGAACACCTCGGCTATGTCCCTGTAGCCCGCGTAGAGGCTTAGCCTGACGTCAACGTATAGGTAGGTAACGCCTGCCTCGCCCAGGGCTACCCTTAGGAGGGACGTCTTGCCGGTCCTCCTGAGGCCGGTGACCAGGGTGAGCCTCTCGGCCCTCAGGGCGCTTACCAGCGCTGAGAGCTCGCGGTTGAAGTCGTAGAGGTCCTCCCTCCTTGGTTGAAGTTCAAGGAACAGCCCTAACGGTGTACTTTTTCAAGCATATTGTTAAAACGTAAATAACTTTAAGCGGACTGGGCCTCCTGAACAGGAAATTAAATAAGCTAATGTGAGGTCCCTAGCTTGAACTATGTGCTGACGGCTAAAGTTTGACCCAAAACGGGGCTGCATTGCATTAAACCAAAGTTAATCAAAATAATCAATTGTACCTCTAATTATTATGAAATTTCGTTGCCTGCGGGGTCGTTTATTTTTAAGTTTAAAAAGCTATATAATATAAGCTGAACTCGAAGAAAAACGTAAAAACAAAGATAAATAAATTATTTACTTCCTCCTTATTATCAGTAGAACGGCAACCAGCACTACAATTACAACGACCGCTGTGGCTGCAACGTATTCTGTTGTATGTGAAGGCTGAGTTGTTGAAGTTGTTGTTGAAGTGACGGTTGATGTAGTTGTTGAAGTTGTTGTTGAAGTGACGGTTGATGTAGTTGTTGAAGTTGTTGTTGAAGTGACGGTTGATGTAGTTGTTGAAGTTGGCACAGCCTTAAACAGCGCTACCACCGTTCCAGCTGAGTTGACCGTCATGTTTGTAGTGGCTGATGACGAGTTCGTGAACGTTATGCTGGAGTTTGTCTCCCACCCAACGAACTCGTAGCCTGGGGCAGGGACAGCGGTTATGGTGACTGTTGAGCCCGCGTCGTACCAGGAGGTCCCCGAGGGGCTCGTGCTGCCCCCAGCTGTGGGCTGAACTGTTACCATGTACTGCTTGACGTAATGAAGGCTGACTGATGACGCAGTTGGCACGCTGATTGTACCCGAGGAGGTCTGAGCTACATACCTCGTGCCGCTCCCTACAGCTATTATTGAAGTTGCATTCCATGTATAGTTACCTGCAGGGACGCCCGTGAACGTTATGTTGCTGGCCGTAGAAGACCTTGTTGAGCCGTTAAACGTCACTGACCACTGCGTCCCTGCTGGGAGGCCTAACTCTGTGAACGTAATCGTATAGTTCTGAAGGGGCGTTGCATTGATAGAAATATTATACGTACCCATGGGCTTCACATCAATAGTTATAGTTTTTGCAACCCCATTAAGCAGATAAGAGAGAGTGTAATTTCCAGGTTTTAGAAATACTCTAAAGTGACCTTCATATATGTTGATGGGTTGTCCATTAATCGTTAGGTTCAAATTATTGACATTAGTATAACCATTTATGGTTCCTGGCAAACTGTCAATTGAAAAATTAGGATAAACTAGGACTCCTTCACCATATGTAGAAATATAAAGGCTACCATTGTTAAATGAAACACTTGTGACCTCTCCGCTCTTTAAATTATAGTTAATCGGAACCCAGCTTCTTCCTTGGTCTAAGGATATTAATATCCCGCTGTTCACGGTTGCGGCTATCAAAGGATAGCCTGTGATATTGAGCCAGTACACTTCGATGGGGATGCCAAAAAGCCCTCCTTGAAAGCTACTAAAAGATTCATTAAGGACACTAAAAGATTTTCCATAGTCATATGAGATATAAAGGGATCCAGGCGAAAACATACCTGTCGCAGCCACTACCACGCTTTTGTTAGCTGGATCCACAGCAAACGAAGTGACGTAGCCGCTTATCCCCGATGATCTTAACCACGTCCCGTTCAGGTTGTAATATACTCCATTGGTGGTTCCCACCAAAAACATGTTCTGCTCCGTCATCGTTACCGTAGTAGCGTCGGCAGGAGAATTAGTCCACAAATCCCACGTCTTCCCGTATTTCGTCCCGTTATATACGCCCTGGACGTATGCAAAAAACACGTTTGAGTTGTTATAGGGATCTATGAATAGCGCGTTCGGGGAAAGCAAATAAGACGGAGTACCTGGAACAACGCTTTGAAATTCCAGACCACCGTCATCAGAAACAGAAAGCCCGTCCGACCAACTATACGCATATAACCAGGAGGCGTTTGCCGGGTTAACTGCTATATCTGTACCCTCCCCACCTATTGGTATGGGCTGAGTATTACCGCCGAACCAAGATTTTCCACCGTCAATTGATATGAAAGCGCTGTAATCCTGCATGCCCACCGCTATTACACTTCCGTTGCCTCCTACGCTGACGGAGTATGTCAGGGTATCCGAGAGATCCCCGCTTATCGGTTTCCAATTCAACCCGTAGTCATTGGACTGGTATACTCCCTGATCGGACCCCAGAACAATCACGCTGTCATTTCCTGGATACACCGCCAAGCCCATGTTATCCGTTGCAGGCATACCCTCATTGAAGCTCTTTCCTCCATTAAATGAATAGAAAAACTCTGCCGCTCCGTAAGCCCACAAGACGCTTTCGTTCTTTGGATCAAAAACTACATCCTTAACAGGTATCAGGCTCGAATTGGTTATAGTTATACCGCCATCTTCTGAAAAAAGCGTGTACTTATCTCCGGCGTAACTCAAATATACCACAGAGGAATTGAACGGCGAGGCCGATATGAACACTGGGTAATTCCCGATAAATGTATGGAGAGTTTCCCATGTCGCGCCGAGGTCGTTCGACTTAATCATATATATGTAACTCTCTCCGATACCCGGTGCCCCCGGTCCCCACACCAAGGCATATATATCACTGCCCGAGACCGAAATCGGCCCAACCGGATATTGTGAATTGTAAACTATACTCCATGTCAGGCCATCGTCATCACTTTCTATAACTCCTACGTTACTCCCAGCGAATATTTTCTGTCCGCTGCTTTGGAAATTGTTGACACCTGTTATGTTGGATACTTTATACCACCAAAGGCCTCCATCATCAGTTCTGTAAATCCCATTGTTCGTAAAGGAGACCAATAGTACGTTGGGGTTATTTGGATCCATATAAAGCCCGCTAATAGGGCCGTATGGAAGCCCAAAGTCTCTAGGAAGCCAATTTCTGCCATCGTTGTAGGTTTCGTAGACCCCGCCATCCCCGACTGGGCCCATTACACCATCCTGCGCCGTCCCAGAAGCTATGTATATTATGTTAGGATTGTTTGGATCTATTTGGATAAGGCCTATGTGTCCTGAAGCATTGAGGTATATCGTGTTTTGAGAATTAAACGGATTCGGAAAGAACGCGGGCCCTACCTGAATCCAAGGGTACTGCTCACCTTCGCCGTGGTATTCGTATGCCGGCATTAAATCTATGTTTATATAGTACATGCCTGCAGTAACTGTGTAGTTGCCGAAATACCACCTGTAATAGGGGTTCTCAGCCAGTATCGAATAAGTTCCAGGCTTTGTATCCTTTAACTCTAAATAGCCACTCGAATTCACTTGCATATATTGGCCATTAACTATTACGGAAGAAAGGTAAGCCGGAGTGACCTTTATGATCAAATTGGCTATTAAACTTTCATTATTGCCTTCCAACCAGCTCGGTATTACCGTTCCGTTTGCGTAGAAGAACTCCACGTTGTCCAGGTTAGGTGCTTCATATTTTTGGTATGCAGAGGAGTTTACGAGGACGAGCTGCTGGTACTCATTCGGGGTCGGAACCGGTTGATCGTTTGTTATTTGTATCGGAACATAGTAAATTATGCCGCTGGGTACTGTTACATTTGGGTCTGAACCTGCGGGATAAACCTGGTTGGATACATTAAATGAAGGCATAACGCCATTAGGTGGCAAATTCATCACGGCAGCCCACTGGACCGATATTGAGGTAGATGCGCCATCAAAGCCCACATGGGCTGGATACAGGGGGTAGTCGATATTTATCGACCTGCTAAAGTCTCCATTTAAGAATTGAATAGAAGAGGTCCTATTCAGTATTTCCACCAAGTACGTGCCAGGAATACCCTCCTTATTCACGAAATAACCGTATACAGAACCGCAACCGTTAGCCTCTCCTGATGCGTTCCACTGATCTGGATAGGTATTTCCGCAGGCCAGCCTTATAAATGCTCCAGCCCATCCTTGACCGTTGTTCACTGTCTCATTCAAGTCGAAGTATCCGACATTATCCACATCGCCTATGGAAGTTATCCCGGCCATAAATGCCGTACCGGGACCGTATGTAGAGTCAGTTACTACGTATCCCGGCCCATTGAAGTTGACGCTGAGCCCATCATTTACAGAGTAGCTACCACTTGATATGTTAACATACCACCCGTTTAAATTGGTGAAATTAGTGTAGTACAAAAATACATATTTTCCATTATCATATTCGCCATATTTACTGCTCAGCTGTGGCGCCTCACCCACTGTAACTCCGTTGAAAAGATTCGTAGTATTTGAAGCGAAGCCCATGTATATTGTCATGCTCGAGTCCGCGTTTATCTTTGAAAGCTTAAGCCAATAGCTGGTTAGAATTGAGAAATTAGCGTAGTTTCCACTAAAAGTTGAAGGCGTTTCCAGTAAGTGTCCAGTATAGTCATCAGATGCAGCGTGGCTTGACTTTATAGGACCGTAAGCCATAACTGAAAATGTGATTAAACACAACAGCATAATTGAGAAGGTTACCCTCTTCACTACACCGCCTCTTCCACCCATTTTCCTCACTTTTACTATCCCACAGTAAACTTCCGCAGTATTATATTTTATCAGCTATTTATCAGTTATGAGACCGCTCCATTATCTACGTGAGCCGGATTTAAGCCTGGCTCTTACAGGCTGAGGCGAATTTATAAAGCCCGTAAATTTCCTCTATGTTGTCTGAGGAAATGCGTCGTGTTCCTGTCGACCTCGTCCATGCTTCTGTATGAACGATTCTCGCAGACCTAGCTAGGGCAGACCTGGTAGCAAGATGCTACTTACCAGACAAAGATTCCAGAGACATCAGGCGCTGGTAAGATACGGAATAGACCTTGCCGAGCGGAGCACTCAGGTGTTGTCATGCAGTCCCTCTAATGGCGTATTCGCATTGCCATCATGTGCCTCCCCCACGTCCCCCGTAGCTTCGCCCCTTTTGTCAGCCTCTCGGCCCTCAGGGCGGTTACCAGCGCTGAGAGCTCGCGATTGAAGTCGTAGAGGTCCTGCCTCCTCGTCTTTGGCTCGGGGCTGAATAACGTTAGGGTACCCCAAACATTTTGGGGTACCCCAAGCGTGATAGGTTTCGCCTCCTCTGTCGCGTCTGACCTCCTCCCCGCCCTAAAGGGCGAGGATTTCAGTTGTAAGGCCAGCTAGCGTTGGCGTGTAGATCATCAGCTCTAGGAAGGACCTAATGAGGCCGGGAGGAGGCAGGAGGAGCTGGGCGTGGTCCCCGACATATACGTGAGCAGGATGTGCTCCGAGGCGCTGGGCCTCAGAGGAGGCCTCGACGTTGAGGTGGAGACCCTCTACGGCACGGGCACCGTAATTCACAAGGTCTGGGCCACGATATTGAGGAGGAGGGAGCTGCTCGGGAACGTCCTATCCAACGTCTGGGTGGTCGTGCCGAACCCCTCGGCCCTCACGCACATGTACCACCTGCTGTCGCTTGAGGAGGAGCTAAGGCCGCTGGGGGACGCCGTGACTCTCTGGACCCTGAACCTTGACGATAATGACCTGGGCCTAATGAGGCTTGACGACGTCTACAGGGAGCTGAGGAAGGCAATAGGAGGCGCCCAGGCGGCCAGGAGGCTGACTTCTGCAGGCGCCTAGGGCTCAGGCGCTGAAGAAGGCAATGAGCCCTCGCCTTAAAGTCCTTTGGGCTCCAGGTCGACGCCTCTAGGTCTTCCACGCAAATTTGCGTGGAAAAGCTGATATCGCTGAGGTCATAGTTCTCAGGGCCACGTAGTCTCAGTCCATAAGCTTACTCGTCAAGGTTCACGGCCTCACGCCCGCAGCCCCTGCCGCGGAACACGTATCTGCCCTCCCTCTCCGCGTTAACGTCATGGACTCTTTCCCACCTCTTCTCGAACTCGTCAGGCGTCACGCAGTTCACCTCGCGCTGGCCCTCGTCGCCTATGTATACTATACAGATAATGTGCCGGTACCGTCTGCTATCAAGGTACCGCATCTCATTCTCAGTGAACGATATGCTCATGCACAGCTTCTCGTCCCACCTGCCCTTTGGCACCCTCCTGCCCTTCACCTCCACAGTATATCGCTCGCCGTCCTTGGAGACGACCATGTCGTAGGGCCCAGGCCCCCTCCTGTAGCCCATAACTATGGAATAGCCCATCTTCACGAGGTATTCCGTTGCGAGCCGCGCAGCCGTCATCTCAACCTCTTCACTTAAGGGTGAACGCTCGCCGCGGCCCCAGCTGGGGCTCGCCGCGCAGGGCTTCAGCTCAGGCGACTGCCCCTGCCCGCAGGCCTTGTAGACGGCCTCCGCCAGCTCCTTGACGTAGGGCGCCGCCTCCTTGAACTCTGGGGAACCCCTTATCACGGCCTCAAGGGCCACCTTGTCAGCGACGTCAAACCTGCCATGATCACGCAGGTACCTGCAGGCGTACCTCACGACAGCCACTACCTGAGGCCAGGGGACCTTTGAGTCCTTGAGCAGGCACTCAACCTGTGTGGCGACCTCATAGGCCTCTTCTGAGGGGAAGCGCTCATAGTCTGTCACAGGCGGTCATAGTTTACAGGGGCTGAGCGCGTCTAAAACGTTAAAGTAAAGCAAGATAATTCCTTAGAGCGCCCCCTATCACATTATGGGGGCAGGTGCTGAAGGCCTGGACGTCTATCTCTAGGGTTTTGAGAGCGGAAGAAATAATAGGGCCCTTGACCGCTAGTTTAACGTGGAGATATTGACCAGCAGAAGGAAGCGCTCCCCCTTTGATAATTACAGGCTTAAGATCTCTACGAGAATCTATGAGCCTGAGCTCCTCAGCGACTTCAAGGAGATAGTGGGCAACACGGTAAGCAGTCCTGATGAGTATAAGAAGCTTCTGGAGTTCTACACCGAGTACAGGTTAGAGGGGCGCCCGGAAGACCAGGCTATTTCAGAGGCGCTCCGCAGACTTGAAAGGTACAGGGAGCGGACCTCAAGCCTCAGGGGCTCCTGGAAGTCCCCGCTCTACGAGCACCTTGAGGAGCGCCTCAGGTCCTACCTTGAGTGGGTTGACTTCCTAGGGCTGATAGCGAGCCCAACTGCAAAGCTGGCCAGACATATAGCTAAGTACGGGCTAGGGGGCGACTGCGACGCCATAGCCAAGCTGGCCATAGCGAAGGGGCTTGAAGGCTTCGCAGCCACTATAAGGACCCAGGACGGCAGGGAGGTCAAGGTCCCCCTGTCGGCCGCCTTCGTTAAGTTCTTCTGCCGCGACAAGGCCCGGGAGGCCTATGAGAAGGCGCTGAAGGAAGTCTACGGCAAGGAGGTCGACGCCTCTGAAATCTTCGCTGCCCTGCCTAACCCCTGGTGAGCCCAGCATAATCGATGAGGTCGCCAGGGCTGCTTGAGCATCTTCTTCAGAGGCACCTCCAAATACATCTTTGCCAGCTCCTCAACCGCGTGTAACAGGCGGTCCTGCACCTCACCTGGACCAGCTATGATCTTATAGTGACCTTTGGCTTTCCCTCAACCAATGCTGGCCTCGGGTGATGTCATTATCAGCTCTTCCAGTCAAATCAAGGCTGCGGTCGCGCAAGACCTTAACACCAAGCTGACGATTGACTTCAGTAACAGCATTCTCACGCCTTCAACTTGGGCTCTATCTTAGATGCTTTCGATAGCCAGCAGTACACGCACTTTTCCATTAATGTTAATAGCCTGGAGCTTAGCTTTAGCTGTAAATGTGACAGACGTTAACAGTAATACAGAGAAGGGCGTGGAGAACGAGCTAAAGAAGCTATCAGATAATTTCTACAAGGCTGGAAGACAGCGCCTTCACGCGCTGATACTAGCGATCGTTAGCTTAACACTATTAGCTCTGTCCAGTTCTTCTCCATCCCATGCGCTTACCGTGCTTACACAAATTATGTCGCTCGTCTTACTTTTCTATGCCTTTATGAGTGGCTCCGCGCTGACCTTAGTTTGCTCTCTATTTTTCATGACGCAGCGCTCCTTAACTTGAAGAGGGGCATTAGTGTAGAAGCCCTAGTGAGCTCCGATGAGCAAACGTCGACCCCTTCACGCCAGCCCGGTAGGGCTTTATCAAACAGGCTTGCTAGGCTGATCGTGAACCCGGATTTAATCGTAGGATTAACTCCGGTCTTTTATATAATAGAGTTTATGGGATTTTTAACCTAATATTCGTCTTAACAACTAGAGATTCAGGTTTCTCCATACAATTACAGCCTCTCTTGAGCACCTTCTCTATGATCCTACTGATCTCTGCATCAATACTTCTGGGCCTGAGCCAGTGGAGCGAGAGCACGGCGGTCAGAGGCTCACTAGAATCCAGCTGCACATCTGTATGGCTTGAGATGCTTAAGTGGATTAGAACGTTCCTATTCGGGCTCTTTATGTTCAATCTAGTTATATATGTATTTTCATTTTATCTGCTACCTAAGTCACTAACTCCTGGCACGACAGCTATTTAACATGTTAAAAGATTCGTTCTACTTTGGTTCAGGACTAGGCTTGCTGGCGACTCTCGCGTTTCTGCTGATGTTACTAATGTTCTTTAGAGACTTTATACACCTCGTATGCTCACGGGAACAAACACAGGAAAATAGGGGATAAAAATTAAGGGAACAGCAACATTTATAATACATGGTAATGACTCACACGCCGCATAAGGCGGAGGGGAGGCGTGAGCCCAAGCCGTGGGCCGCAGGCCTGCTTAAGCTCAGCATAATCCTCTTCGCGATGATACCCCTCTACTTCTTCATGGGCGGCTTCTTCGCGCCCTCTATGGCTACGGGCGCCGCGCGGGAGATAGGCGTCTGCATGCCCGATGTGCTCCTAGTCCTGCTAGTGCTTACTTTCGTGGCCCTTGGAAGCCTGGGCTATAGCGTGGAGAAGGTCGACGTCAACAGGTCCGTGCTTACGAGGGGCAATGAAACAGTTTAGCTCACGCTTAACAGCGACATGGAGGGGTCAAGGCTGTTAAGCGTTGACAGCGATAAGGAGACGGCCAAGAAGGCGAGGGGGAGGCCTGACATAAGCCTGTGGAAGATCAAGGGCGGGGAGCGCGAGGGGCTGCTAGTTATTGAGTGCAAGTTCTCGGACAGCCCCCCTTACCTCACGGCGGGCAGGTTCAAGGCCATGGCCTACCTATACGAGTACGGCGCCCAGCTGGGCGCCCTCGTCTTCCCTGAGCTTAATAGCGAGAGGAGGCCCTATGATGATGAGGACGAGGGGACCAGGGGCCTGTGGAGGAGCTTAACGAAGGAGGGCGGGCTTCTCTGCATGAGCCTTAGAGACGGCGCAGGCCAGGCCCTTTACCTCATTAGGGTTGACCCGGCCGAGGGGAACGATGCCGAGGAGGCCTGGGAGGAGGCGAAGAGGAGGGTCAGGAAGGTCCTTGAGGAGTTCCTCGGGCCAGAGTCTAAGCCTTGCAGAAGCCAGACAGCCTTTGAGAGAGCTCTAGGCCTCACTGGCTAGACCCTATGAACCTTGGGCCTCGTCAACTCCCCAGTTTACAACGACTTAGGTTAGTTAAATGCAGGTGAGCTATGTAGGCCAGGCGAGACCGCGGCGTTAACGAAGAACTAGGGTGACTTGCCGCATTGGTGCCGGCTCAGGGTTACACCAACTGCGACCTTGAAGCTCAGCCTCACCGTTGAATGACAAGTTTTTTACTTTACGAGCGCAAGTCCTACACGTGGCTGACCTGCTCGCTAAGTACCGTGAGGACGTTAAGGGGTTAATTAAGGGCAGGTGCGGTGACAGCGTAGCACTTCTGCTAAGCCCACCACTTACCCATGCAGATAGGTTAGCAAGTGAACTAAGGAGCGAGATCGGCGAGGGCAAGGTAAGGCTCTACATAATCGGCAGCGAGGGCGGGAAGGAGAAGCTCAAGCCCGAGAAGGTCAGGCGCCTTGTGAAGATACTCAAGGACATTAGGGGCTCGATGACCAGTGATAAGGGTTATGTCGTTGATGAGAGGTTAATGAAGGAGTTAAGGGACCTGCTCGGCGATGACTGGGTTAAAGACGTTAGGCCTGACTGCGTCATACCCTACTACATATCGTGGGAGGAGGCAAGGAAGTACGCAAGTGACAAGGACGTCGATGAGAGTGTTAGGAACGCGCTGAAGTTGATAATCAATGGGTTCGAGGGTAAAGGCGGAAGGATTACCTGGTTTGGGCTTGACTACGTGCCTGAGGAGCTTGTGGAGGACGTGATAGGCGCTAAGGATGAGGACATTGAGGGGTGGATTGATGATTACCTATACATTGTTTCGAAGCTTAACCTAGACGGTGGGGTTTCGCATGATGTGAAGAGTGTATTCAAGAGGTTCATCGAGTCTATACCAGATATTGGCCAGCTAATGCACTTTGTGCCGAAGCCTTTTACGCAGATAGCTGCTGCCACCCTGTCATTCATTAAATTACTCGCTAAAGACGAGGTGCGCCCGTTTAGGGACATTATTGACGCTGTGGGACACCTTAAAGCGTTGAGTAGGGATAGGGACCTAAACACCCTTGGCAAATTAATAGCCTACAAACTAGCTGTGGACATGGAAATACCCTATGAGGTTGTTCACAACGTTCTGGTCGGCCTTGCTGGGTTGGCTGATGGTGAATTGAAGGATATCGAGGAGAGGTTAGACGCCATTGAGATTAAGTTAAAATCTGTAGAGGGTGCATTTAAGGTTTATGATAAAGGTGGTTTCGAGAGCGATGCCAAAGCACACCCAGGAATTCTAATTAAAGACAATGAATTGCTAATTTCAGGTGGCGTGATTAGTGGGAGAGCCGAGGAACCCTATAAGGTTGTTACAACTAAGGGCTTTAACGACTTGAGGGATGAAACGCTAAAGAGACTTAATGATGAGGGTGTTGTGGTTCTTGTCGGTCCCAGGGGCATTGGTAAGACGACACTGGCTACATACGCGACATGGACTCTCTTCAAGGAAGGTAGGCTCAAGTTCGTGGTTAATGTGGAGAACCTCGAGAAGGGTACCGACTTCTCGGACTTCATAACCTACTACATACATCTTAATAAGTATGATGAGAAGTACGGTTATTTACTCGTGGTTTACGACCCATCAACTATAAAGACTTACTCGCTGGCTGATAAGAAGACCGAGGTGCCTAAGGGAATAAGCAGTACCATAGACGCGCTCCTAAAGTTCATTGCGGAGGACGAGAAGGTGAGGGGTAGGGTGAGACTCTTAATTGTCCTACCCACGGACGTATACCAAGCACTGCCACAGGGCCTGAAGGATAGGCTGAGCAAATATGTGCTCGACCTGGAGAAGAAGGATTTCCTCAGGGACTCCGAGTTCCTCGCTGCGGTAATTGGGGAGTACGCCAAGGGCTGCAGCATTGATGATAAGGCGAAGGATTTGGCCCGCGAGATTTCGAATAGGTTCAGCGAGGGTTACACCCTAATAGCCAGGCTCGCTGGAACCCTAATTGCAAATAAGTATGGGTGCAGGGTTGACGATGCAGAGAGGATAATTGGGGAGTCAAGGGGTAATGCTCACTACTTCATATTACAATACGTGAACTCGCTCTTCAAAGTTCACGAAGAGCCCGACATGGCTAAGGCTTTGATTGAGGTCTTCGCGTTGAGGAGACCCTTCGTTGACTTAGTGAGGCCTGGCGACCCAATACTGACGCCTGGCATTGTTGAGTTGATTGGTGAGAGGCAGTATGCGAAGACGCTCTATAGCGCGGAGGGCGAGGAGTTAAGGAGTTGGTTAGCCCATAGGCAGCACGACTTAATTGAGGATTCGATAGGGGAGTTACTCGATTGCATTACGCATGAGAGTGAGGAATGTAAGAATGAGCTTGGTGCCGCGTTAAAGCCATGGGAGCTGAGAACCATTAGGAAGTCATTAGGAAAGGTCTTAGAGAATGTGAGGGACACTTACAGCGCCGTTAAGTACTTTGTAGATAACTACGGCAAGGAACTCACAGACGCGCTAAGTGATAAGTGCTGGAGAAGGGCTGCATTTATCATTGGACATACCTTGACTGGGCATCCCTATGTGCCTAGACGTGAGGATTTACCTAGAGATATTATTAAGACCATGGGTAATGCTTTAGATAGTTGCGAAATCGACTACTACCTACTCAGTGATAATAAGATCTCATCATTAATATATCATCTAGCTCTTGATGGTCATGTGCGTGTTTTGACAGGAGCTTTTATCGACAAGTACGATGAGGCTGTTGATGAGGTAAAGAAAGTTCTTAAAATCGTAACGGATAGGGGCCGTATTTATGGTGGTGAGGGTCTTTACGGACTTGGATTAGCTTCGATAATTGCCAAGGCTGCTGAGTCAGGCAGACCCATTAAGTTTTGTGATGCTGATGTTGCGTTGCATATGACATCATTCACTATACAAGCTGTTGCATTACCGACCCTCGTTATGCCAATATTAAGTGCCTTAGAGCCGTTGCGCAATAAGGCGCAGCAAAGGTACATTAATCTGTTATCATTCACATCAAATATACGGAAGCTCGACCATACCACAATCAAGTACATACTTGAGGATTTGAATAAGGTCCTAGATAACTACGATTATGAAGTTAAGGAGTACGCTCAATACCTCGTAGACGCATTAATCGCCTATGCCAATCTACTTAGTTTGCATTTTGGGTATTTTGAATATGAAGGTGAGGTTAGAGACGTAGTTCAGAGGGTCGCTAATCTGCTCAATAAGATAAGCGAGTTCAGTCACAGCCTAAGTATCATAGCATGGGCATTTGCGTTGACCCCAGCGCTAATGCATGAGGATGTGAGAGAGCTTATAGAGAATACGTTAGGCATTGATGTGGTTGATAAGGCTAATGAGATTCTTGAGGAACTAAGTGAGCTTAAGGGTAAGGCCCAGGAGTTGACGAATGATAAGGATCTCACGAGCTATGTCAAGTTCGGGTTCATAAAGGCTGATGAGAGGACTGTTAAGGAAGTAATTCTCGATGCGTCATCGCATCTTAAGCACGCATTGGCATATTATAGGTTTTTTGATGGTGAGCTTAAGGAAGCAGCAAGACTATTTAATGAGGTAGCTAACCAGTCTAGAGAGCTCAACGACTATGGTAACTACATAACTGCTCGCGTTCAGGCGTTGCGTAGTGAGGCTCTCGAGAGCTCGTTAGACGGCGATGAGCTAGTTAATTTAGTTAAAAAGTTTCAACAATTGCATGAGGAAGCCTCTGATAAGAAGCTTTACAGGCTCGCGGCCTCTTACATCCCTATCGCATTTGATATACTTAGTAATTACCTTGTGTCCTTAGCCCTAATAAGTGATGACGAAACGATCAATAAGTTGCTTGAAAAGCACTCATGGATGTTGAACATCAATTATGATGTTACAGTCCTGACCCAACTATCGCTCAAAGCCCTACTCAGTCTAAGGGATGGGTTGAGCAACGTGCTTAGGGGTAAACTTAGTGTTAATCCTGAGGAGTTAATTGAGACCTTCATAGCAACAGGTAAAGTAGACATGGAGTTTCTGCCCGCACTGATGGTCGCTTTTGGTGCGTCAAACCTTGAAGAGGGGGTTGAGTCATGTGGGAAGTT
>Ga0326758_100229_pt1 | contig 15353 bp, 11 predicted proteins | sample GCRJH_S_FD_207221 | JGI IMG/M metagenome (GOLD analysis project Ga0326758, IMG submission 207221) | Hot spring sediment microbial communities from Geyser Creek Basin, Yellowstone National Park, WY, United States - GCR.JH_S | ecosystem: Environmental > Aquatic > Thermal springs > Near-boiling... | reverse complement strand
GGAACCTCGGACGATGATATCATCACCTCGCCGTGCATGACGTTGCTGGACCCCGACCCGAACACCGTGAGGGCCTCTATCGTTGTGGTCTCGTTAATGGTTATCGGTTGCACAATGTAATCGATGGGGTTCAGCAGCTCGAAGTAGCCTGGCAGGGTACCGCACGCAGCGCCCTGGGGCTGCTGGAGCACCCATGACAGGTTCTTCGTCAGGTACTCTATGGTCTGTAGCGGCGTGTAGCTGACGTTTAAGCTCACAGTCACAGGTCCTCCGCCCGGTAACGTGGTCACGCTGTACTGGTGCTGGCCGGGCGTCAGGGGGAGTAGCGTGACCGTCGTCGTGTAGTTGAAGCTATATGGCCTCTGGAAGGGCCCAACGAGCAGCCAAGCGCCGTCATTAAAAACATAAGGTAGGTAATTGTTGAAGTTCGGGTAGTACGGGTACCCAGTTGGCACGAACGGCGAGTACACTTCAAATTTGGTGTAGTTGTTCGGCCCGAAGAACGGCACCCCGCGCTCGTTCCAGCCATACCTCGTTGACGAGAACCAGGGCACGGCCGTTGCCGGCACAGAGATGGAGGCGTTGGGCGGCACGTAGTAGTTCAGCTGGATGAGGGCCAGGTCATATGGCGTTGTCGCTGGCTGCAGGGAGTTCGGCAAGGGCTCATGGAAGTAAAGGGCTGACAGGGGAGAGAGTGCGTTAAGGAGTAGGGTTGATATGGTCACAGCGATGAAAACCGTGACCAGTAGTGCCCTCCTGACGCGCGGCCTGAACTTCCTCAGGGCCCATATTGCGGGCACTATGACGGCCGGCGCCGCGAGGGCCGTGTAGTAGACCCAGACAACGTAGTAAAAGCCCCACGGCGTCTGCCACATCACATAAAGCCAAGGCAGCAGGAGGAAGTTCTGGGGCTCCACGAGGTTCATGAAGAGCGTGGGCATCATTAGGAAGATAGTGCTTTGGATCTTTGTGTGGAGGCCCGTCTTTACGTTGTTCACCAGGGACTCAAGGACGCTGGACAGGCTTAGCGCGGCTTGGCGGCTTGGCGAGGAGCTGGGGCTTGTGTGAGTAGTGAAGTGGAAGATGGCGTTGCCTATGGAGTCCGTTATTGATATCAGCGGGCCAGAGAGCGCCGAGCCCCATACGTTCTGGAAGATGTTTATGGCCCCGCGGCTGAAGTAGTAGACCATCAGGAAGTCCCCGAAGAGCCAGGCGAGCGAGTAGGCAAGGGTCTCAAGGCCCAGGGCGGCCCTCTCCTTGGCCTTAAGCCAGTCGAGCTTAGTGGCCAGTATGTAAAGCCCTATGAAGAACCCCAGTATAGGCGAGAACTCTATGGTCATCATCATGAGGGTCAACGACAGCCAGTAGCCGAGCCTGTTCCCCATGTATAGGTTGTAGAGGGCTAGCGCAAAGAAGGGCGCCGTGAGGATCACGACCTCGAAGGGCCCGGCCAGGTACGTTGTAATCCATGGGAACAGGAGGTAGGCCAACGCCGTGAGCAGGGCGTACCTCCTGTCTCCAAAGAGCCTCAGACCAAGCTTGTACAAGGGTATAGTTGGCAGTGTCGCCAGCGCCGCCTGTATCGTCATAAGTGTGGATATCCCTGGGTACGTGAGGTAAAGGGGGTATACTAGGAAAAGTATCGGCGACGCGTGGTTATCGAAGAACGTTGGTACTGCGAAGCTGTCGAAGAGCCTGTGGTACAGCGCTGCAGACGCAAAGGACTGCATGTAGGTCGCAGTGTCAAGGCTTGTCCAGATGTTCAGTTGGTAGTAAGTCGTCATGGCGATGTAAGTTATGTAGTACACGGCTGCGGCGTAAATTATCACGAGGGCCCTGAAGTACTTGTCCGCGGCCGCGCGCCTTGCCACGTCCCTTATGTAACCGCTGAGCATCATGAGCAGGCCGATCACTAACAGTATCGCTGACGCCCGCAGTACATCTAGGTTGTAGAGCTGTGGCACATAGTTAGCGAAGCCGAGGGCCCAGATAACGTAGAACTGGGCGAACAGCGCGGCCCCTATAAGCCTCAGCTGCTTTTCCTTAACCTTCATGACCGGCTGTGGCCTCGTCTCACTTGCGGCCTGAGGAATTTAACCTATTATCGCACTTAATCGCCAGGGCTCTAAGAGCTCGTCGAGCCCTGAAAGGGCTGGCCTCATGACCTGCGACCCTGAAGGGCACTAACAGCTGTCATCTAAGCCTGCGGGCCCTCTATGCCCTGCTTCTTGCAACCCTGGCTCATGCAGTCGCCCAGCAGAGTCGACTAGGGACTTCTAAGTGTTCATGCAGACGTATTCTGTATCTAATGTACGTTTTCAATATTCATATAACACGTACAGTGTCTGTGCTCTAGACCCACCCTTAGACACTTGGCCTGTTGAGGCGGCGTCTAGCTAGTGTCCTGCAGACACCGATGACAATGTCTCGAGACACCCAAGTGTCTAGTTCAAGTGTCTTCCCGCTGTCCGCAGACGCTACAGACCAGCTGCGCGGCCTTAGAGGGAGCTGCAAGCTGGGCCATATGATGATGTAGTCTGCCGCTCCTGGCCTTCTGGCCGATTCTCTGGCCAGGCTGAGACACTTGAGGGAGACACTCTTTTGGCTTCTCTGCGAGCGTTATAGCCTTCGGAAGCTCCACTGACGGAGGGCTCATGGTAGTACAGAGCGAGGAGGAGCTGAGGAGGAGGGTCCAGGAGGGCTGGAGGCTCGCCAGGGACAGGAAGGGCTTCAAGATGAGGGGGCCGGGAGGGAGGTGGGAGAGGGTCTCAAGGGATCTTGAGGAAGTGGCCGCTGAGCTCTACGAGGCGCAGAGGTCCGAGAGGGGCAGGAAGGCAAGGGGCTGCGAGGGGCTGCTTAAGGAGAAGGAGGTCCAGTGCCTTGAAGAGCTTGACAAGTGCTCTAACACATACATCCCTCTAGCGCTCAAGTCCCTGAGGCTTATCATAGAGCTTGGGTGGCTGGCCAAGGGTGATGTTAAGGGCCTGCCAGCTCTGCCCAAGGAGGCGAGGGACGCCCTAATGACCTACGTGATGCCCAAGGCGCAGAGGCTCTTAAGCGAGATCGTTAAGGCATTAAGGGAGTACGAGGGCTTTAACAACGATGACGTGACGGAGGCCATCGTGCGCACTGAGCTATGAGCCCGCCAGCAGTAGTCAGCCGTGAGGCTGCATTCGTACGCAGATCTGTGGGGAAAGGCCATAGTTGCCCACATAGCGACCTAACTAACGCCGTCCTGCCTCAGGCCCCTCGAGGCTGTGAACCTCAGGCCTAGGCCGTAAGTGGACACCTACACGCCGCCCTCGTGAAGAGAAATCCAAGCGCGTTGATGAGCGACCTGAGGGAGGCCTTAGTATTATGACGTCAAGCCTTCACAGCGACCTTGGCCTGTTGGCCTCTCAGACCTTTAAATCTCTGAAGTCATTTGAGCTCCAGAGAGTACTCTATGAGAGTAGCTATAGTTCACGCTCTCTTCGAGGTGGTAGGGGGCGACGCCAGGCTAGCCCTTGACATGTACAGGGCCCTGAGGGAGCTGGGCCACGAGGTCGACCTCTACACGGCCCACGTAAATGAGGGCGCTTGGAGGGCGCTGATAGGCGACCTGAGGGAGGCCCCGAGGCCCATAGCCATTAAGGAGCCCTTGGCCAGCAGGCTGGCGGGCAGGGCCTTGGCCCTCAGGTCGATCCTGGCGACCTCAGGCCTTGTGAGGGGGCTTAAGGGGTCTAGCCTAGACTACGACGTAGTTGTGGACACCTACTCCAATGTCCCAATGCGTTGGGTCAGCGCAGCCTACGTTCACTTCCCCACGGCGTTACTCCTTGACTTTCACAGGGCCCACCGCAGGCTTAGCCTTCACGAGAAGCTCTACTACGGGCTTGTGGCCAGGGAGGCCAGAAGGCTTGCGTCCAGGCGCACCGCTGTCATGACTAACAGCGCCTGGACGGCCGAGCACGTGAAGAGGGCGTACGGAAGCCAGAGGGTCTACGTAGTTCACCCCCCGGTTAACGTTAAGGAGCTGTCAACATTAGGAGGGAACAGAGGCAGGATGGTGCTTACTGTCAGCGGAATATATCCAGAGAAGAACATCCTGGCCATAGCTGATGTTGCAAGGCTCTTGCCTGAGGCGGAGTTCTACCTCGTGGGGGCTACTGGCCCTGCGTCAGAGCCTGTAGTCAGGGAGCTGAAGAGGAGGTCTGAGAGGCTGAGGAACTTCCACCTTGAGACTGACGTCCCAAGGAGGAGGATAATTGAGCTGATGTCACAGGCCTCAATATACCTTCACCCTCCCTTCGCCGAGCACTTTGGGATAGCGATTGCTGAGGCTGCGGCAGCAGGGCTGGTCCCAGTTGTCTACAGGGACGGGGGAGGCTGGACTGACATAGTTTCAAGAGTTGATCAGGGGCTTGGGTACACCAGCGTTGAGGAGGCCGCTCATATCATTAGATGGCTGTTTAATGAGCCTGGGAGGCTAAAGACACTCTCGGCGAGGGCGAGGGAGGTGGCAAAGGGCTTCAGCTACGAGAGCTTCAAGATAAGGCTTAATGAGGTAATTAGGGAGCTGGCAAGAGCTTAGGATCAAAGAGGAACTAACGTCTACAACGCCATATAAAGGCAAGGATAGCCTTAGAGTGGCATGGGCCTAATAGAAGCCTCGTTTTGTCTTGACGTCCATGAGCTTAGGTATCCCAGCGTATTAGAGACAACTGGCAGCTGGCGTGGCTAGGTAGCCGTGACCGTTAATGTAAAGCATTCAAATAAATAATGTTATCAATGATTTAACCCATCTTATATAATTTAGCGACTGGCCATAGCAAGACGCGCTAAGGTCACAATCACGCTGTGGCTCAGCTTCTGGCTAGCTCCCTAAGGGTTGTGAGAACGAGCCGGGTAGCGGGCCGAGTAACTGGCCTTCGGCTTTCCTTATAGAGCTGAAAGGCTTTACCCAAGGCTTAGGGGCTTGTTACCACACATTCTTCAGAATGTTCTGTTAGGCTGCCTTGGCTTAGGGTTCTCACAGTGATAGATTTTGACGCCTAGCTTTGTATTGTGTACCTTATAGAGTCTGCATTCGAACCCCAGCTCCTTAAGTGAGGCAAGTAGCTTCTCGTTGCTGACGCCAGTAATGTAAGGGTGCGTCTCAAACATTATGTGATCGAAAGCTTTAAGCCCCTCCCTCTCAGGGCCAAGTATTACTTGCGCCTCGCAGCCCTCGCAGTCCATCTTGAGGAGGTATGGGTCCTCAACCATCTTGAGGAGGTCGCCTAGGGTGACGCCAGGCACCTTACAGGGGCCACTGTTGCTAAGCGTGGAGAAAGTACGAGATGACAGCAAGTCGTAGTCGCACGGGACGCTCACTGGCTCATTGCCAAGGGCCGCGTTTATCACCTTCACCTTGTCAGCGGCGCCGCTCAGCCTCACGTTCTCCTCAGCGCACTTGGCCACGCTGGGCAGAGGTTCGACAGCTATCACCCTCCTTGCCCCGTTGAGGACGAAGTAGAGGGCCGTGTCGCCCACATTAGCCCCCACGTCAATAACGTCCCTGCCCTTGAGGCCAGAGAGCACCTCAGGGATTTCATACTCGCCTCCTCCGAAGGTCTCGGCTATATCACAGGCATTCACGCAGCGGGTATTGAAGACGGCGAGGACGCCGTTGACCTCTAGGCCTACCCTCTCCGGGCTCACGTTAATCGAGACCCTGTTGCCTGAGGCGTGAAGCCTGCACGCATAGGAGGCCAAAGGGAGGGCTGTCACCAGCCAAAGGGGGCCCTCCTGAGGCTTAAGGAGGCTGCCAGCGGTTCTAGCTAACTCATCAGGCAGCTGCGGCCAGCACTTAGCAGTGTAATACGTATTTGCAGCTAACACCTCGAATTCTGCCCTCCGTAGCGTTACGTCACCTATGTACTTCAGCCTAACCTTCAGCTCCTCCCTTTTAGCTAAGTAGCCCAGGAGGGCGCTGAGCCAGCCCTTCTCAATAAGCTTCCTGGCGGACAGCGCCTTCAGGGCCTTCTCCTTAGCCTTGGCAGGGCTCAGCAACTCAGCTCAACATAGATAAAGCCAACTTAAATAAAACCTTATTATGTCTGTAGGCCCTGTCAGAGCTCCACGTCCTGCAACCTTGACTCATGCTGTCGGCCTAGCAGGGCCGTGCTGAGCTCTCGCGGCTAGCGGAGAGGCCAGAGGAGTACGCAGGGTAGGAGGGGCAGGCCTAGGCGGTTCGCGCGGACATGTCGGTGTCCGCTGTAATATCTACTCCAATTGAGCCAGTGCCGCTGAGCGCCCTGCAGACGCCGATGACGGTGTCTCGAGACACCTAAGTGTCTAGTCAAGTGTCTGCAGGCGCTCCTGGTAGCTACACGGCCTTACAGGAGGGGCAGGTCACAAGGACTGTAGGCCCTTACGACCTGAGGGGCAAGCAGTGGCCTGGAGACCGGGCCAGGACGTGGTCCTGAGCGGCCATGAGGCCTTCTCCCACTACTGCTGCCCTTTTCCACGTAACATTGTGTGGAAAAACGCTGAGGGCTGACACTTACGGGAGGCTGTCCCGCGCTTGAGGCAGGCCGAGCGCAGCCGGGCCCTGCGTCATAGCATGGCCCAGCTTGCAGCCTCCAGTAGGGGGCCACGGCCTAGTCCTAGAGTCCTATGGAATCAACGCGCGGACTAGGGCCCGTCAGGGATGTAAGATAAGTACGGCGTTGTCCGCGGCGGACTATGACTAGTCCGCAGGACTCAACGCGCAGACCCCCCAGCTCGTTTTCCACTTAAACTTGCGTGGAAACGGTCCTAGGCTACGAGTCCGCCACCTTAAACCGTAAGCGCCCAGCGACAGGACCATTGTTATAATGTGGCTTAAGCAGCCCTTTTAGCAAAGCAGGGCGTTAGGGGCCTTATGAGGGCTTCTAGGTAATGTTAAAGGCATAGTAAGAGCGTTTTTATCGGCTTTAGTTAAGATCTAATAACCTTTGTGCGAAAAGCCCTTGCTGGCGCTTCACTTTATAATAGCATAAGGCCCCCTTTCGTTGGAGAGGCCCGTGAAGATAGCGTTAGTCCACCCGCGCCACGAGGGGGTCAATGGGGGTGAGAGGCTAACCCTCGACATGTATAGGGCCCTGAGGGATCTCGGCTACGAGGTCGACCTCTACACTGCCCACTTGAACGAGGACACCTGGCAGTTGCTGACGGATGGCATGGATGACATACCGAGGCCAACTGTTCTCAGGGGGCCGCTGATGGAGCCGATAGATAGGCTCTTCAATAGAACGCTGGTGCTCAGGGCACTCCTGACGACGCTATATCTGGGAAAGCACGCTAAAAAGCTTAGACATCGCTATGACTTAATCATTGAGACTGGGAGCAATGTGCCACTCAAATGGGCTGACGCCACCTACGTGCACTTCCCGCTCGCGGAGCTCCTAAGGTATTATCTCTATATAGAGCACCTTAAGCTAAGTTTGCATGAAAAGGTCTATAACTCATTAATAGCTTGGTTGGCAAGATCGATCGCTGATAGAACTAAGCCCGTTATGACCAACAGCACATGGATCGCTAAGTACGTAAGGGAGGCATATGGAAGCCAGAGGGTCTACGTAGTTCACCCCCCGGTTAACGTTAAGGAGCTGTCAACATTAGGAGGTGACAGAGGCAAGGTTGTGCTAACTGTGAGCAGGATAGACTGGGACAAGAGGGTGACGGAGATCCCAGAGATAGCAAGGCTCTTGCCCGAGGCAGAGTTCTACCTGGTTGGAAGCACAAGCTCATCGTCTGGACCTATCCTCAACCTTATAGAGGAGAGGGCCAGAGGCTTAAGGAACTTCCACCTAGAGACTAACGTCCCAAGGAAGAGGATCTTCGAGCTCATGTCGCAGGCCTCAATTTACCTGCACCCGCCTCACGCCGAGCACTTCGGGATTGCGATTGCTGAGGCAGCGGCAGCAGGGCTGGTCCCAGTAGTTTACAGGGATGGAGGTGGGTGGACCGACATAGTCTCAAGAATTGATCAGGGCCTCGGCTACACCAGCGTTGAGGAGGCTGCTCATATCATTAGATGGCTGTTTAATGAGCCTGGGAGGCTAAAGGCGCTCTCGGCAAGGGCCAGGGAGGTGGCAAAGGGGTTCAGCTACGAGAGGTTCAAGGAAAGGCTTAACGAGGTAATTAGCTCCCTGAGCCCAGACATCTCAGCTAAATAGCGTAATCAGCCTGTGCGAGGTTACAGTCAATCATAGGCCTGTCTATGAGCTTTTACTGCGACCTCTGAGGATCTGGCATTGGAAGGCCGAGGAGGGACCAGGTCCTCGCCACGAGCCCTCTCAGGCTGGCCGGCGTCGCCTCCATGAGAGCTATGTAGTCGTCTGCCCTAAGGACCCTTAGAACCCTTAGCGAGGCTACCATGGCTATGCCGCCAAGGACTATGTAGAGGGGCAGGAGGGCTAAGCCAAAGCCTGTGACAATCTCAGCTACAAGCGTGACCGCGAACGTTATAATGGCTGCCGAGATAGTCTTAGCGTACTCCCTTAGGTCAATCTTCAAGAGGCCCAGCGACTTGGCCTTTGGGGCGGCCACGCCAAGGAAGCCAACAAGCCTCGCCAGGACATACGCGACTGCAGCGCCTATAGCGAGCCAACGCGCAATCAACGGCGGGCTCAGCGCAGCTATGACGGCCGCAGACATTATAGCCTGAGCGCCAAGCGTCCTCGTGGCCTTCCTGGCCTGGAGGGCCTGGGTTATGGGCAGGTCGTAGTTCATGGCGGCGTGGCCCACCATGAGGACGGCGAAGGCCTCCCAGTCGTGGATGAAGGCGGGGCCGAGGAGGAACTGTATCAGGGGCCTGCCCAGGGCCGCCACGAGGAAGAAGGGAGGCACCGTGAGCACTGTGACGTATCTTATTGTGGCTGCAACAGCCTCCCCGCTCAGGGAGCCGCTCTCCTCGAACTTGACGAAGACAGGGTAGATGGTACCTGAAAGGGAGTTATAAACAATTGTCTGAAAAGTGACAGAGCCCAGCATTATAACTGAGTAGGAGCCCAGCTCAGCTAGGCCTATGTACTTCAGAACGAAGAGCTTGTCAATATTCTGAAATACTGTTGCCATGAAGTAGCCTATGGCTATGGGGACAGCAATGGAGAGGGCTGGGAGCAGGGGGGCCTTATTCCTGCTTCCGACTACAAAGTCCAAAGACCAATAGGTTCCTAAGGCTGCTGAGGCGGCGTCGCCAGCTACCCAGCCGGCTATCAGGCCTGCGGGGCCAAAGCCGGCAAAGAGAAGGGCAAGGCCCACGCCGTACCTAACGAATGCCCAGACGACCTGTGTAAGGCCCCACCTGCCGAACCTCGTGGAGGCCTGAAGGGCCACGTAGTAGACATAGTTGTAGTAAACATATACTACTAGGTCAAGGGCCGTGAGCCTCAGCAGCCAGGCGTAGCGGGTCGTGCCATAATATAGCTCTGAGAGGGGCAATGCGAGAGCCCAGAGGGCCACGGCTACGGCGACGCTGGAGGCGAGCACCATCGCAAGGCCCCTAATGTATAGCCCCCTCGCCTCCTCAAGCCTGCCAGTCTGGTAGTAGCCTATGACGTACCTGCCTATGCCGTATATGGGCCACGCAAGGAGCGGCAGGAGCAGCGTGAAGAGTGTGCCAGCGGCTGCGTAGGCCCCAAGGCCCTTGAGGCTCAGGACCCTCACTATGATCAGGTAGAAGGCGGCCTGCAGGGCCAGGGTTACCACGTAGCCGCTGAACAGCTTCGTGGCGCCGGCGAAGACCCTGGCCCTGTATGACGTACTGCTACTCCCAGGCGATAGGCTATAGCGAGGATAAAAAGACTTGAGGATCAGACCAAGGCGAAGGCTTTGGAATATTGCTCATATCGCTAGTTGCCGTCTCCCAGGCCTTTTCATCGAAATAGGCTGTGTATAAGTTCGCCTCATAGCCTAAATCCTTCAAAGCTCTGTACATTTCAAGGAATAGCCTCTCAGCCCCTCCGGCTACAAAGAAGGCCGCATGAACAAGCGCTATCCTCATAGCCTCTTTGAAAGCTAAGCAACTAAGTCTTTAATGCAGATTTTAAGATCAACTGGTTGCCTGGCTTACCCTGTATGTCGCTTTACCTTGGCTTAATGCAAAGACTCTTACGCACTTTTAAGTCGAAAGGTTTAAAACGTCGTTTATTTAAAAAGCTCCAGGAAAAGACTTGAAAGCGCTTATCTTGGGCGGAGCCGGCGTCCTCGGCTCTAACCTCGCATGGCTGCTGCTAAAGAAGGGGTACCAGGTCACAGTCATGGACATAGTTAGGAGGGAGGAGGCCTGGAGACTGGCGGAGCTCGGCGTCCTCGACGACGTAAATTATGAGTGGAAGAACGCGGCCGACTTAACGACAGATGACGTCAAGGGGTACGACCTTGTTATAGACAGCGCCATAGGCTACGCGGATAGGCCCATGGGCATATCCAGTCCTACCTCAGTAATGTTGGGCAACCTGTTACCTCCTCTGAGGCTACTTGAGGCCCTCAGGCAGGCCGGCTTCAAGGGGTATGCTATATACCCATCATCATTTAACGCGCTTTACGGGCACAGGCCAGGCTCGGTCTTCACCGAGAGCGCCTTGCCCCTGGCCAACAATGTCTACGGCTGGACCAAGGGCGCAGCCGAGCTCCTCTACCACTCCTACAGGAGGCAGTACGGCCTCAGGACGCTGGTGACACGCGTTGGGTCGGCCTTTGGGCCTAGGGGGCGTTCAGACGAGCTGCCCCACAGGCTCATAATCTACGGCCTCCTAGGTAAGAGGTTCACGCTCAGGTCGCCCCACGCCAAGAGGGTGTGGACCTACTCTGAGGACGCTATAGGCTTCTACGACAGGCTGCTTGAGAGACTGGACGACGTGTATGAGGCTGGAGCCTTCACCCTTCACCTCGTCGGCAACAAGGGCGATGAGGTAACTGAGAACGTTGAGCTGGCTAAGAGGGTAAAGAAGTACGTGCCAGGCCTTGACTGGGTTGAAGGGGAGTACGAGCCAGGAGAGAAGGACGTTGACTTCACCTACGACTCAACGCTCACCAGGAAATTACTGAACTGGTCGCCCCAGTTCAGCCTCGACGAGGGCATAGAGAGGACAGTGGCCTGGTTCAAGGCAAACCTGTGGAGGTACTCGGCATGAGGAGCACCATAGGCACGGGGCCCACCAGGAGGGTCAAGGTACACACTGGGTTCACGTGTAACGAGGCTTGCCAGTTCTGCTACTACAGGGCCCTAGTTCACGAGCCGCCGATGCCTATAGGCATGCTCCTCGACGAGGTCAGGCTCGCCAGGCTGATAGGGAGAATTGATATTGACTTCAGCGGGGGCGAGCCCTCGATACAGCCAGGCATTGAGAAGGCCTTGGCCCTGGCAAAGGAGCTACGCTTCAGGAGGATAAACTTCATAACGAACGGCATAGCCCTCGCCTACGAGCCCTACTTTAAGAGGTTTGTGGAAGCTGGCCTTAACGAGATCCTTTTCTCAATACATGGGGCCAAACCAGAGACCCACGACTTCCTCGTGCAGAGGCCTGGGGCCTTCAGGGCCATAACTAAGGCAATGAAGCTGGCCAAGGATTACGGCCTTCACGTGAGGACTAACACGACGATAAATGCGCTGAACTACAGGGAGCTCCCAGAGCTGGCCGAGCTCGTCCTAAAGTATGAGCCTGAGAACATAAACTTCATTTTTATGAACCCGTGGACTACGTCAGAGGTCAACGAGAAGAGGCTGTTCGCTAGGTACTCAGACATCATGCCCTACGCGATAAAGGCTATGAAGGTAATAGAGCCTCACGACGTTTACTTTGCGCTACGCTATGTGCCGCTCTGCCTCGTGCCTGAGGAGTACAGGCCCTTCGTCATGACGTTCCACAACAGGATAATGGACATGTACGAGTGGGACAACCTCTTCTCCCAGTTCTCCGAAGACCTGGCCTACGAGTGGATAAAGACAAGGAAAGAGGTGGACGTCCTAAGCGCTTGGCAGAGGTACATAGCGAAGTTCAGGATTTCTATGGATGACGTGGGCTATGACGACGGACGCTATAATATAGAGTTTGCCAAGGCCTGGCACGTGAAGCCGAGGGCCTGCGAGAGCTGTAGGCTCAGGGACGTATGTGACGGGCTCAAGAGGGAGTACGTAGACTACTTCGGCGCTGATGAGGTGAAGCCCGTTGGTTGACGTAAGCGTCGTGATAAACGCCTACAAGCGGAGAAGCTTCGTTAAGGAGGCCATAATAAGCGCCACCCTTCAGAACGTGCCTAAGGACCGCTATGAGATAATCCTAGTGACGGACCTCAATGACGAAGAGCTTGACGACCTAGTGGCGCCCTACGGGCACGTCATCCATTACTCTAATGAGAGGGGAGGCGCAATGTATGCTAAAGGAATAGCTGAGGCGAGCGGTAAAGTTGTGGCCTTCCTCGACGATGACGACATGTTCGCCCAGGGCAAGCTGAAGAGGGTCCTTGACGTGTATGGGTCGTCTAAGTCGCTGGGCCTCTATAGACACGCTGTAACCTTCGTGAATGAGAGGGGGGAGCTACTGACAGCCCCTCAGGGTACCCCGTTTATATCCCTGCGGCAGTACTTCCTAGAACACCTCTTGCGGTTCGGGTACTCTCACAGCTCGCTAATGCATCTAATCGTGAAGTACAGCCTTAAGTATCGTAGGCTGGGTAACCTTGTTGGGAAGCTGTCGAAAGATCTGCAAGACTCCTACATAAAGGGCTCTATAGCGGTGTTGCCTCCATATCTCCGCACGAAAAACCTTGAGAAAGAGGTGAGGATGTTTACTAAAGAGGAGAAGGAGAAAGCTGTAAGGTACTTGACGAAGGAGGTTCACAGGATAAGGCCTGACCTTTACGACCCGCTTTACTGGCTTGGCTTTAACTCCTCCTCCACGACAGCCCTCAGAGAGCCCCTGCTGAGCTACCTTGATGACATAAGTAGGTTCTACTATGCACAGGACAACGCCTACGTCCTCATATTCCTGGCCAGCGACTACGGGATAATCCACGAGCCCCTTAAGCTTACCCTCTACAGGGTTCACGGCCACCAGGTCATGTTTAGGCACGGCGATGATACAGCCTTCGTGAAGAAGGCATGCAATGAATACCTTGAGCTCAGGAGGCTGGTAGAGGAGCTGAAGTTGGAGAGCTTCATCGATATTGATAAGACAGAGGCCGGTGTTGTAAGGCGTTTGTGTAAAGGCGCCTAAGCCTTGTCACCTCCTATCGACAATAGCTCCTCGTCATTAACCGGGGGTAAACAACGTAAACCCTCTGGCTTCCATATGCCCTCTTCACGCACCTGGCCGTCCAGGCGCTGTTCGTCATAACCGGCTTGGTCCTGTCCGCGAAGGCCTTCGCCATCCAGGCTACCAGCGATTTGTAGGCCCTCTCACGTAAGCCTAGCTCAAGGCGCTCCACCCTGAGATAATAAGCTGACAGCTCAGCCAGCGGGAAGTGAACGTAGGTGGCGTCAGCCCACCTGAGGGGCACGCCGATGAAGGTCTGAACTATTAGGTCGTAGCGGGACCTGAGCCTTTCAACGGACTTCCCTAATTACCAAGCGGCCAGAGCGCCCTGAGTATCTGGGCCCTACGAAAGAGCCTGTTAATTGACGGCTCCCCAAGCACGATAGGCTCTGAGACACCGCCCATACCGTTAGTTATAACCTGCCAGGCCCTCTTGTCAAGGTAGGCGGCAACATATATCACATTAGAAAAAGTTTAGGTAAAAAGAATCCAGCGCCAAAAGCTACTTAGTACTTTTAGTTATAAGGACGGCATTTTGCTGTGGATATTTAAAAAGGATCGCAATAAACAATGACATAATTCAGTCAGCTTCAGCAAAGCCAAGGCCTCTTACCGCTTCTATTGTGACTTACACACCACCGACTTGTTTCCTGAGTTCAGGGTTGACAAGGAACCTGACCTGAAAGGCTTCACGGCTTCTTCACTAGTTGTGTTGCAACATGAACTGGCTCTACGACGTGACTTAAAACGACCAGAGCAGAAGGCCTAGTACTTTTATCAAATTATTAAGTAAGAGCTTAACCTCCTGATCTCTTGTCCTGAAGGAGTAGAAGCACTCTTCGCCTTTCACTTCTTCCTTATCAGCCACCCCTGCATGTACATGGCGTCAAAGCCGCCCAGGGCGAAGCTCCTAATAGCGTCCTGAGGGGTCTCGACGAGGGGCTCACCCGCCAAGTTGAACGACGTGTTCATGATCAGACCCTCGCCCTTAATCTCCTTGAAGGCCTTTATCAGGTCGTACCAGGTCCTGTTCTGGCCCCTTGTCACGGTCTGCGGCCTCGCCGTCATGTCTACGTGACAAGTTACTGGGACCCGCTTGCACGCCTCCTCATCCTTATAGCGGAACATGAGTATCATGAACTCGTGGCTCACGGGGTCCCTGAAGTAGGCTTCCTTGTCCTCGTCAAGGAGGGAGGGGGCCAGTGGCCTCCACCACTCCCTTCCCTTGATGTCGTTGACTACCTTCCAGTACTCGGGCCTGGTTGGGTCAGCAACGATTGACCTGTTGCCCAGGGCCCTGGGCCCCAGCTCAGCCCTCCCCTAGATTAACGTCCTCTTAGCCTGCCAGCCTGCGCATGTTAACTATCACGTGACGCTGGGCCATGATTAGCTCCTTTAAGGTCAGGCCTGATAGAGCCCCTCACGGCCATGTTCAGTCCCTCAGCCCCCTCAGCGCCTCCCCCAGCGCCTCAACGTCCTCCTCCCCGTTAGGGAAGTGCACAGAGGCCCTTATCCCCCAGACGCCGGCGGCACCCCTAGCCGAGACCATCACCCCTCTTGACCTCAGCCTCACAGCCGCCATGTAGTTCTCCCTCAGGCCCCCGGGGACCCTGAAGAGGACTATGCCGCTGGCCTTCCTGGCCTCCGGCGGCGACAGTACCTCAAGGCGTAGGTCCTCCAGCTCCTCAACGAGCGCCTTCCTCAGCCTCAGAACGGCCTCCTCGGCCCTCTCAACCCCCAGCTCGTTTATCAGCGAGGCGCTGGCCGCCAGCCCCCTCAGGGAAAGGGGAGGGAAGGTGCCGCCGTACTCGAACTTGAGCGCCCCCTCCTCGACCTGCGTCCACCCTGCAGGGCTCTTCGAGGGGTCCGCCCAGAAGGCGTCCCAGTCCTTAACTGCTAGGCTCAGGTAGCCTGGCCTGGGAGGGCTGAGCTCCTCCACGGCCCTCCTGCTTACGCACAGCGCCCCGACGCCGTAGGGCGCCATGAGCCACTTCTGGGAGCCCACAGCAACGAAGTCCAGGCCCAGCCTGTCGGCCTCAACCCTCAGGGCCCCGGCCTGCTGTATAGCGTCAACTATTACGTAGGCCC
>Ga0326758_100228_pt1 | contig 15379 bp, 23 predicted proteins | sample GCRJH_S_FD_207221 | JGI IMG/M metagenome (GOLD analysis project Ga0326758, IMG submission 207221) | Hot spring sediment microbial communities from Geyser Creek Basin, Yellowstone National Park, WY, United States - GCR.JH_S | ecosystem: Environmental > Aquatic > Thermal springs > Near-boiling... | reverse complement strand
GGTTCATCAGTTCCGTGTATATGTCGAACCCAGCCCAAACCATTGCAAGCTCCCTGAGAGCTAGGTAACCCGCCTCCGAAATCCCAATGCTCCTCTTACCGCTAACAGGCATTCACAATGCAGTACAACAACTAAATAAAAACCTTTGTGTATTTACCAAGTTACTAGTTACCAAAGAACCGAACAACGAAAAATTGGTAACTGGAAACTGGGCTAATTACGGTAATAGCTTACCGATACAACGAGGTACGAGAAACATAAACCACAAACACAGCCTACCGAGGTGAGGCAGTCCTGCGTCCTCCTTGGTTGCTAGGCTTGAGCAGTACCGATGATACAGACTTGAACCCTAGAGACACATTAAAGGCGAACTGAGGCGATTAGGTACGCAAACATGCATGTTTATTGTAAAGCACCCCCAAAATCACAAAACCAAGCAACCTAGAAAAATGTGTAAGCAAGAAATCGCCGCAACGCATCAGCGTGCATCTGCTCGTATCAGATAAAATAACAAGTGGTTCGCGCCTGTATACATTTTATTTTAATGTATTCAGTTTCTCATCTATTATATTATATTATTATAATATAATATAATAATTAAAATATAATATACCGGCGCGCAAACACGAATCAGCCAAAATAACACCTGCATGATCTAGCGGGCAGTGTTCTGCTCACTGGTGGGGTTATCGTTATGCATGGGTATAATTGCTAGGGAAAGGCGAGTACCCCTACATCTGGGGCATATGAGGGTGTCATGAAGCTCACCCACGTCTAGGGGAACCTCCGCAAGCACATAACCACATGAGTCGCAGACCACAACCTTCTTCACACTGCCCAAAACAAACGCCCGCCTCTGTGGCCCAACCTTATCAGCACCTGGTAATCGCTTTCCCATGGAGGCTTCATCAAGGTACCTACGTACAATATCCCTAACCAACCTAGACCTAGAAACACCAAGTGACCTACTTAGCTCATCCAACCTTTTAACATCCTCAACAGACAGGACAAACGAAACTATGTAACTGCGGTACCTCCCCATGTGTACCGTACAAACCCACATAAAGGAAATAAAAACAAACAGCGCCACCAAGCTAATATGGCAATTCGAAAAACCAGTTACCAAAAGACCGAATTACGAAAAATTGGTAACTAAAACTATGTACATAACCACTTTTATTAACATGGGTACATAAAGGCGTGCTTGCCGTCAAAACCGCAACATCTAAAGGCACCAATAAGGAACTCCTAGGAGGACTTGAAAGTATAGACACAACAACTGCTGGTGCGTGGAAAATAAACGTAACACCACACTGTTATGCACAGTCATCATCAAATGCCACATTGTGGAGATTCACCTCATCTGGTAAAATGTTGATGGAGTCCACCGAAGAGCTGGAAATAGAAGCTTGGATGTCGTTTATTACGCCGATTTTGTACACACCACTTCACCAACCAATAACGTGGTGGCGCGGTATCCTGTACAGCGTCAGTCTTCTAATGAGCGGTAAACCATCAATGGAAACAACCGTAAGAAAGGAAGGGCTTACAACATATAGCTTGTTATACGCAATTACGCACCCAATCCCAAACATATTGTCTATGGCTTCTTCTTTAGACCGATTTGGAGGCTACCTATCGCTTGAATTAACCTGCGAATCCATGATAAATATGCCAAACTTGCAATATCCACGCGTCGAACTTACGGCATTAGCAACCATCATTTAATTATCATAATTAACTCGTTTGATCTACAACGCGGGCACCTCATGTTTAGTTTACGTATGTAATCGCGGGCGCGTATTATGCTACTTACGCCTGCGAGCTCGGTCAGAACATAGCCACAGTTACGGCATTGGATTACGGCGTACACATTCTTTTTACTGTTTATGGCTTCTGCGGTCGTTAGCGGGATATAGTCACCCTGTTGTTGCATACGTACTTTCTCAACCGTCCCCCTTTGAACGCGATCATTAAGAGCCTGTTTGAGCAAATCGCTATGTTCAAACAGGAATTTCATACCCATCTCGATAATGTACGAAACAGGAATATCCGTCTCCTTCGAAAGGGTTCTGATAGCTTCGTCCAACTTCCTATCAATCGTAATGGACAATCGCGCTGTCGGCACAAGAGCAAAGCAACAAACCTATTTATAAACATTTCCTACCGAAAAAGCACTGCATTATTAGTTACCAAAAATTCGTAGTACGGAAAATTGGTAACTAAAGACTCAATAAATCAGACGGTGTTTTTCTGGAGAAAGATTTAAAAATAAGGATTTTACCGTAGATGTGATGGAGTTCGCAAGTTATGACGAGTGGTGGGATTCCGTGCATGAAATGAGGGTTAAGGTTGAGGACTTCGTTAAAGAGTGGCACAAGGTAAAGGCTGACGCTGAAGTATGCATAGTTACAAAAAAGAGGTGCCCATCAATACGTACTAAGGTCATAAACCACGTTATCTACGCCAAAGACTTGTTGCTTGATGTGGACAACCTGATAACCAAGGGTTCAGAACTGAAGGAAAGGAGGGAGAACTACGAGCACCTAATATGGAGACTCTCTCAAATGAAGGATGACTTGTTAAATGTGGTCAGTGAAGCGCAACGACTCATAGAGAAGATGCAATAATGCATGTTTAATTTTAACGTAGAAATCGTAAAAATGTTCACTATCTGTACGCTGTTGTTGGCACGTTTTCCTCAACGCTGATAAGTAACTCCACAGCCTTCTTTATCGCATCGTTCCTAGACCTAAACACGCCCCTCTTTACCAACTCATCCAACCTGGACACAAGCTCCTCAGGAAGCCTAACCGCAACGACCCTGTTCTTCATATTTACCACAAAAACAGCAGATAAGTAATAATTTAAGCAACCAAAAACAATGCATTTAAGGTGAAAGGCTAGCCGTTTAAGCCTTCAACTTTACTTTATTTTAAAAATAGCTTTTGCTTCATCGTTATGCAAACCTCATTTCATAAGCATTGGTGGGAGTTGGCGAGGGACGTGGTTCTTCAGCTTAAGCCCAGGAGGGTGTTGGACGTTGGTGTTGGTGAAGGAATGTTATGGCGTGGGTACGGGTATAACGGCAGGCACAATGTGAGGGACCCAAGGGTTCCCCGCGAATGGTTTGATTTTAACGCACACGTTGTCCTCCTGGACATTGACGCCTACAAGCACCCGCTGGACTTTGTGAACGCAAGCGCTGAACTACTCCCCTTCCCGGACAAATCGTTTGACTTGGTCATCGCGACAGAGGTCATTGAGCATGTGGTAAACCCAGAAACATTCGCAAGGGAGGTCATCAGGGTGGGGAGGGCTTGGGTTGTTACGACGCCGGCTGGCGAGGAATTCATGAACGAGCAGGAGGCGGAGAGGGCTTTTCGCAGCAATCCTTGGCTAATCAACCTGGTTAGGGAGTACCCAAACGACAAGTACCCGCACAGGGGGCATAAGAAGGTCTTCACGAAGGAGGAGCTAAAGTGGTTGTTCCCAAACTCACAGGTGTTTTTAATAACAAACGATGCACCAACACCACACTGGGCAGTGATGGGTGGCTTAACGGAGTTCATCAAGGAAAACAACTAGAATCGTTAAAAATGAAGTTTGACGAAGTTTGAAGCTTTCTACACCAATATTTTTCGTCAATTTACCTTAGCGTAGGCAGACACTCTAAGCATAAGTGTTGTTATGATGGCGCCTATGCCATAACCTATTGAAAACGCGGAAGTCGCTGTGATAGCACCATTTAGTAAGATCTGGATAATTGAGATGACTAACAAGGATATGGCAATACCAGTATTTACTATAATGGTGGCACTACTAACAACGAAGGCTTCACCCAGTATCTCATCATAGCGCCCATAGCGTATTGCTTCCTTTGCCTTAGCAAGATAGCTGTAAGCAGCTATAACATTTATGAGCGCTCCAAATATTGCGCCACCTATTCCTGCTCCTAACAAGAACACTGTTCCTGAGTCCATCGTAATAAACAATAAAGGACATATTTATAAGCTTTACTTTACGTACTCTTCATGATAACAATCTAGCAACCCTCGCCCTTTTAGGGTGAAGAGAGGTCATACATTTTGAACAAAATTTCTTGAGTAATGTGCCTATAGAGAGTTTATGAACGCTATCAGTGCAAGAAATATTAAAAAGCCGCTTGGTTGTGAAATACCAATCCCCAAGAAAATCGGTACATAGTGGGGAAAGAACAGCATTGTGATAATCAATGGTATTGCTGGCCATGTGTTCAACAGAACAAAGATTAATACAACCCATATGTCCCACAGCGTATCCGAGCACCAAGAGCTCGCTAATCCATGTGAATAAGCCACATATGAAAGGTCCTTAGCTTCATATATTACTCCCATGGTGAAACCAATCAGGTAGATTATTATCCACACCGAAGCTGCGTCCCGTTTCCCCTCATGCCTGCGTCCCTAATCACCCAGTCATCTCTGTCGGGCAAATGCCCCCATCCTCGGGGCATCACTGCTCAGTGCCCCGGGGCTGGGCGCCCGCGCCTTCACCGGATTCCCCTCCGAGCGCGGGCTTATTAGTATCTATTTTATCTGAAATATAAACCTTTTGTTAGCAAAAGACTTATTAATAGTTTGGTAATTAGCTCCTCAATGGAGGTGTTGACCTTCAGGGGTAGGATACAAGCCGAGAGGAGGAAAGGAAAAACCTACGTCAGGATTTACATATATATGGCATATGGAGGGGATAAGCTGGTTAATTACATTGGTAAGGAGGTCGAGGGCATGTTGGTGGTGAGGAATGAAAGCCCACAGAGCACTACTCACTAAACTACCAAGAGATAAATGCGATATTGATTATATTGAACGACTAATGGCTTTGACAAACCTAGGCTATAGGGATTACGAGGTCTGGACGCCAGACCTACCAAAAACAATTCAGCACCAACTTTATGGTTCTTTCAAGAACTACATGGGAAGCCTAGTTCTTGGCACAGTACCTAAGAGGTGGTTTGTTAGGACGTGGATTCCATTAAAGACACTGAGGATTTACAGTGATGGTTCCATGAAGGGTGATAAGAGTGCACCAGTGGTCTTAGACCTTAAGAATAATGTTATTGAGATACGTTGGGTTTGCAAAAACAAGGTTAGTATACCAATGCCCGACCAGGTAGTTAATTGGATAAACGAGCGATTAAGGGAAGGCGGTGATGTTAAATTCGCAAGAATTGGACTAAAAGGCGATGAACCATACTTGGCTTTAATTGCCGAACGTGAAGTTGGACCTTATGAACCCAGTGAGTACAGGCTCGTGGTTGATGTTAATTCATGGAGGTATGGAATATCTTGGGGTTTGGTTAGGGATGGAAGGATTGTGTCGTATAAGCAGGAGGGACTAAACCTAGGCAGGTACTATGGGTTGTACGACGAGTTGATTAGGCTTGGGGAAAAGTACGGTGAGCTGAAGAGGTCGGGGCTTCACAGAACCACTGAGGGGCGTAGGTTATGGAAGAGGATTAAGGCAATACACGCTAGATTATACGCCATAACTAGGGACAAGGCTTACTTCCTGGCGAGTAAGCTAGTCAGGAAGGCGTTGAGGTATGGAGCGTTGTTGGTTATTGATGATGTGACCGAGGAGACGAGGAGGGAGCTGCTTGAGGAGAAACTACCGCCAGACGTGATTAAGTTGTTAATGAGCAACCTAAAGAGGTTTGTGCACCAACTGGAAACCCTAGCACAATGGTACGGCACGCCGTACAGGTTCGAGAGACTACCAAGCACAGCATGTCCAATGTGTGGTTCTAAGCTAGTTCAAGAAGAAGGAAGAACAATGGTTTGCACGAACTGCGGATTCAAGGCGCCAAGGGATTTGGTGCCCATGCACTGGGCAATGAGGGGTGAGTACGTCTATGCATGATGACAGATTCAAGAAACATAGCACATGGCTAACATCCGCCGTCTTTTGGGTATACTTAGGTTTAGGCATAATAATAACACTCATAATGAGCCTAATAGCCCTAGCAGTCCTGTTGAAGAGGTAGTTGAAACTTAATTCAATCCCTATTTTAAAACCATAGGTTTTTTCTTTGGTTTTCGTGAGCTACCCGCCCCTTAAGGGGCGAGCTTCCTGCTTCATTGCCCCGCCTTGCCCGTAAGGGCGAGGTTTTCCGCTCCTTTGAACCCCCTTTTTCTATAAATTGATACTTCCCTCTCCCTAAGTGGTGCACCAGTCATCAAAGCTTGATAAACCTGGTGATTTATAAGTCTTATTTTCTCAAGGTTTCTAAATAACTGGCGGTGTGTAATGTTTAAATAGTGGTTATAGACGTCCATAATGTGAGGATTGCCATTGTAGGTACAAGGTACCCGTCCAGGCAAGCCGAGCTGTTAGTGAGGGATTTGGTTAAGAGGCTCGGCGCAGGTGGTTATACAATCGTTACTGGCGGCGCGCCAGGCATAGACACTCTTGCGGTTAAGTACGCTAAGGTATTCAATGTCCCCTACATTGTCGTTAAACCCTCGGGAGTTAGGCCCAGGGATTTTGTGGAGAGGGACGAGAGGATTGCGGAAATGGTTAGGGCTATTATCGTTCCAGAGGCGCGGGCAGGCACGGCAAGGCACGCATGCTGTGGCACTTGGTACCCTGCTGTCAAGTTCGGAGTTCGAAGAGGGAAGCCAGCATTCATATTCAAGCCCCTTGTTGATGATAAGGACGTCATAGAGGCGTTCAACATAATGGTGCGGGACGGCGTCAAACCAGTCTCATCAATCGACGAACTAATGAAGTATCTAAGCACGATTTGAATAATTTAATTCATTGGCGTTCGCAATTTAGGACACAGCCCCTCATGCATTCATCATAATTCTGCGGGTCAATAAAGCTACATAAGTACGTACAACTTGGATAACAGACCGTCCAATCTATAGATTTCTTTACCGAACACATTAATGAATTTTATTTAACCAAAAATAAAAACCTTATCCAGAATAACTTATAAAGCCTTAAATGTATCTTTACATGTGGATGGACAGAAGGAGGTCTTGCTTGAGAGGATGAAGGAAGTGGTGGAGAAGGAGGGTAGCGCTAGGGAGTCTGCAAAGATGTTCGCTTATGAGGTTCTGCCAAGCCTGCTAGATAACCTACCGGACGGCTTTGCAGGTTTCTTGTTAAATGCCCTTAATAACGGATATATTCCAATGGTCTGGACGCTCGACTCTTACACGGATAGCCACTTCCTTTGGTTGATGAAGGGCAATTATGGCATGGAGATTACCTGGTTAGACTGCTGGTCGCGCGCAGTGCACCTAGGGCTCCCAGAGCAGGAGCTCACAGAGAGGGGAATATGCCCACCGAAGCCACGAGTTACGCTCTATCTGAGGAAGTGCCCGCACATTATGGTAGAGGCGTACTACAGGGATGCCAACATTGGCGACATGGAGAAGGCGCTTGAGGAAAGGCTTAAGAACTCACAAAATTCAGAATGTGTTTAATATGTGGTGGGCAACAGTTGCGATTGTGGTGGCAGGAGCCGTGGGAGGGTTCCTGTTGGGTTGGCACCTAGCAACTAGGGCTAATCCAAACGCCATAGAGGAGTTTATTGTATATGGGGACTTTGAAACAATCGCCACAAAGGTTGCTTTAGCCCTTGGGGAGCTGGATCCAAGGAACTTGAGGTCAGAGGTTGTCCCTGACTACTCCGTAACAATTAGGGGAAAGCCGGTCAATGTTTTGCGTTTCAAGTTCTTTCTTGACTCGTGCGAGGATTACTCATGTGAGGATTTAATTCAAGTTAGACCGGATATATCGTACCCAACCACCAAGGCCGTGAGGATAGCGGTCGCCGGCAAGGACAAGGGCAAGATTGTTAGGCACTTGCGGATGAGACTGTGAAAAGGCTAAACTTAAAAATCCTTTCATTATCCTTAAATTGTATGAGCTGGGTGAACCCAGAAAAGGGGATAGGCTGTGGAGAAGACCCAGGAGACGCGGTAAGCGCGATAGCTGCTACGGCGATGGCAGTGGGGTGGGTGTTGCTCTTCATATGTTTAGCTGTGTTTGGCGATAAGAGTATATGGACAGCTCTCATTCCTATTATTGGGGCCATTTCAACTTTAATATTTCTTGACATTACCGTATATCGGAGGTGCTGGGGAAAGTCTGAGTAAAAATTAAAAATATGCTTTCTTTTCACTAAGCTGTATGAGCAAGACAGAATCAAGAGGAGAGATCTCGATGGGCACAATACTTGAAGTAGTGCTAATAGCGCTTTACTTTGCGGCCCTAGTTAGTATCCCTATGACCCCCTCCCCGCCCTTTAGGGCGGGGTCGCCCCACTTCGTGGGATTCACGGGGATATGTTTATTAACCCCTGTTTTGTTGTTTATTTTGGACCTTCTATGGTTGATGTTGATCGTAGAAAACTACTGGAGTTATTACTGGTTACTGGATCAACCTCAGTATTGCTGGGTGCTTTGCCTAGTGTTGTTAAGGCACATAGTAATGTAAATAATGTAATTGTTGATCCAACTACATGTGACGTAATTGTCCAGCCCGGGCAGAGCCCCACTGGGCAGGCTCAGCCCATGGTTGTTGCCTCTGATGGCACGATAATTGTTGATTCCAACGGTACAATCGCGAGTAACCTAGGCTGTTGGGACGTATACACGAAGTATGCCCAAGGTAGTAATTACCCATACTCATGCCCCGGCGGCAAGACCATCACCTCGGGTATTCAGGAGGCTATTAATTACATTATTAATACGAAGGGCAGTCAAGGGGGTGTTGTTTGTCTTGCACCAGGCACGTATGCCACCGCGTGGGTCTACAGCACGATAATCGGAAACAATACAGCGTTAGTGCTTGAGGGCTTAAGCAACATAGCCTTCGTCGGTGCTGGCATGGATAAAACAACAATTATGCTTAATAACGCAAAATGGCTCCCGTACTTCTTCGACCTATACAACGCGAGCAACATAACCATTAAGGACCTGACCCTCCTACCCTACGACCAAAATAATAATCCAGGTCAAGGCATATTCCTATCAAACACAAACGGCTTAGTAGTCGAGAACGTGCACTACAAGGGCAACGGCATACTGACAACCTGCACTGCGGCTGACGGCACACCGTTCCCATGCGTGACCTGCCCAAGCAACGGCTGCTCAGGCGGGTTGACTGGCACGTTCACGCCACCAAGTAGTAACCTGGTGTTTAGGAACAACATCCTCGAATTAAGTCATGCACAATTGAACCTCAGGTACACCAAGGACGTGTTTGTTGAGGACAACATATTCAGGTACAGCTACGGCGACCACATAATAGTGGCGCCAGGCTACACCACCGAGTGCCCACCGAGCTACAACGTCTACATCAGGAACAACGTATTCCTGTTCGCCGGGGACACGGCGATAGACCTGTCACCACAGAAATGCGGCTCGGGCTACGCGCCTGGCTCTATAATAAACGGCGAGATTGTGAACAACTACATAGAGACAGCGGGCAACGCAATACTCGCGTTCGCGACAAGCAACATGCTCATAGCCTTCAATACAATCAAGCAGTACGCCGGTGCCGAGAACGGCATAACCGCCGGCTATGAGGGACAGGACTACACGTACCCATTGATAATAGGCAACAGGCTTTACAATAGCCCGGGCATTGCAGGTAGGATAATCGTTGGGAACTACCTGGAGAACGTTGGAGGCATAACCACATTCCCAGGCGGCCCATCGGACTACTGGTACGTAGTCGGCAACATAATAAACGGCTCAAGATTCGGCATCAGGTGCGGTGGGCTGTACTACGTGCACGGCTGTACAGGCGTGGTTTCGAATAACTACGTATACATGTACGGCCCAGCGGGCCCGATGGGCGGTGGCGTATTTGACTTCAGGGGGCCGATATACGACACGGTCATAAGCAGCAACGTCATAGTAGGCCCACCACTGTCTGGTAACCTGGGCTGTGATGACACCTACATGCCCTACGGAATAAGGCTGACCGGTTACTCAAACAGCCAGGGCAACAACATATTCGGGAACACGATAATAAACGCCAAGTGCGCTTACCCGCTGGCGAATCAAGTGGACCCATGCATGTGTGGTGGATTCGCATCAGCCGCTGGTTCCACCTGGTTACCAATACAAGTGGCGAATCCAGATAATTACATACACGACAACATTGCATACGCAACAGGCGGACAGTATAATTACGGCAACCTCTACCCAACACCACCAAGCATGCTCAAGCTATCGCTAACGCCGGGCACGCCGACCCAGAACCCATACCCATACGACCTCGACCTTGAGATCCAGATAAACGTGACCGGGACACCGGCCAATGTGCAGGTCTTCATTGGCCCGAGCCAGTCCCAGATGACGCTTGTGGTTCAGAGGAGCTACTCAGCCACTGGCACGGACACAATAACTGTGAAGCTGCCATGGCAGTGGTGGATAAACATCAAACCAGTCAATGCCGAAATTAGTAATGTCGTAGTTAGGAGTTAATGAGTGCTGGCATTAGTAATGTTGTTGTTACAGTCAAAACTTAAAAACTCCTGCTTTACATAACTCTTGTATGCAGGGGTTTCCCAATTGACGTGGCAGGTGGATCAAGCGGAGGTACAGAAGTTAGTAGATGCGTTAAGGAACTACATTAAAAAGCCTAAGTCAAGGAGTTACACTACATGGTTGCACGTTGCGCATTACCTTGCAAGGGTAGCAATGGTGGCAATAGTCGGGCTTATAGCGCTGGCTAGCTACGAACTAGCGTTTAAAATGTCATCATCATTTTTGTTCGCAGTAGGGGCATCAATAGGTTCTGTAATACTGGCAGTTGGCCTCATGTTTCTAGCAGGGCTTCCTCCCGATATTGGTGAGGGTATGAGCGTAATTCCTTTGAGATATGCAACACTTAAATTGCCAGATTTATTGGCGCCGCTTTATGCAGTAATGACTCTTTATGAGCAAGACCCAGAGAAAATAAAGATTGAAGAGTTTGAACGCGGTGCGTATTGTGGTAAATTCCTTCGTTGCCGCACGGTTCTACCCCTGGGGAACTCAACACTTGAGGTATGGATAGGGCATATATATAATGATCTAATAATCATAAGGGGGCTTAGGCCTGACCGCACCAATGTAATAAATGCTATTAGGTATTATTTCTACACTAAATATAATTATGTTATAACAAACGACAGTTGCGCATATCTTTGGCCAGATGAGAAAAGGGCCATAAACTTGGAGATGTGGTTATGCAAAAATAGAGATAAGATACCTCAGTGGATAGCTCAAGGCAAAGAGATAAAGGAACCCCAGCTTGAGTCCTACTACGATCTTTGAGAATAAGGTTTAAAAACTCTTCCTTAAAATCCCCCTTGTATGGGAATTCCTGTAATGGTTACGGAGAGGGTATATGTGGCTAGGAATGAAGCAATAGCTTGCGATCACTGGAGAGACGCGTTCGTTGAGGTGGCGGATTTGATTATAGATGCTATAAGGAAAACCTGCACAAATTGTGAGGAATACGGGCGAAAATCATCAATGTACGTCGTGGAGGCTTGCGATGAGGGTACATTTATTGTGAAAATAAGGCCGTGTATTTATCAATGTATGGACGGAGTTTATAATCCTCCGCCAGAGGTTGAGGTGGATGCTACGGCATATGCCCATAAATTCGCTGAATTCATTAAGAACTTAGCGAAAAATATATCTAACAAACCCACTTTGGAGCTCAAGCTGACGGGCGACTGCGGTCCTCGACCCCTAATCTAAGTATCTATTAATAACGCAGTTATGGTGAATCAAAAAGCTTAAAAATCCTTGTACTACATAGTCCTTGTATGAAGATCCCAGTAATGGTCATGAAGAGGTTGAGCGTGGTTAGGTACAACGTGCTGGTTTGTAATGCGGAAGAGTTCACAAAGGCTGTTTCGGAGGTTGAGGACTTAATAATAAGTACTATAGAGAAGGTTTACGCGGGCTGTAGAAAGTATAGGATAATAGGTAATAAGCCGAGTCTTTCACGCGTTGTGGTAAAATGTAATGAGGGCACATTCATACTAAGGCTGAGGCCATTCAGTTATAATTGCACAGGCTGGTTAGAGAAACAGCTGGCAATTGTGGGGATTGATGTGCGGGTCAAATCATATGCTTATAAGTTTGCCACATTTGTTAAGGAGCTCGCAAAAGCGGTAGAGAGCAACCCAACACAGCTCAGACTTTTTGTTGATGAGTATGTCGGTATTGTCTCACGACGAGATACTTAGGCTCATTAGGGAGGGCTTGCTTTCAATTGAGCCGTTTAGTGAGGATATTGTTAGGGAGAATGGGCTTGACCTAAGGGTTGGTACTGAGTATGCAATATATGCCTTCGATAATCAAGTCATAGATCCCTGCGAACTTGAATCGGCTAGGCACCTCTTTAGTATTGTCGAGGCTAAGGACGGGAGGATAGTCATACCACCAAGGAGCTTCGCGTTACTGACGACAATGGAGTACGTGAGGTTCCCGAGGGATGTCGTTGGCTTCTGCAACCTAAGATCAACACTGGCCAGGTATGGTTTAAGCGTGCCCCCGACAATAATTGATGCGGGCTTTGAGGGTAACGTCACGATTGAGGTCATAAATAACAGCGGGAACTACATAGTCCTTAGGCCCGGCATGAGGTTCCTACACGTAGTCCTCGTCAAGACAATCGGCGAGGCCAAGTACGTAGGCCGCTACCTTGGGCAGAGGGGCGTAACACCACCGAAGGGCATGAAAAACGAGTGCTAAACCTAAGACGGCAAGTAAAACTTAAAAACAAATATTTGTTCTTCATCTGTATGGTGGGCTTCTGGAGCATGATAGAGGGAGCCTTATTAGGAGCGTTTGTAGCGCTCGTAATTGACGAAATCGCTGGGTACTTTGCCACCAAATATGTATTAAAATTCGTTGATGATTTCGACGAGGACTACCTCTCCTGGATTTACCTATTCGCCTACTTCAAGAACGCCAATGCAGCATTCGGCATAGCATTCCTCATAATAAGCCTCATATACATGTTCTTCTTCCACATGTTTAATTTCTGGACAGGATTCGGCGTAGGCTACGGAATAGCACCAATAATAAGCTTAGTATCCGCTTCCTTCGTTTCGTATAAAAAGAGCTAACGCCAGTTAGTACGGGTTTTATAAATTAAAATTAATCGTGGTTCTTTATCTAAACGCTTATCTCCCTGATTATTGATACGGCAGGATTACGTCAAAGTACCACTGGCTCGCGAGTTCTGAGGTTGGAATAATATTAACTACAAATGTGTATTTTAGTTCCACCGCGTTCTTCCTTTTAAGGCGTCCCTTATTGGTTTTCCCCATACCCCTTCACCCTTATTGTGATGGAGCTAGGCCTTAAAAATGAGTATTTGCTCTGCTTTATTTTTGCGTAGAACTGTTGCTATTGAGTTGAGGGTCGGTTATAAAGTCGCGCCGCAGTCGATGTGTGCGTCTACGAAGTCTACGCCTTCGTTTGGGCGGAATATGGCGTAAATGCTCAGCTTTAGTCGCCTGTTGCCGACGTGCATCACGCCGTCCAGGTACATACCGCATTCATCATACCCAGGAGCAACCTCAACACCCTTTATTGTGATTGAGTTTATTTCACGCTTAAGCTTGTTGGCTACGTGCTCCATGGCTCTGCACCACCTCTCCTGTAGGTACATCGATGCTACGCCGGCGCATGTACTATAGGTTTGTCCTGGGCAGAGCACTACGTCGGCCATTACGAAGTACTCATCATTAACTATTGTATTCAGCACCTCAAGCAGGGCGCTCTGCACCTCATCTATAATGCTCTGAATCCTTAAGCGACCAGCTTTAGAACCGCCTTCCTCAGCTTCACAATGTTCTACAGCTACGACACCGTATTCCTCAGGCCAGCATTCACAGGTAATGTGCAAATTACTGGTCTTGCTCATCGACGTAAATCCTACCTCATTAATAAAAGTGTATTTTCGCACCTAAGCAGTGCTTTTTAATTCTAAACATTGCAACTTACGTGCTACTCGTCGACTGGCCGCTTATGCACGGGAAGGAAATAAGTGAGGATGCTACAGGTGACTTCATGGAGCTGGATATTGAAGGCGCCGTCATCTACATCATAGAGAACACCCCAACAGAACTGCTTAGTTTTATTCAGACACTGAAGGAGTACGCGAACTACCTGGTCGTGCTTTACACAGGCGCCGTTACGCAGAGTAGGGATGCCATACCAATCGACATTCGATACATGATTTCGCTGAGGAACAATGTAGAGCTAAATACGAAGATTGAGACACCAATCGGCTCGTACACAATTATGGATATAGAGATGATGGACTATGAGAGGAAATACACCGATCGTTGGCTGTATCATGATGTTATATACAAGCAACCACTGGCTCAGGTATTTTAGCGTAGAAATTGTAGTTAACAATACCTCTTTCTACACGTGTAGGTCGATAAATGCTCACCGAATTTATGTTACGGATATCAAGTATGACTTTGGCGATTACTAACATCGCTTTAATTTTGTAATAAACTGCGTAATAGAGTTTTTGCGGTATATTATTTTACGAATATAAACAACAACACTTAAAAACCTGGACGCTATCCGTAACCTGACCAGTATGGCTAAGATAGAAGAGCTTGCGAACAAGACGTACGACGTAAATGGGCAGAAGCTAAAGCCAACTAAGGTGTGGGTTGTACAGCCAAAGGGTAGGAAGGGCTTCGCAATGGGGTTGTTCAAGACCTCAGACGGCAAAACGGTCAGGAAGGTCCTCGCAAAAATCGACGAGCATGGGAACATAATTGGGTAAGCGAGTAAGGCGTATAGTCGCCTTAAAATCAAACTCTTTTTTCTTTTTCTCTTCATTCAAAACATTGTCGGTAGTATCGGCTTGGGTTGTACCGGCGCTATCCTATACGTTGTCTCGGCGTAGTACGGGCCACTCGGTGATTTCATGTATGTAGCTTCCAGGTTGCTTACAAGATAACCGCTGTCCACAATCACGGAATTTATGAACGGTGGAGGGAATATCTGAGCTCTGCACTCACTGGCCCTAATCTGTGGGTACGGAAGACCGCCTATGTACATCACAACTCTGTCTCTAACGGAGCCGACGGTATCAGCACACGGGTTCTGCATAGGTGGAAACGCCGTTACTGCAGAAATACTTACTGCAGGCGATGTGTCATGTCTACCGAGCCTACCCACTATTGTTAGGTACGTCTCTACGTTGAAGATGGCTTCGTTGTACTGCGCAATTGCGACGTGACAACTACCACTACCGAACACCACATACAAAGCCCTAGAGAGCCTGAGCGGCCCACGACCAGTCACTTTAGAAACGCTGATGCCAAGCACAAGAAACA
>Ga0326758_100226_pt1 | contig 15437 bp, 14 predicted proteins | sample GCRJH_S_FD_207221 | JGI IMG/M metagenome (GOLD analysis project Ga0326758, IMG submission 207221) | Hot spring sediment microbial communities from Geyser Creek Basin, Yellowstone National Park, WY, United States - GCR.JH_S | ecosystem: Environmental > Aquatic > Thermal springs > Near-boiling... | reverse complement strand
CTTACCCTTTTTACCGAAGTCAGGCCTTTTTTAAGTAGTGAGCCTCAGAGACTTCGTAAAGAAGGGGAAGTTCGACGCGATCTCTGTGGAGGAGTTCGGAGCGGTACTCCAGATGTTATCGGACCCTGAGCTCGGGGACAGGGCGATGGAAGCGGCGAGGAGGCTGATCGAGAGGTCCTCCGGTAAGGACTCCGTCGCTCTGGCCAACACCCTGATAACCTTCATTTCAGCTAAGTCCGAGGGCACCGAGAGGGCCCTCAAGCTTTTGCCGATCGCTATAAGGAGGGCCAGGGAGTCGTCCGCTTACGCTGTCAGCGTGATTACTTCACTGCTGGACGACGAGAGGCTCAGGGGACCCGCCGTCGAGGCCCTTAAGGAGATAGCCAAGGACGACTCTCAGGCAGCTAGGCTGGCGCTCTACAAGTTGAGAACCTTGGGGATCTCTCAGCCGGAGCTAGAGAGTCTGGGAGAGAGCAAGATACTCACTGGGGGCTTCTCGGCTAAGCACCCCTACATCGACATGACAGACGAGTTCACCACGAGGGAAGGGTTGAGGAAGGTCCTCCAGTTCCTGGAAATAGGCCCCAGCTACCCGCTGGCTGACGCTGTCGTTGCCGTGGCGACCGTAAGGCCGGACGCGCTTGTGGACTTCCTGGCGGAGCTGGTGAAGCTAATCGATAAGTACTCCACGACCCTCCCTGACGTCTCGCTAAGGCTCATGGACGCTCTGGAGCTGGTGAAGGTTCCCGATATAGAGTACTACTTGGTCCCGTTGGCGGAGACGGCCAAGAAGACGAAAGATCTAGAGCTCAAGAAGAGAATAGAGGCCTACCTCAAAAGGGTGGCCAAGGGTTAGGGACGAAAAGCTCAAACAGATTAACTTTACGGCGTTTCTTCCAAACACGTGATTGAAAGAATTTTTAATTAGATGCCTAACAATTGTTAAAACAGGCCACCATAGGTGGGCCTCCTTTGAACGGCGTTAAAGGGGACTTTCGAAAGCCTTGGCGAGTTGCATCAACCTATTCGGAAAAAGTTTATAATTGACTAAATCCAAATTATTACATAAGGTGGTAATATGAGGAGGGCAGAAATAGAGAAGACCCTCCCTAAGGTCTACGAGGACGAGGACGTGGAAGTGGTGATAGCGCCCAGCGAGGACGAGGTCAGGGAGTACATACTGGAGATGCTGAAGGAGGGACCTAAGGACATCAAGGAGATACACAGCGTCCTCTATAACCTGGCGAGCGACGAGAGGATAAGGAGGATACTGTACGACCTGAAGTATAAGGGCGTAATCGAGGAGGACAAGAAAACTAAGAAGTTCTACCTCAAGAAGAACTGATCAGATTCTCCTCGTTTTTAGCAACTTGTCTATCAAGGTAGTCGATTTTCCGTCTTTCTCTATTTCTTGAAGCGCCGGAGGGTAGTCGAAGTAGTTCTCTATGTACTTGGCTATCCTGTCCTCGTAGGTCTCCTCTAACGGGTTCTGGTAGAACAGGCCGATCGGGATCCTCTCGCCCCACTCGAAGGACTTCATTATAGCCTTCAAGGCCTTTTCCTGAACTTCCTCGGGTTTCCTCACCACCGGGTCCCAGTCCTTCTGTTCCTCCAACTTGTAGACCCTCTTGTCGTAGAACTCCTTGGTGTTCACGTCGTTGTAGGTCGGGCAGGGCTGGAACACGTCAATCAAGGCCATCCCCCTATGGTTCAGGGCCCGCTTTATGAGCTCCTTGAGGTGATTGACGTCGTAGGCATAACCTCTGGCCACGAAGGTGTAGCCTGAGGCTATCGCTACAGCTAAGGGGTTCACCGCCTCGTTGACGTTCGGCTTCGGCAGTGACTTAGTCTTAATCCCCTTCCTAAGGGTCGGGGAGGCCTGGCCCTTCGTCAACGCGTAGACCCCGTTGTCGTGCACTATGAGCACCATGTCTATGTTCCTCCTGCCCGCGTGGACGAAGTGGCCCATTCCGATCCCTAAGGCGTCGCCGTCACCGGCGTTCACTATTACCTTGAGCTTCGGGTTGGCTAGCTTAATTCCTGTAGCGAAGGCTAGAGCCCTCCCGTGTAGGGTGTGGACTCCGTTTATGGGGAGGTTCATGAAGTGAGGCAACTTACCGGAACAGCCTATCCCGCTGACCACCACCACGCTCTTCGGGTCTAGGCCCAACTCCTTGATGGCCAGCTCCTCAGCCCTCAGGATCCCGAAGTTGCCGCAGCCGGGACACCAGTCGGACCAAACTGGCTTATGCGTCTTGACCTCACTGGCCTGCACTCAGCACCACCCTCCTCTCGCCCTTAAGGGCCCTCTTAACGCCCTCCACCACCTCGTCCGAAGTGATCAGCCTGCCGTTGTATTTAAGGACGTAATGCGTCGGGAACACCCCGGTTTGCTCCGTCATGACTTCCGCCCCCTGTGCCTGGTAGTTGCCCTCCAGGGCAATGATGGCCTTCTTCCCCTGTAAGAGCTTCCTCATGAGGTTCTTTGGGTACGGGCTGAACATCCTAACTTGAATAGCCATAACACCCATGGCCTGAAGCTCGTCCAGGACGTCCAATATCGCGCCTTTAGTGAAGCCCCACGTCACTACGGCGTAGTCCCCCTCGCCGAACACGTTGACCCTCCTCTCCTCTGGTATCTCCCGGTCGGCGGTCTCGATTTTCCTCATCCTCTTCTCGTACATCGTCCTCCGGATAGTGCTTGCCTCGGTTATGTGGCCCCACTCGTTGTGCTCGTCGCCGGTGTAAAACACCCCCGCCTCCCCCAGCCTCACTCTTGGGGAGATGCCATCCTCCGTCACCTGGAACCTCGGGAAGTAGTCCGTCTCCGGCCTCACTAGCCTGCCCCTGTCTATCACGTACTCGCCCCTGAAGTTGGACTCCTCAGTCACCACGTAGCTGTTGGCTATCGCCTTCTCCAGCAGGTGGATCACGGGGGTCTGATATCTCTCCGCCAAGTTCAGGGCCCATATGGCGTCCCAGAAGGCCTCGACGTGGTCTCCCGAAGCTATAACGATCCTCGGGAACTCGCCGTGGCTCACGTTCAGGGCGAACTTCAGGTCGGCTTGGCCAGTCCTAGTAGGCTGTCCCGTCGAAGGGGCTCCCCTCATGTAGTAGGTAATGACCACCGGGACCTCGTTCATCCCGGCCCAACCGATCCCTTCGGCCATTAGCGAGAAGCCCGGCCCGGAGGTGGAGGTGGCCGCCCTGGCGCCAGTAAGAGCGGCCCCAGAGGCCATGTTTATCGCCGCGAGCTCGTCCTCCGTCTGAACCACTACCACTCCCCCCTTCTTGAGGGTGTCCGCCTCCATCTCGACCGTCTCGACTGCCTCCAGGTAAACCGACTCGTCCGCCGCAGGGGTTATCGGGTAGTAAGATTGGAACCTGAGGCCACCCGCAAGCTTGCCCAGGGCTACCGCGGTGTTCCCATCTATCCAGACCCTCGGCTCCTTCCTTTCGAGGGGTTTCAAGTCGTAAACGTTGGGCACCTGGTCGTAAGCGAGCTTGGCCGCGAGCGAGTTCATCCTAACGAAAAGCTCGTTCTTGAACGCGTTCCTTACGGCCTCCAGGAGACCATCTATAGGCAACCCCAAGACCTTAAGTGAGGCACCTACAGCCGCGACGTTCTTCACCCTTTCCGCCACCGACCTCGGGACGTTGACTTCCTCGGCGACCTTCACCACTATGGAGTCGTAGTCCAGGCCTATCGCCTTGGCCCCTCTCTTCACCGCGTAGGTTATCGCGTCGTTAACAGTGGGCCTTAGCCCCTCGCTCTCCAAGAGTTTTGACTTCTCCTCAGCTATCTCCGGCTCCATTGACCTGACGAAAGGAACGCTGACGCTCGCCTGAGAAGGATCGTAAATCACTACCTTCCTAACCTTGTCGAAGTGCTGAAAAACCGTCTCGGGTTCGAAAGCCACTAAGATGTCGGCGTAGGAGACTACGCTGTGCACGGGCTCATCGCTTAAGACCGTTTGGAAGTAGCTGTGCCTGCCCTTGATGTTGGAGTAGTACTCCCTGTTTCCGAAGATGTAATAGCCAGCCTTGGCCACAGCCTGCCCGAAGAGGTTGGCAGAGGTGTCGACTCCCTGCCCCTGAGGCCCTCCTATCAACCAGCTGATCCTCAACGTGAACACTCGCGGTGTTTTGGGATACCGAGATAATAAGGTGACTTTCTCATTCACCTCCTCAGGGCCCTGACAGCTAGAAATATCAGAATTATCGAAAGCACGATGGCCACCACCGTTAGCCCCGTCAATAGGCTACCCCCTCCGCCCGCGGGAGGCTGATACGAGTAAACGGTTATGTGGGCGGGCCCGTAGACCAAGAGGGTTAGGTAATGGTTGGAGTAATTCTCGTACAGTACGCTACCCTGTGGGGTCGAGCTTGAGTTGACGTAAACGCCCAGAAGGGGTATATTGAGTATTACTGGTCCTTCCGTCGTAACGTTCGTGGCGATCACCGTGTAAATCCCCCTGGGCGTGGGTACTGAGTATGAGCTTACGCTCGGCGTCTCCTCGGTCAGGCGGTATACGTTATTGGAGAAAACTAGGTAGTTCGTGCCGTTGACGTCCAAAAGGAGTCCGGACGAGACCCTGCTCAGCACTTTGTAAGGGAGGTCACTGAGCACTGACCCGTTGGAGAGCACCGAGAGCACGACGTCCCCGAACTGAGCGGCGCGCTGCGTTGGAGGAAGGCTCGGCACGGAGACGTAAACGATTGACGTCGGGTACGAGATGTTCTCCACGATGAGCCCGATCACGGAGCCGTTAACTCCGTAGAGGTAAGCGTACCCCTTTCCTATTAGGGCAGGAACTAGGGACCCGTTGACGTTGAGCAGGCCGTAGGACCCCACCCTGTTGGGGGGTTGAAGTGCTATTTCCCCTACTTTCTTGTAGACCACCGGGCCCACAGAGACCACCCTGTAAACGTAGCCCGACACGGGGACGGTCTGAGTAACGCCCTCCAATACGGGGACCTTAACCACGAAGAAGCCCGAACCGTTAAGGAAGTAAAGGTAGGCAATGCCGCTCCCGTTCACGTAAGCGGGGACGGAAACGCTCGCCGGAGTTAAGTAAAGGCCGCTCCAAACCACCGCGCTGAAATCGCCTGAACTCACCAGGACCGCGAAGAGCTGGGGAACGGTGGTGTTAATCGTCAACGTGAAGTTACTATAGTAAACTGAGGCCACCCCGCTGACGTACGTCGGGGTGGCCTCGAAGTTGTAAGGGTAGTAGGTCGCCATTATGCTATTTCCGTTCACGCCGTGATAAACGACCAAAGTGTTGCTTGACAGCGAGAAGCCGAAGAGACTCAGGAGGACTACTAGGACGATCATCAGCCCGTGAGACAAGAGGGGTGGTTTACGTAATTAAGCGTTATCAGCACAGCGCCGATGGGTCTAACGGCAGTTCGTTCAGCCTCCTCCCTAAGGCCCTCTCGACCGCCAGAGCGCCCGCGGCCAAGCCCGCGCTCGTGCCGGCCTCGCCTATACCCCTGGCGCCCCCGAGCAAGCTAGTAGGATAGACCTCCATAGGGTGAACGTACGTTCGCCAAGTGACGTCCGCTGAGGAAGGGACGCCCTCGTCGCCAATCGAGGAATACTTGGGATTGCCGTACTCGTCGAAGTCGGCCTTCTCGTACATCACCTGCGCCAGACCCTGCGCCGCTCCTCCTATCACTTGGCCCTCCACTTCGCTCCTAATGAGGATCCTTCCCACGTCCAGGAAAACGTGTAGCTCTCTAACGTAGGCCTTGCACAACTCCCCATCGGTCTCCGCGTAGGCTACGGCTGCCCCAGGGGTCACAACCGAGTCCGCCTTGGCGAAGGTCTCATATGAGTACTCCTCATCGGAGTTCAAGGCCTGCCCCAGGGTCACCCCCTTTTCCTTCAGGATGTGGAGCAGTCCATCGACGGCCGAAAGGACAGCGTTAACCCCTGCGCTCGAGGTCCTGCTTCCGAAGGAGCCAACACCTTCCTTAATCGCTTCGGTGCTGTTTAAGGTCACGTCGATTACGTCCTCATCGACCCCCAACTTCTGTGCCACAACCCTGGCGAAGGTCGACCAGTGAGCCTGGCCGTGGGGGCCGCTGCCCGCGTACACCTTCACCCTTCCCTTCCCGACAACGACCTTAGCTCCCTCACCGGGCGGGTTGCTCACGTAGTTGAAGAAGGCTATTATGACAGGTCTCTTCCCCTCCCTCTTCAACCTCTCGTAGACTTCCCTAGCCTTAGCGAACACCTCCCTGTAACCTGCGGGGTCGAGCTTAAGGCCGGTGGGGAGGGTGTGGGACTTCCCAGACTCGACGAGGTTCCTCTCCCTCAACTCGGCGGGGTCGAGCTTCAGTTCCTCCGCCAGGGCCTCCATAAGCAACTCGTGAAGGAGGGCCGCCTCCGGCCTCCCTGCGCCCCTGTAAGCCCCGTAGGGCGGTTTGTTCGTGTACACCATCATTCCCCTGACGTCGATGAACCTCATCTTGTAGGGGCCGGGGAGCATGTTGATTATGAAGTTAGGGAACACCGGACCGATCCCCATCATGTAGGCCCCGCCGTCTATCACTATCTCCCCCGAGATCCCGAGGACTGTGCCGTCCCTCCTTGCGTGGAGCTTGAGCGTCGCTATCATCGACCTACCCTGGATGGGGCTCAGTAGGTGCTCCTGCCTGGTCTCTATCCATTTGACCGGTCTCCCCAACTTCTTCGAAGCTATCGCCGCGAGCACGTACTCCGGATAGGCGGAGATCTTGTTACCGAACCCTCCCCCCACGTTGGGGGCGGAGACGACGGTAATTTTCTCGGGGGGCAGTCCTAAGGTCTCCTGGAGGTCAGCCCTGACCCTGAAGGCCGATTGGAATGAACCTATGACGAAGAGCCTATCGCCCTCCCACCTTACGATTACCCCCTTTGGCTCGATGGGGTTGGCCACCACCCTGTGGAGCGTAACGCTCCTCTCTACCTCGACCTCCGAGTTCACCCTCTGTTCCAGGTCGCCTCCCTTGACCCTGACGTCGACGGCCACGTTGCTCCTGCCGTGTATGGGCTCACCGTTAAGGGCCTCCTCGATGGTAATGATCGGCCTCAAAGGCTCTATGTCCGCCCCCGCCTCATCCAGGGCGTCCTCCACCTCGTACCTGTCCTTAACCACGAAAGCGAAGACGGGCTGGCCTACGAAGTTCACCCTACCGTCGGCCAGAACTGGCATCCTAACTACGTTGCCCCCCTCGTAGGCCCTCACGGGTAGATACGCCCTCACGTCGTCCCAAGTTATGATCAGTAACGCTGACTTCGGAGGGGTTACGGACTTAACTACGCCCCTGGCTACTGGTGACCTATAAACGCCAAGGTAGAGAGCATCTGGGAAACCGATATCGTCGGTATAGGTCGCTTCGCCCTTTACGACCTTCAGGTGTTCCGTGAGCACACTTCAAGGTGAAATCCCCTTCTAATTAATTCGACTTCGAACGAAGCTTACGATCACGCTTATTTACGCACGCCGTGGAAAGGGACTGACGGAATTCAATGATAGAAATCGTTGAGCTCACCAAAGTTTACAGGACAGGTGGAGGTATTCGTGACGTAACCTTCGAGGTAAAGAACGGCGAAATAGTGGGTTTCGTTGGCGTGAACGGGGCCGGGAAGACGACCACGATAGAGACGGCTGTGGGCGTCAAAATCCCTCAGAAGGGCGACGTGAGGATAGACGGTAAGAGCATACTGAAAGAGAAAGTTGAGGCCTCCAAGCTGACGGGCTGGGTTCCTGAAACCCCTTCCTTCGACCCTGACATGAGGGCCGAGGACTACTTCCTCTACGTGTGTGGCCTCAGGGGGATTCCCGGTCAAGAGGCGAAGGAGTTGGCAAAGAAGCTCTTCGAGGAGGTTGGGCTGAGCGGTCACGAGAGGAAGAGGATCAGGCAATACTCGCAGGGCATGAGGAAGAGGTTGGCGTTGGCCATATCGATGATAAGCAATCCCTCCAACTTCCTGTTCGACGAAGTACTGAACGGCTTAGACCCCGAAGGGATTAGGTTCTTCAGGGAGTTTGCGACGAGGATGAGGAAGGAGAACGCGGCAGTCCTCTTCTCCTCCCACATCCTCTCGGAAGTTCAGAACCTCGCCGACAGGGTAGTCTTCATTCACAAGGGCAGAGTGGTTAAGGTGGCAACGATGGCGGAAATCGAGTCGATGAGCAGAACCAAAACGTTCAGGGTGAGGTTCGCCACCCCCGAGAGCGCCCAGAGGTCATTGGAGCTATTTAGGGGCTTCGGTAAGGACGTTAAGGTGGAGAGGGGAGTCGTCGTAATAGAGGAGTTCAACGGGGACATAGAGGGGATAGCGAGGGCCGTTAAGTCCTTTCCGGACTTCCTAGAGATGGGGTGGGCGACCAGAACTCTAGAGGACGTTTTCTTCGAAACGATAGGTAAGGCCAGGTGAACCCCCTACTTTACGACTTCTTGAGGCAGTTCAGGTCTTGGTACAACCTGCTCGTCCTGACGCTTTTCATTCTCGCATTACTAGGCATGGGCGGTCTGGCCTCTCTTGCCGTCAAAACTACGATATCTAATTCCCCTCTTACGGGTGCTGGGGTCTTCGCGGTATACAACGCGACGACACATAAACTGTTCGGCTACGTCTTCGGGGCTGACGGCGAGCTCCTCGAATACCGAGGGACGATCTCGCTATCCAACGGAAGCACGGTAGCCGTCTCTGGAAAAGGGACGCTCAACCTAACCTTGCCCCTTAACGTGAATACATATCCCCTCACAATCGACCTCAACACCTCGAGCGGAAAGGTGACCGCTACGTCTCCTCAAGGTTTCGGTGAGGAAACCGAATACTTCATCTCGACGCCCACGTTGATTAACGGCGGATCGGACCTCCAGATTCCACTGAGAAGCCAATTCGTCTACACAGCCGTCATCCTATCACAGGGGTTCAACTACGGCCAACCGCAGAAGGCAATAGTTATGGCCATAAAAGGTAGCGCCAAACCGGCGACGGTCGTCGTGAGCGTTCAGAAACTCAACGTAACGGTGAGCGGTTTCAAGGTCTTCGAAGTGGAGGCACAGCCCAGCTTAAGGTTCGTGATTTCCCCTGCTGGACAGAACGCGACTAACGCGACGTCAGCTGCGTATCCTGTGAACCTTACTGACTTGGTGCCCAACCTAATAGTAGTCCTCGTTTACAGCTTGGTCATACTGAGCGGGGGGTTTCTAATAGTGAACGGCCTCTACCCGTTGGTCACGTTCTATTCAACTCTGAACTCGATAGTCAGGCAAACGGAATCCGGAGTGCTGAAGTTCCTGATCGCACAGCCGATAACCAGGACTCAGATCCTGTTGGTCAGGTATCTCTCAACCGCCCTAACAGTGGTCGTGGTTGCTATAATAGCGGACTCCGTCAGCTACGCGATACTTTACTTAACCCTGAGTCCCTTCGGCTTCCCGATACCGAGAGAACTACTCTTCGCCCTCTTCGCTTCGACGATCCTGATCCAACTGTCATACGTATCACTGCTTTACCTAATCGCGGCGTTCATTAACAGGGGTTGGCAGTTCTCACTCATCAGTATAACCACGTACGCGATCTTCTTCCTGGTCTTGCCCAACGCCATAAGCGTTGTTCAGAACCTACAACAGGCGTCCCTAACGCCTGGACTGTCCCCACTCAGTAACCTACCCTTAGAGGCCTTGTACTACCTGGACTTCCCGTTGCTAGGCGAGCAGATATTAATTAACAGCTTGAGCTTCCTTGAGGCCAATATTGGATTGCCGGAGGCCATCGCCGGATCGCTGGCCTGGTTGGTAATCCCCCTGGCTTTGGCTATTATTAGGTTCAGAAGGAAGGACTTCTGATTTTTATATGAAATTATCCTGTTTTACTCCGTTCCTCCTTCAGCTTCCTCACGTATTCCTTAAGCCAGATCAACTCCTCCTCCGATCTCTCCAAGGACTCCACTAGCGAAATGAAATCGCTCCCGCTCTTAGCTTCCGCGATCAGCTCGTAAATCCTGGCGATCACGTTAGGGTCTCTCGTGATCTTCAGGTCGACGTCTCCCCTCCTTATCACGACCTTGTAGTCCCTAAGTATTACTGAAATTCCGTCCGCGAACCTTTTGATTTCACCAGACAAATCGTCTATCACCGTAACGCCTAAGGCCTCCAGCTCTTCGGCTATCAATTGCGCCTCCCTATCCATGTCACAATCGGGATAGCCGGATCTAATGACCCTTAAGTAGCTCCTGATTTGACTAGTCCTGATCTCGTTGCCTAAATAGAGAGTCAAAGCCTTGGCTATCGCCAGCGGCTGAGGGCAGGTCAACTCCTTTCTCCTTATTACGTGCTTTACGTTACGATCATTAATTTATACTTCCAACCTTAAATCGCATCGGTTATAATCAAAGATGAAGGGAATAAAGAATGAAAAAGCGGCTAAGCGGGGAGGATCAACCACAATCTTCGCAACTAAAACCCTAACGTTAGCTCTTACACTGGCCTTTCTGGTCGCGACTTTGATACCAGCCCTAGCTCAGACGGCCTCTCCTATCACGCAGCCGCCAACGACCACGCTACCGCAAACGACCTTAGCGATAAACTTCTACTACACCTCACCGCTGTCCTCGTACCAAGGGGTTTTCGGCCTGGTTTACCTTACCGGGAACGCGGTTATGACTAACGCGTCCTTCGTAGGGAACTTCTCCTCAATAGCCTTGTTGGTCAACGGCACGTCAACAAGGACGCTCAGGATGAACTTCATGCCGATTAACGTGATGCCGACCGGCTCAGGCGTGTACATACAGGCCTACAACGTCACACAGCTGGAGGTTAACGTTACGAAATCGAGCGGAAGCGTTATTCGTAAGGTAACGCCGGCTGAGGAAGTACTGGTACTTTATGCCGACGGTTCGACGCAAGTCCTACTAAAGGGAAACATATCCTGGGCATTGCCTTATGACGACGGCGTCTTCGTTTCGATGTTCGTAGGTAACAGAAGCTACCTCGTAGCCTTCCAGGGAGCTAAAATGATGTTCAACTACAGCGTGCCGCTGCTGGCGTCTCCGGTGTATTACTCAGGCCAATACGTGCTGCTGGCGTCTCCCCCCTTCGCCCTACCTTCGTACTTGTTCTCATCGATCCCTCAGAACCTGACATCCACCTTAGCTCAATTCCTGGGGAAAGTGAGGTTCTACGAGCTCTTCGCCAACGGCACCCTTAAAGAAGTCACCTTCCCGGTGAGCGTACCCAACGCGACTTACTTAGTCCTACCGGAGCGCCATCTGGGAGCGGCAGTCGTATTGATCTCCGCGGAGCAGACGGGGCAGAGCACAGGCGTTATGGCCTCCTCCCAGGCGCCGCCAATTGTGCAGATTTACGCGTTTAACGGTTCCAAAGCCTTATTGGTTCAAAACGCTTCGATCAGCCTTGGGGCTACGCCCGGATTAGCGAGCATATCAATACCCTTCTGGCCCCTGTTCTTAGAGAACGCCGTAATAACGACGACGCTCACACCGTCACTCAGCGTCTCGCAGGTCTCAAACCCGAGCGCGACCTTAACGGTTAGCTCGACGGTTCAAGTCCTCGCCTTCAAGAACGGTACGCCGGTGGAGTATTATGAGACTGACGTTAACGGCCTCCCTCTGGCCGCTTCGACCAATGGATCTTCCGTGATCCTCGCATACATCAAGCCCTCGGTGTCGATGAGTGTAACGGGCGTATCCCAGAGCCCACAAGTGAGCGCCACAGTTACATCCACATACTCCACGATTGAATTGCCGCTTCCCTCGGCCGTAGCGTTGCCCACCAACGTTTCCGTGACCACGGAGGTCTTGAGCGGGCAGAAATACGTAGTGGTAGAATGGAGCGTTCAGAAGGGAATAATAGCGAACGCGACCGTATACGTGAGCGTCAACGGAGGGCCTTTCAAGGCCGTAAGGACCCTACCGGCCTCCGTCGGCATGTACTACTTCCCGGTTCCTACGAACGCCACTAACGTATCGGTTTACGTGTCGTTCGTTGCCCCGTTCGTTTCCTCCACGACTACGCCAGTTACGCTGAGTCTAACGCCCGCCAGCACGACGACCACAACCACCACAAACACTTCAACGACTACTTCAACGAGTGCTACCACACCGCCTACAACAACTTCAACAGGCTCCACCAGCGCTTCTAGTCCCAGCTCCTCGGGAACGTCATCGCCCTTGAACCTCTCCTACGTAGCGATCGGCGTGGTCGTCGTCGTAGTGATAATCGCGGCTGCGGCATTTCTGTTAAGGAAGAAGTGAATTTTTCCCTTCTTTTCTTTTCCGTTACAGCGAGAACAAATATAGAACGCTTATAGAGATAAAGTACATCATTACTAGGACTAAACTTTCCTTGAGCCCCAACGTCCTATCGTACAACACATAAATAGCCACGGCGTTGGAGAGCACGAAGAAAGCTAAGTCCAAGAGGTAGCCTTGGAGGCTTAGAGGGCTCAGGAGTCCCACGACGCCCAACAGGATAGTGGCGTTCTCTATCTTGCTACCAACCACCCCGATCACTGCCAAGGAACCTCCCTCCTTCCTCTTCCTAACGAGTATAACGGAGGTGAGTAAGGCGTCCACGTCGGTCGCCAAGGGCGCAACCACCAGCGATAATAGCAGAGGGGGAACGCCGAGTTCCGTGGATATGTCGTTGATTGCGACTGCGAACGGCTCGGAGGAAACAATAGCCAACAGGAAACCGGCCGAAAGCAACAGAACCGGGTAAGGCCTGGCGGGCCGCCCCTCGGAGGAAGACGGCTGCCTCGTCCTTTCGATGACGTAAGCCAAGTATAACGCGATGAGCGCCGCCCCGCTGTAGAGGTCGAGCCTACCGTAGATTAGTAACGCGATGAGCGCCGCCGTGGAGAAGAGCATGTACCTGTTCTCTATCCTATACTCCGCAGAGATGTTCATTACCCCACCGTAACGAGTTACGTAAGCTAGGCCAACGGAGGCTATCCCCAAGGTGAAGAGGAACACGTTTCCTCCCAAGGCGGTTCCTAAGGCAACGCCCACGTCTCCGTAGCTCGCTGAGAAAGCGACTACCGCCGTTTCGGGGAGGGTCTCTATGAGGCCTAGGATCATGCCCCCCACTATTCCCTGACCGAACGACCTCTCGAGCTCGTGCGCCCCCTCGCTTATGAGGGCCGCCGAGGCCACTAGGCCGAAGAATGAGGTAAGCGCGACCGCTAGGCTCGCTAGATCGATCAACCTCGGCTTTTTTCCTCACCTTTTCCCTATAAGCGGTGAGGTGGGCCTGGAGAAGGTTCTGGCCTTCATAGCGAAGCTCTGCCTCAGGGGAGAGCCTCTGGCCCTCGCTATCGATAAGGCAAGAGAGCTGGGAATGCTGAAGGGTTTGAACGGCGATCTGGTCTACAGCAAGGCCAGGGAGTTTTTAATATATTACCACTCCCTCTCTGGAAGCCCGAGGGAGAGAGCGGAGAAGTTCCTGAGGGGAATGGGCAGGCCGGCCTTCCCGGAGTGGGCCGAACAGAGGATCCCGAGGCTGAGATTGGAGGCCGAGGCGTCAATAAGAAGGTACTACTGGTTCTGGGTAAACCCTTTCAAGGGGGACCAGGATAAGACGCTCAGGGAGATCGGGGAGAAGATCGAATTCGAAAGGGACAACGACTTCCCAGAGCTCTACAGGGTAACTAAAGGCGATCCCAGCAAGGTCAAGGCGTTTAAGGAGGGAAAAGCCGTCATTCAGGACAAGGCCAGCTTCGCCGTGGTCAAGGCCTTGGACCCGAAGTCTGGCGAACTAATTTACGACATGGCCTCCGCCCCAGGTGTTAAGACGGCCCTGATCATGGCGCTAACCGAAGGGAGGGCCGAGGTTGTCGCCTCGGAGCTCTATAGGACGAGGATAGAAAAGGAATTGAGCTTCCTGAAGTCGCTGAACGTGGACTTGAGGAAGGTGCATCTGATCCAGGCGGACTCGAGGAACCCCCTGATCAGGAGGGCGGATAAGGTCCTGCTGGACGCCCCGTGCTCGTCGAGGGGTTTAAGACCCTCAGGCTGAGCTTCGGCGAGCCCTCCGGCAACGGGGTCAGGTTCTGGCCCAGCCAAGGAACCCAAGGGTTCTTCATCTCCGTCATTACAGGCCGAAAGGGTTAGCGGGCCTTCCCTTAAAAAGGGGGTAAGTTAAGCTTATTGTTTGTGGGGAAGGAGCCCTTCTACTTCAAGTCTTACGAGAAGGTGGTCGGGGTAGCGCACGACGTCAGGGAGCTGTTAAGGGAAATGAGGAGATTGAGCATGGAGGACAGGGCTTGCGTCGAGTACCACCTGAGGGAGGGTCACATTACCCAATGGCTGGAATACTTGGGGGAAAGGGAGTTAGCGAAGGAGTTGAAGAACGCGAAGGACGTGGACTCGGCCATACGTATTCTAGAAGCTCACTTACAAGTCACCAACCTGCCCCCGGCTACCTCTTATATATCGAGGAGGAGAAGAAGTAGGGGAGGATGAAGGAGGAACTTAAGGATAAGCTTGAGAGGGCTTACGAGCTTTCGGACGAAATTAGGGACGTGTTGAAGGACCTGCTGAGCGAGTTCGACGAGGGGGAGCTCGATAAGGCCATTGACCTAACGGAGGATCTACTGAGCCTCCTGAACCAGGTCAAGGACGAGCTGAGTTAACTCCCCCTTTTTTCACCAAATACTGCCTGGCCGCTTCCCAGATCGCCTCGAGGTATGAAGGATGAGGAATCTGCTCCAACAGTATTTCCTCCGCCCTCCTACCCCTCATCAACGAGGCTAAAGTGACCACCCCCTCGGCCTCGGGCAAGAACGCGACGGTCCCCGCTAACCTCCCTTCATTAAAGCATACCTTAACGAACCCCTCGCTCTCCCTCTCGGCGACAGCCCTGGGCAGCGACGCCACCTGGATTTTGACGCAGTCCCCGTTCGAAACGTCGCCGAAATAGGCTATTTGCGGGTGAATGTAGATAACCTTTGGAACCGAGGTTCCGTCGTAGGCCGTCCTCTGTCCCAACAGGTTTAACGCGGCCACTATCCCCTTCCTCATGGCCTCGTGGGCAGTGAAGGAGCCCGAGACGTCGCCCGCGGCGTAAACGTTGCTGATTCCCGTGAACATGTACCGATCCACCCTCACGAAGCCCCTCTCGTCGGTCGGCACATCTATCCCCTCCAAGTTCGGTTTCCTCCCGAAGCTGAAGAGGACCACGTCGAACTCCTGAGCCCCCTCTTCGGTTATCACCTTATTACCCTCCACCCTGGCCCTGGCCTTGAGGTGGAGCCTGACGCCCAGCTTCTGGAAATGGGACGTCACAGTTCTCCTCAGATCCGGGTCGTGCTTGGGCAGGAGCAGGTCCTCGGCCTCGTAGACGTGCACTTCCTTGCCGAGCTTCCTCAGTAACCACGCGTACTCGACTCCCCCTACCCCTCCTCCAATTATGGC
>Ga0326758_100225_pt1 | contig 15508 bp, 9 predicted proteins | sample GCRJH_S_FD_207221 | JGI IMG/M metagenome (GOLD analysis project Ga0326758, IMG submission 207221) | Hot spring sediment microbial communities from Geyser Creek Basin, Yellowstone National Park, WY, United States - GCR.JH_S | ecosystem: Environmental > Aquatic > Thermal springs > Near-boiling... | reverse complement strand
TACCACACTTAACAACATGATGACTACCACAAGAGGGACAAGAAACGTCTTGCCTAAATACAGGCTTCCTACCCATAAGTAATACTCGTTATACAAATATAAATAGCTTAACAACGACACTATCTCAATACTGATAGTGCAGTTATTAGCATACAAATTTATTAAGTGTACTTTCTTTGTAATGAGGACGAGGTATTATAAAATGTTAAAAATGAGGAAATAAAAATAGCTCGGTAACTACATTATGCCCACACTCCCATATCTTGTAGATTAGCTTATTACCCTCAATACATTTTCTCTATTTATGAAGTGCGAAATCTAATATGATGAAGATATTTCGAAACTTCCGCTGGATGACTTAAATGTTTACAGAGTAGTTTACACGGGACAAAACGTCTACGTCAGAATAGACATCGACGGAAAGTCCACATATTTTTCTGTGATTGACGTAAAGTAACAATACACAGCAAGGAGTTATTCAACATGATTAAGGACTCCGACTTCGATAACTGCGAGTTGACTACTATAATAGACGTAATCCTAGACGAGGTGGTCTACTACCTTGGTGTAAAGAGGACGGAACTCTTCCGCGAGTTCGACGAACTCTTCGAGAGGATAACCGAGGGTCAAGCAAAAAACGTAGAAGAGGTAAGGGACTTGAGGAAAGAGATACAAACTCTGTACTCTGACTCGTCCTCACTATTTTACGTCGCTAAAAAGCTCTCCAAGTTCGTAAGTGAGGACACACTGGACAACGTGGCGTTTGCCTTTGAGAGATCTGAGATCCTCATAACTAGGTCAGCTGACTTATATAACATATACCTGACGGAGGTACAAAACGAGTTAAACACAATAATGAAGAAACTTACTTCTATCTCCTTTATATTCCTACCGATTACGGCAATTGCTAGTCTATACGCCGTCTCTTATTCGAGTCTTTGCCTTTATCACTGGACTCAATTGATACGGTGTACTTTCTAACTCCACTAAACGTACTAGGTATAGTGCTGACGTTGTATTTAAAGAAAATAAATTGGTTGTAGACAACTAGTGCAGGTCTGGTTCCACTGGGCTAGACATTCTTAGTTTCATTAAGGAGTTTTAATTAGGTCTGGTAGTCATTCGAAAAATTCTAACACGCATAGTATCTTTCATTTCTTCTCTCTAATTAGAAAGGGACTTGAAAATCACCGTGACATAAAGGAGACTCGACCAAATATATGTGAACACACTAGGAATTTGAAAGTAGAAGGGACATTATTTTATACGTTAGGCGAGAATGATGAAAAGATAGTAATAGTGGATAAGCCCAAGAAAAAAGTAAGATTTAAAAGGAAGTGGTTTTTCAGTAAAAAGATATTTTTTATCTCCTTTTTCAAAACAACGAGAATATTATTTAATTAATAAAAAACCACGCCTTCTACTGAAACACTTTTAGGGAAGCCTACCATGTTCCTCCCCAGCTTAGTAGAACTGTGGGAGGGCATCTATCATCTCTTTACCTTCAACTTCTTTCTTCTCTCCCTCAGATAATTCATTTTCTTTCAAATCTATCACTCCATGATGTTAAAGATTACAGCTTTTATGGTATTATCATAGTTTTTAGGAGGGATTAACTTTCGTGTATACAATAAGTGGCACAACAACATTGAAAAGTATAAATATCTTGATGATTGCTCAATTTGTTTAACATGCGTCGGATAGGCTAAAGTCCTAGCTAATAGTCACTGATAATAACACTACAAAGGATAGATGATAACTCTTTTTCTAACTCAACTATGACTATCCAACAATATTAAATAAAAAGAATGAGGAATTATCTTGTTTTTCTCGTTAAAATGTACTAATTCCTATTGATCTGCTCTTTTACAAATAAGCGTGTGTTACCTTCTGTTTACTAAATACGTAGAATATAGGCTATTTTCTACTTTAAATTATCAACCTCGAATCGTGATGAAACAGAGAAAACTTTATATATGCGGAATTTTGTGAAAATTTGTAATTTTTCTTTAAAGAAAAATAAATAATTTATTATTAAGCCATCTCTATTGCGGGGAGCACTCATATTCAATGAAGCTTCAGTTATATATATTACGACGTAAGAATAAAGGCCCTTTCGATAAATTAAGAGGCTTAGTAAACGTTTTTATCATGTGCCTACGGGATTAGCAGTAGAGGCTTATATTAATTTAGTTTCAGCCAAATTAGAGCTGACTCTAAATGACCTATACCGGTGTCTTATCCCTAGTACTATTTACGCTCGAGGACTGTTGTGGATTAATTTCTGAAAACATAGAGCCTCATGTCAATCCAGATATCGGGTGATAGGACTAAGCCTTCATTTAGCCGTAGAATAATAACTATAGTTTAGCTCCTATGCACAAAATTTATTCCATTTCGATCACATGATTTTTATATAATAGGAAAAGATTTAAATTAGGAATAATGATGAAAATTCAGTGATGGGTTATGGAAAAAACGTACCAAATGGATAATGTAGACGTAAACTCCCTCCACGATAAAATAGTTAGTGAACTGCAAAACCAAGGTTTCGAGATCCATAGGGATGAACCTAGGGATAATGGATTTAAGATATTCTTAAGAAGGGGAGAAGAACACGGAGAAGTGGAAGTCTTTAACGATTGGGGGACTGTGAGGTTGATTACGCACGGCAGGTTAGAGTGGGAGTTAATGAATATCGTTGGACCCTTAATACAACAGCCAAGTCAGCAAACCCCAACAGCTTACACTCAACCCCGCCCGCCCCAACAACCAATCACCCAACCACCGATGCCTCAACCCCCAACTCAGATGCCCCGCCCCATGACACCTCCCACACAACCGCCAATGTCCCAACAACCCACAGCTCTAACGGCTTTTCAACAGCCGACAATGCAAGAGAACCAGCAATTATTAAACGCTCTTATGCGGAGCGGTTATCAAATAGAAGTGAACACTGTTAACGGGCAAATATTCTTTATAAGGGGTAGGAAAGGGAACTATGCAATAGATATTGAAGGTAGACCTCAACCCTGATTTTTCTTACTGATCCTATTTAATTACTAGAGTTTAACCAGTCATGAAAATTTTTACTAGAGTAAAACAATCTTGTTAAAAATTGGGCTACTTTATACTTAATTTAGTGAAATAGTTAGGCTTACTTTCATTCCAGTTGTTTAAGAAAAAATTTAAATACGGGTAAGGGTTACTATCAGCTAGATGTTCTATGTGGGTAAAGAGAGTAAGCTATATTGTCCTGGTGTCACTTCTGATACTCGAACTAGCCCCCGTCATCAGCTACGCATTATCTTCCCCTACCCAAAGTGTCATAACCACTACGTTTAACGTAAGAAACCCTAATTACCCAGTGGTACTAATTCTAGGGGGAGAGGGGAATATAAAGCTAGATATTTCCGGCTCTGGAAATACTTATACTGCCATTGTAAATCCCGGAGTATACTATCTTTACCTTCAAGGAGGGAGTTACCAGATTACGGCTTATAATGCTACTCTGTTGAGAGTTATACCCTTACCTAGGGATCAGGGTGTTGTTGATTACGGGATAGGGAAGAACTTCCAACCTTATGTTCTGAAGTTTTACACTGTTTACGGTTCAATAAGTTATTATAATCTAAAGGCTGAAGAGTATCCAACAAATCTGGGTAGTTGGGAACCGGTCATTGCCCTACAACAAAACGTCGTTTTACAAGTCCTAACTACCGGTGGAGTGCAAGAATACTGGGTACAGAACGTGCTTCATATAGATACGCAAAACTATACTGGCAATATGGAGGTAAATGTGTGGAACTTTACAACATATAATGCCGTCATGAACTCAAATGAACTGTATTTTACTCAAGGTAAAGTAAGTCTGGATGTTTACATTTACCTACAACCCTCCTTTAGCTTTTATGTTAGCAACGGTACCACGGTAGTCACTACTGTAAATAACTCCCAAAGCGGGGCCACAATAATGTTCGGTATCATGAACAGTAGCGGTACGTTTTACTATGATAATCTGACTATTAAAGTCCCCGGTTTCATTACGTCTTACTTCTTGGTTGATGGAGAGAATAAAACTGGGAACGGTTTATATTACGACGCGGAACTTAACTTAGGGGGGATATTCGGGCATTCAGCTGTCTTCACTAGCGGTACAGCAGTCTTAAGTGTTAAGTACCGGTTAGTAAACGGTACAATAATATCACCACCTAACTTCTTCCCCTATTCATTAGACACTGGGGAAAGGGCTTTAGGGATTGAAGTATTTCCCATTAACGGTCAAGCGTTAATGGAGCCCGGCAGTATCTCCGAGTCTATAAAGAACTTCGGTGCACAAGAACTCCAACTATCTCCTTCAACTACGACTACCTCAAATCAATCTACCCCTATTCAATATGAGGAGTACACTTTATTCCTCTTTAATAACACGTTAGTGAGCGGGAACGGAGTGGTTTATGACCCAAATATTTGGCCCGTTGGAATACTGTATGACCCGTATAACGGCCTTGTATATGTTGCAGAATGCGGTAATCAAATAACCGTGATAAACCCAACTACTATGAGTGTTGTTGACAATATTGATGTAAGTGGTGGCCCTATTAGGATGGCATTAGACCCTACTAATCATTTAATATATGTCACTTTATCCTCTTCTAACCAAGTAGCAGTACTCAATCCGAGCACTAATGCTATTGTTGATTATATACCAGTCGGTTCGTGTCCTATAGGTATAATATATGCTGAAGGGTTAATCTACGTAGCTAATTCTGGTGAAACTACGATATCTGTGATTAACCCCAACACTGACCAAGTAATTAACACGATAAGCACTTCTGGTTATCCGATAAGGTTAGCTTTTGACCCCGTGAACGGCATGATTTATGCAACAACTAGTAACGGTGTGGCTGTTATAAACCCGAAAACGGACTCGCAAGTAACTACTATATCACTACCCCCCTCATTAGGGATTGCTGTAGACCCTAGCACGGGCTACGTTTATGTTGCCGTAGCGTCCAGTGATTATGTTGCTGTTATAAACCCAAGTACGAACACTGTAGTTAATGAAATAGTAACTGGTAGCAGTCCTACAAACATTAAGATCGGGGGCAATTTGATGTTTGTTGTAAACCGCGATAGTGATACTCTAACAATTGTAAACCTTACTGATGATGATGTCGTAGCGAATATACCTGTGGGAAATTATCCTCAAGGGGACTGTATTGTAGGTAATTCAATTTACGTAGCTAATTCAAAGAGCAGCTCTATCTCTATCATAAGACTTAATATACAAATACCTAATGTGTCAGTTACCACGCCTATAACTACTAGCAACACCTCTACAACTACTAATAACACCTCCACGCCTACACCAAATACTACACAGACTAATAATGCACCAATGAATAAAATAGGTAGTTTGTTAAAAGCTTTTGAAAAGCACTTGTTACTTATATTATTAATAGTAGCTTTAATCCTGGTAATACTGGTTGTTGTCATAATAGTAATAGCTGCTAAACATTGAATTTTATGTCATCATCTTCAAGGTAGTTTTTTAAGTAGAAAGTGCTTACACGATTGCAAAACCTTGTCATAAATACTGTTTGTTAACGAGGCAAAGCCGAAAGTTTTAATAATTTACTCGGCATAGAGAAGTCATGCTATCGGTAATACTCGAGGAAGTTACCCCTACGGCTTACGATGATTTGATTCGCCACTATGAGGAAACGTTCAATGAAAAACTGTCAGTAAGAGCAGAGCAATGCTTGGAAGCAATTGCTTGAGCTTTTATCGAAAATAAGTCATCCTCACCCCGTTATTTTAGAGTACCCAATCTTCAACGAGAGGGCAGACGTGATTTTCGTGGGTAAAGATAAAGCTTTAGTCATCGAAGCTAAAGGTTGGAAGCACGTAAAGAAGATAGGAATTAGCGTTGTGGAAGCTGATAGAGAGCTTCATGAAGACCCTTGTTACCAGCTCAACAACTATGTAAATATAGTCTTTTTCATAATAGTTGCAACAGCTTTTAACTTCCCTCAATACAAAAATAGAAAAACATTGAGAAAAGCTTATATTATTGTGAGATAAAACTTGTTAATAGATAATAAATCAAATATGAGAAAAATTTTCCCATACTTATACCTTCCTCAAGCACGTCATGAAACTTATTAATCCAATACCTAGTATAATTACCCTTAGAAACCAAATAATAGAATTCATCCTCAATTCTAGAGCATAACACGAGTAATAATAAGTATTAACCCAACACTTCAAATTCTTCCAAACTAACTCCATTAAGGAGAATAGGGAGGCAAGAAAAGCAAAGTAATGTTAAGCCTAGAAGCAGTAGCGAAAACATAAGAAGACTTGTGAAACTTAGCATTATCAACACGACATTACCAGAATTCCTATCCAAGTGTTAATATTCTAGCTTGTATTCCCTTGTTTGATGGTAAGCCTTGTTTTATGCTCACAATGTTGATTCTAGGTACTTCAGATTAGCTATTTCTCAAGGCACTCTCAAGTAAACTACGAATTGCACTATCTTTAGCATAATCTAAGGGAATATGCCCCCCATTGTCGGCAATCCGCGGATCAGCACCACGCTCAAGCAAGCTCTTAACAATCTCAACATGACCTTCTTGTACTGCATAATGTAGTGGCGTTTGACCGTTATTATCTTTAGCGTTTGGGTTTGCCCCATGCTCAAGCAAAACCCTAACAACGTCAACATGACCTTTAAATGCTGCTATATGCAATGGCGTCAAGCCGTCATCAGTTTTAGCGTTTGGGTCAGCACCACGCTCAAGCAGCAGTTTGACAATCTCAACATGACCTCCAAATGCTGCGCTATGCAATGGCGTCAAGCCGTAGGATTCTAATCTTTCTTCTTCCGCGCGTTTATTTATATACTCTATTAGCTTGTTCTTGTCCTTAATACCTAGACCTACCTTAGCCCAATCTAGTATTTCAGGGTGCTGCTGCAAGATATTTTCAATATCATCAACCAATCTATGTATCCTTTCTCTGCCACTTACATGAGAAGGCGAACTTATTCTCGCAAAACCACCTAGACCGAAAGCTAGTGAAGAGATAACTAGACCTTTTTTTCTCAGTCTTTCTAAAATATTTCTAACCGTCTGAACGTCCTCTTTCAAAAAGTCCGCTATTTTCTTAGGTGTAGTAGGCTTTCCAGCCTTAGAAAGAATATCTATACTTATAACCACTGCACATTCTGCTGGAGTTAATTTTTTCTTATGAACCTTAGGTGTCATTAGACTTCCTACTCTTTCTCTTTCTAGTCTATCTTGTTGCGTGTAAGCCCTCCATTTAGGTTCTTGATCGATGATTAGTTCGTCAAAAACATAACCGCAGTTTGTGCAGACTAATTTTCCGGTTTGCGGGTCACGAGTTATAGAATCTTCTCTGTTACATACTGGGCATCTCATATTCATCTCCTCCTCTTCTTTTCTACAATTTCTACGAAAATTTTTTCATTATTAGATATTTTTACACCTTTGTCTAGCATAGCTAACGCATAAGGTTTTATGTTTGGGCTTTCCTTACCTTGCATACATACTTACTTAATATAGTTAGCCTAATAAATTTATTCGAATTAGTTATTATTATAATCTTCTACATTATCCGTCAGATAAAATTGTTATGGTGAATTAAATTAATCTAAAGCGTATAATAAAAAGAGAATTCACCCATCAACTAATGATTGAAAATCTCACTTTGGATATATTTATTTTCAATAATAGTGCTTTATAATAGAAAATTGGACTTATAATCAAGTGAACTTTAAATTAATTATAAAACATATAGGAAAAAACATAAAAGTTTCTTATTAATTATTCATTATTATACAATAATAGAAAGTGAAATCGTATAGTCAATTTCTTTAACACCCCTCACAGTTTTCTCTGGCTTTACTAACGGCTTTACCCCAGTCCATCCTAGCGAGGAGGTTAGCTGGACTAACTATAACCTCAATTTCATTATCTCAAGTCCTAATCTCCAATGGATTATCTGGAGTGATCTCACAACCTCCATGTCTTCTAACTAAATTCATTACTCTGAAAAAGATATATCATTAATTATTTTAGATACTTCATTGCATACACTTTCAGAGATAGTGTAGATTTTGACGTTTGCTGCTACACCTCGAAAGCTCAATTCCGTATTTACAAATAGTTCCATAGACTTTATAATATTTAGTTACTTAAAAATTTTCTTTCCATTATTAGATATTATAAAAAATAATGAATTTACAATTGATTTTACTCCCTTTTGGATAGAAAGACTACTACTATTATAGCAACAATAATCACTACTATTATCAGTATTAACGCTGAAATATTTAAGGTACCATAAAATGTTTGACTCTGAGTAGTGGTTGTACTGTAACTTGACGTACTAACAGAAGATTGGGTTGTTGTTTCAGAGTTAGTTGTGGTTGATTTAGTCGTAGTTTGTGTATTATTAACCAACATTACATAATGCGGAAGCAAGAAGAAAGGTTGAGTAACAATTATTTCATCAAAAGGTGCACTAAGTACATATGTTGTCCCGTTCACATTTACAACTTTAGGAATTACTATAACCGAACCGTTATTATACCACCCTGAAATACTTCCGTTAGGTAGAATTATATTTACCCAAAATTGTGGGATAACTTTAATGTTAACTTGTAGTGGTTCATTTACAATAAATGTCTGAGGCTGACTAAAGACCTCCAACCTCTCGAAGGAACTCAAGTATTCGTACTCAGGAATTTCTATTGTCGTACCAGCCGGGTAGTAACCACTTACAAGGGTTCTATTAGTACCGTTTATTACTGCAAGTAATGGTGACCCCGTGAAATTAACCTCGACATAGTATTCTACGATGTAAGGTATTTTAATTGACATCGGAGATTCAACAATAAAATTGAAAGTTTGAGTGATATTGTAGATCTCGTATTGGCTTATCGGGATTACTTGCGGAAATACGTTAATTGTAGACCCTCTATTATACCAACCGGTACTCAATTTTTCTTTAACTCCGTTTATATAAGCGGAAACGTTTAGATTTGTAGTTACATAATACTGCATAACATAATTAGCTATTATAGTATAATCCCCCGGTTGATTTATTGTGAAACTACTAGAAGTAGTATTTCCATTTAGGGTCACTTCAGTCAGAATAAACCTGGAAGTACCATTAACGTATTTCACATTAACAAATGTTATATTAGCCGGTAAAGTAACGATATACGTTTTATTAGCATCATATACAGAGCCATTTACGTAATAAAACGGAAGTATAGAAACTACGTCAATTTTGGCTATTTCAACCGGTCGTATTCCTATAAATTCAAGCAACTGATTGAAATACGGATTATTCCAGAGCCCAAATGGGTCACCGTTCCAACCATTATAATTCCAGATGCCTATGAAGTTTATACCCATAGAATTTAATTGAGATATTACGTCCTCGTAATAGTTTATGGTGTCCTGATATCCTGCAGGGGAATTAAAATCAATATATGTTGTCGAAGCAGGATTAATATAGCCTTGAACATCACCGTCACGAAATCCTATTTCACCTATAAAGAAACTAACACCTTGTTGGTTCGCGAAATTTTCTAGATCTGAAATTTGGTTAACGTAATTACTTGGTATGGAAACTACACCATTCGCGTAGTTATATGAAGGATAGGGGTATACATCATATCCTATGTAGTTTAATGTTATTCCATTAGATTGTAAATATTGGAAGACACTTTCCACTGAACTTACGCTTTGGCCCAGATCTGTGTAATAGAATAATTTAGCGTTAGGTAATATCTGCTGTATTGCTGAATACACTTCGTAATAACCGTAATTGTTTAAATTGTTCATCTCTGAGATTCCTACGACTAACTTTTGTCCACCATTTGTAACAGCAGCTATCTTATGAAGGGTGTAATTAAGTAGAAGCATTTGAGCAGGTGTAACACTCGTTAAATACCCTCTCCAGTTATCAGTAGTTAGGAAGAAGTTGATGAACAATAAATTAGAGGAGTTGTAGAGCATATCAAGTTTAGATAACTGTTCAGAAATCCAATATTCATTGTTTCCATAATTTAACGCTTGTTGTAATGAAACGTTTTCATTTCCTAAATTGTAAGTGTTAAAAGGAAAAACTATACCAACAACTAAATTCTGTAGATATGGTAATAGGTTTTCATAAGTACCATTAGACGGACCCCAAGGTACTAGCCAGAATAAAAGTCGAGGATCACTCGAAATATTGTAAGCTAAAGAATAGTTTACAGGTATTAAAGACGTTAAGACTAAAATTAAAATAATAAAGTTTATAGTATTACTCATGTGTCATAGTATAACTAATGTAATTAATAAAGTTTACTCTTCATGTAATTCGAATAAATAGTAAATAATAGTAACTCCAATTGTAGAATTATTCAATTACACCATAATTACACACGAGACTAGTTGTTAGTTTCTCTAATAACGTAGAAGACTAAATACTTTGATTATTACTCAGTTAACTCGACATGAAGTCTGGTCTACGAAGTTTAAAGGTTGAACGTTTTCTTAAATAACGTAATATCAATAATGCGACAGCTCCTCCAATTAATAAAATGATGGATGGAATTAAATTCCTTGTAAAAACACCTATTACAATTAGCAAAATGCCTTCAATTATAATAAACCAAGCAAGTGGTTTAATTCCATTAATTAATGGTAAGATAGTAAATATACTGCCATGTATAATGCCTTCCAAATGTCTGTAAACATATATTGCAATTATAATTGCATATAATATTGAAATTAAAGTCGTAAATTGTAACAGTATTGAAGTTATCATTAGAATGGAAAAAGAAGAATAACTAAGTGATAAATAAAAATTATATATAAATGAAAATAAAATTATAAATAATATTGAAATAATAGATAATGAAAATATTTTTAATATTATTAACATTTTTTCCATTTTCTATCACTTTTTCCTATTTTTTAATTCTCTTCAGTTCATTTTGAATATATTTTCTATCCTCTTCCTCTAAATAGTTTGCTAATATCTCGATCTTACCAATTACTTCTTTATTCTTAAGCGCTAGATCACTTAAATCTACATGTTGATTAAATACTCCTTTCTTTGTATTCAGTAAGTCGCTAAAAGCGTGTTTGATCTTGTCTATATATTCGGGAGCGTCTTCAACTTTATTATTCTCAACCCATTGTACAAGGAGATTAAAGCACTTGGTACTGTTATCTAAATAATCGTGAATATGAGGGCCTATGATTAATAGACCGTCCTTATTTCTAATCGTTTCATTAATTACATCTTTAATTTCACTTTTATCGAAAAGATTAAGATAAGATTTAACACTAACTCCATTTTCTTTAAGGTATTCAACTAATAGCTTTTTGCGTTCCTCTTTCGTTAGATAATGAATTATTTCTTTAAGCAGATTAATATCGATAACGTTAGGCTGTTTAACTTTAACATAGTTTAGTAACGATCTGAGAGGTTCTTCATCGTAATTTATAAATGTATAATACATAGATTCTAAAGCGTTTAACAATAGTGGATAATTACGTAATTTTTCTATATTTATATTTTCTTTATCTAATAATTCATTTAATTCATTAAACTTTTCCTGTATTTCAAGAAGAATTCGGAAGATTTGGGATAGTTTTTCGTAAGCTCCCTTATCTTGCTTTTTTATATTTTCAATTATATTGCGTGACGGCAGTTCTGGATAGTGTCCTATTTTATATATTACTTGTGTAAAGCAAGGGTCGTTTGTAGATACATGAGAGTCAGGGCAATTCTTCAATATAAGATTATATATTTCTATTGCCTTTTCACCAAATATAGCTTCTAGCTTACAATATAGTCCTGAAGGCTCAAGGTGATGGCAATGTTTTTTTATGAATTCAATTAGTGCCTCTTGATAACTTTTCCCCTCTTTCATCTCAATATTAAGGCTTTTCAAAAATTGATAAATATTAACGAATTTAAATATTATTTCAGTAGATTTCGCTTTTTCTACATAATCCATAATTAATTGTTTCGGTCGATAAGCAGGTACTTCGTCAGTTCCTCTATAAACAATTATATTAAATTTAGTTGGGTCTCTTGGGGATAAATTGGTTACATATGTGAAATTTCCTCCTATTCTTCTAGCTAAAGCTTTGATTAAATTAATTGGGTCATTTGAGTAAAAAGTACTTTTACCATTAAGCCAATCGTTAAGTATGTTATCTACATAGTTGTTGGGACTGTTAATTCCCGTTGCATTGACTCTTAATTCCCGTTGCAAACTTATTTCGTTTTTTCTGAAATTTTCATAAGAGATAAACTTTACATCTGTATCAAACATATTATAATTTGCTTTTTTATATTCATCTATATCCAATACCAACACATGGAGATGCACATAAGGTCTTCCTTCGATTACTCTATCCTCACCGTATGCTATAAAAGCCTCTTCTTCATTAAAGTATTGCGAATAGCCAGTTATTACTACATTGTTATTAGATTTAGGTAAGAAATCAAAGACTTTACTAATTTCATTTAGCCATACATTTCTCAGATAATCTCTTTTATCGTCAGGATAAAAGTTTACAATTATTCCTTTCTTATAGGATTTTATTATGTGACCTTTAACTGTTATATCACCCATATTAATCACTTTAGTACTTCTTTAATCCAATCGAAGATCCGATCGTATTCCTTCTGCGGATAGTCAGGCAATCTAATTCCTCCAGGAGGTATACGCTTTGGTCTATAGTAGGATATGAATATCGGAACGTCTTTATCTAAATTTCTTAGCAGGTTTAGTATTTCAGGCTCTACGTGAGTCATAAGTTTTATTCTGTCATTATAATTATCCCACACGTTAAATCCTAAATTCGTTTCGATGTATTCCCTGACTTTGTCATAATGTGTCAAAACGATTCCGACACGTGGTTTATCTTTTCGTTCTAATCTATAATTAACAAGATTGATCACAACATTAAAATATCTTCCTAATAATGATTTGATATCATCATTATCGTCAGATGCATTATTTTTAGAATTAGTAGAAATCGCTGATAAAGCATGATCCAAGTTTATTAGAATTAAATAAGCTTTAGCATTGAAAATAAAATCGTATATATATAGTAAATCGTCTTTAGTTATTCCCAGGTTTTCTAACCTTTCTCTTAACTCCTTATTCCATTGGTTATAGTCAAAGTCTTCACTCTTAGAGTTGAAAATGAAGTCCATAATTGGCTGATATAATTCACCTGCTAAATCCACAATAGGTATATTAACTTCTCCACTACCTAGTAATTTAGGATACCTAACAACGAGTCTTCCAACATAAGGTTTTTTCGTAACTTCAGTAGGTGGTAAAGGTTCGCCGTTCCTCAACTTCGCCAAAATTTTATACAATTCCGGGAGTGGAAAATCGTATACGCCCGGTTTAATAATGTATGTTATCCTTTTATCGATACTGGCTAAATAGTCTGTATGTATAATAAATAAGCCCATGAAAGTTGTCTTGCCTGCACCTCTATATCCTATTACCACTACTGATCTTTTAGCAACATCAATTGGTGCTTCATGGTTACTATCAGCCTTATCTTTTCCAATAATTGGTATCCACATTTTCATCAAATATTAAATAGTGTAAGAGTTTAAAAACTTTTAGTGACTCAATAGAGTGAAGTAAGAATGTATAATTAAGTGAACTTATATAACAAGTTAGTACATTTCTAGTTATTCGGCTATCTTCTGGAAATCGATAGCACGTCCTATAATACTCTAATTATATTCATTAATCTAATTAGACTATCAAACTTTATAATAAGGTTTATATATTAACACTTGAAATTAAGAAATATGGCAAATTTATTTGAAAATAGGCTTGTAAAGATATTACTTCGTAATGCTGCAATAACTGTAGCTAAGGCTTACAAATACATTAAAAGAATAGACGTAACCCCCATAGAGAAATTAAAAGCTCTCAGTAGAATAAGAGTAAATAACAAATTGATAGGTTTATACGCTGGGGAAGCTAAAGCGATAATGACGGGTCGCTTTATTGATGTTCTTGAAGTATATGATGCGAAGATTTTTCCGTATAAAAATGTTGAAAAAATTAATGGTGAAGTAACTAAATGCATAGCTGATTCGATTCGTAAACTAGGATCTAAAGAAACTATAATCGAATGTTGTAAACAAATGGCCGGATCACTATTTGAACAAGAGCCGAAAGAAACCATAGAAGAATATTGTAAACAAATGACCGATTTAATCTATAAACTAGATGATAAAGAAAATCATGAAGGTGATGTAGAAGAATATAGTGAAAAAACAAGATATTCTATTTATTTGACAGAATTTGAAAAAAATATGAAAAAACGCTTTGAATCGTTCAACGTTCCTAGGGATCGCATTTATCAATTAATTGATCTAATTGATTACATACAAACATTACTTCATGAATATACACACTGGTATGAGTTGGCAGGAACGAAGACTGGTATTTTGATCAGCCAACTTTCATGGAAGGAGAGAATTGATGTCATAAGCTTTACTGGTTTAATTTACGATAAGATAAACTTAGGGAAAATTGTTGGAGAACAATTTGCAAAAAAAGACAAAGCTGACATCATCGGAGAAAGATTAAATGAAGGTGAAGCGAAAAAAGTTCTAGCCAATATGAATAAGTTTTTAGACGAGTTAGCTAAAGATAGAAAAGTTATTAAATACTTTTCATCCATACTTTTAGATTTTAATCATCAGCATAAAATATCGGATATCATTAGTGTATTTATTGAGCCATCAACCTGGGCTTTAGTAGAGAATGAAACATATTTTTACAGAAATGCAGAAAAGTACTTTGCAGATCCTACTATGATGAAGTATGCTAAACGTGTATATAAATTTAGTAAAGATATAGGTGACTATGAAAAAGTAGTGAATAGAGTTAAGAGGGCTTTACAAATCGATTTAACTCAATACTTAAATAAAGATTTAGACTATATCTTAAATGACATGTTAGAGAAATTTAAAGGAGACGATTCTAACTTAGATGTGTCATTTTCAAATGTATCATTAAGATCGATACTTATGGATCTAATTAATTATTATAGTAAGGATCCTTTCGAAAAAGAGAAAATAGACATTATTGCGTCTGCTGTGATACGCGATGAGGAAACCTTAAAGTATGTTTTGAAGATAATGTCAAGATACAAAGGAGAGCTAAATCCTCATGGCTTACCAAGTGTTTGTAGTGATTTAGTATCTGAGGGTAGACTAATTGGAGGATGTTTCAATCCAGATGTTGGAATTACTGGCGATAAACCAGTAAAGAGACCATTTGGATCCTTGGAAGAAATAGTCGGTAATCTCGCATTATCCCTTAAACCTGCACTAATCTTAGCTTATCTTTATTCATTAGATAATAAGACTGACTATAAAAGAGCGGTACAAAAAATAGCCGAAAGACTAAAATATTCAG
>Ga0326758_100224_pt1 | contig 15510 bp, 11 predicted proteins | sample GCRJH_S_FD_207221 | JGI IMG/M metagenome (GOLD analysis project Ga0326758, IMG submission 207221) | Hot spring sediment microbial communities from Geyser Creek Basin, Yellowstone National Park, WY, United States - GCR.JH_S | ecosystem: Environmental > Aquatic > Thermal springs > Near-boiling... | reverse complement strand
ACGTCTAAGGCGTTTGCGGAGGTGTATTCTAACTTTAATTTATCCCTTGTTGATGCGCTTATGGCTGCTCATAGTGCGGCGTTTAAGGTTATTAGTAGGTGTTGGCCGCTTTACATGCCTGATGGTTCAGTATATGATTTGGATAAGCTAGAGAATCTCGTGGAGAAGTCCGTTGCCTTGGCATTTGCACATAATGTCTTGGGCGGCGAGGTTGATGGGCCGTCTCTGGCCTATCTTATTGCTAGGGGTGTTTATGATATGCCATCTTACGATGACTTAAGGCGACTCGGTGTTGGGTTGGGTTTCAATCATGAGGAGTTCATTAAGAATTATTGTGGTGAATCAAGGGAGTCTGAAGGCGAGAAGGTGTATCCAGTCTTAACGCTTTTTGAGAATAAAAGTTTGCGCAAGGGTAGGCTTGTTGATGCGTTAGCGTCTGTACTTAAGATGTTGAAGGATATGAGAGATAAGGGTGTTGACGAGGCTATAAGGAGATTAGAGGATTTTGGGTTTAGGCTTAATCCTGTTGTGTGTAGGTATATTGACCAGCTTAGGCAGTTTGCTGAAAATGAGGAACGAGAGCTTTTAGGTGTTATTGCCGTTAAATGTCAGGCCATTACTAGTAATGTCAGTAATGGCGTTACTAATAATAATGCCAATAATGCCAATTTTAGAAAAACTGCTAAGTTAGATGATTTCTTCTAATGTTACGTTTATTTTTAGGTTTTTGTACCTCTCTATGAGTAGGGGTGTATTTAGCTCTTTAATCATGTTCTTTACGTCTATGTGGCTTATAACTTCATAGCTTAACTGCACCTTTGCCACATTAGAAAACCTGGTGATTATGGATTTAACTATTTCTACTGTATCTATTGCTACCTTAATTTTATCATCGTTCGCATTATCTATCTCAATGTTAAACTTGGCGATGTTATTCGTTTGCGGTATTTCGGCGTATATATTAACTTTCATTTTTATAATATTTTTCGTTCTATCCATAAACATCTTTAGGAATGATATTGTATCCTCGAGTTTGTTGAGTTCTTCCTCTATTTCGTCCCTGATTGTCAATTTTACCTTATTGTATTGTTGCAATTGATTTACGAGCTCCTTTGGGGTTATTTCCTTTAGGTTTATAGTGGTTGGACGTGGTGGCTTTTGCGGAATAATGGATTGTTCTTTAATGATTGCCTTGTCTTCGCCTGGCGCTTCGATTTGTGGTGGCCTTATGATGCTCGTAGTTGCTATTAAGTCATCATCTCCTATATACTCAGTATCTTGAATTGCTCTTTCGCCTCTCACTACTATGAATATTCCTTCCTTCATTCCGTCCTTAATGGTGCTTTCGACCCCCGCTCTCGGGTTTATTAGCACTGGCTCATCAGGTAATTTACCTCCAAAAACTTCTATAAGTTCCCTAAAAGTAGGTAGTTTGCCCATGTTTTTATAGTAATTCTCGATGAAGCTCTGTAGCTTCTCTACTGAGATTTTTTCAGCTAGTTTTCCATCATTTAATAACACGTCTCTTATCTTCTTGAAGACTTGGCCTGGATCCTTAGATAGGTCGATCCCTTCTGGTACTTCTATGAGCTCTCCCTCACCCTTTGCATATATTAATCCAACGTAGAGTTTGTCTAAAACAATGCTATTTAATTCACTATTTATCTTTGTTTCGTGGTCCTTTACATCATTAATGTCGTTTTCGTCGAGACCGTACTCCTTATAGTTGTTAATTATTTCCTTAGTTATTTCGTGTTCTGCGGCTAATCTTAATGCATTTTTATAGACGTTCTTGTCCGGGTTTAATACGATCACTGAACCTCTATATATCCTTGGTTTTCCATCCTCCCTCTTCTCAATCACCTCCCTAGGGTCGTTCCATGCCGGATCAGCCAATACTATGACCAAGCCTGGTTCATCAGGTGGGTATTCCCAAATGTACGTTTTTCCGTATATTTGCTTAGCCTTTCTAAGTCTCCTTTTGGTTTCTTCACGGAATTTCTCTAAATCTTCCTCCTTAATTTCGTCAAGTCTTCTTCTGAGTATTGCTTTCCAGTAGGTCTTGCTCTTTACAGCATAATACGAAATTCCATTTTTAGAGAAACTGTGCAGATGCGTTACGAATCCAAGCATGTGATTTTTGATGCATTCAGGGATCACAAGGGGTGATATTGAGAGGTCGGGGGAGTAAACATAAGTAGCTATGTCTTTTTCACTTAAATAGCCGTATGCTAATGTAGTAAGGACTGTTGCTCTATAAATCCTTCTAACTAATTTACCGCAATCAGAGTCTTTACCTAACTTTTTCTCGAGCATGTCGATATCGGATATGTCTTGATTTACTGCGTTTCGTAAATAGTCATCTTTAATGATTGTGTTCTTGATATTGTTATTCTCTATGGGTATATCGCCAGGTGTTATGAATACTCCAGATCTATCACTTCTATAGAGGTCATGCAAGGTCCATGCAAGAATTCTCAGAACATCCCTGGTTGCTTGAATCGATCCCGTAGTAGTTAGTTTTGATAGTAGTTTTATCGTGACTGGATGGAGCGGGTAATAATCTATCAATGTCTCGAGTGTGTAAGTCTCCGAGAAAGTGGTTGAGTATGAACTATATTTTTCGTATAGCTTTTTTGTCTCTTCCTCTGCATCTCGTACGTCCCGTAATAACGCTTGTCGTATTACGGCCGGTAATTCATGTGGCGTTATCATTGACTCATTCTTAGAGACCCTCTCGATTATTCCCCGTAGTTTATCGGCAATATTCCTGCCTTCTTGAGTATCTGAAAACGTCAGTGCTATGTATGAACGTTTTAATTGAACAATGGCTTTTGTTAGGTGGTGTAGGAACAACTCTGTCTTTTCACGTTCATTAGGATTAAGATTTGTGAGGAAGTTAAGGGTCTCGTCAATTAATATGACGACAGGCCTACCGTTACTTTCTAATCTACTTAACAATTCATACAATACCTCAGCCCCTGGTACGGTATCTGAGTTCTGGTAACTATTCAACGCCTCCTTAATCTTCTCATCATTGGTTTCCTCATAGAGTTTCTTGAAGATGTAGCCCCAAAGAGTGCGGGTACCATAGTTCTTGCTCAAGTATTGGGGATCGAGTTGCGCACCATCAAAAACTATTACAATTGGACTGGCATTCCTTGGGATTGGGATCCCTTCTTTCTCTAATTTTTCGATGACGCTTGTGGATAGGTAATTAGCGTTTTTCGAAATATGGTATGCCGCAATGAGGGAGTGGGTTTTGCCGCCGCCAAGTCCCGTTAGGATTAGGACTACTGGGTTGACGTTGGGATCTCCACTAAGTCGCCTAGCTAATTCTGAGAGGAAGTTTCGGAGGGATGAGGTAAAGTAGGTTCTTTGAAAGAATTGGTCTGGATTTTGGTATCTCTCGGGTGCCCTACTGGTATAGACAGACCAGAGGTCTGCCGCGTACAAGCTCTCTACTATTTCGCCACGAATTATTTCATCAAAGGGTAACCAACCCATTTAGTTCTTCAGTAATTTCTATCTTATAAAGTTTGTTGGGATTATATGCCCTAGCCCTGGCTTTTTAGTTTGTTTATTATTGTTTGTGCGTCTTTTTGTGGTATTGGTTTCATTGCGTAGTAATACAGTGAGACCCATAGTTTCCTCCTTCCCCTGAGTATCTCCAACTCGTTGGCTATCTCCTCGGGCTTTACCGAGCCAGTCGCTATTGCCCTAACCCTAATGAGCTTTGTGTACTTAAGTGTTCCCTCAGCTACTTCGTCCGGGAATTGCGGCTTCTCGGCATCGAACCAGTCACTAACTACCTCAAGGGCTGCCGCGAACACCCCGCAATACATACTGCAGCCTTTCTTGTTCACGTAGACGATCAATACATCGCCGGGCCTTACCTTGTTGATCATCCTATTGCACATGCGTCCACCACAACCATATATGCCATGCTCAATGATGTGGCGGAAATTAGCCTCGTTAACGGCAACAATCCAGTAACTAGGCATTAACTAGGTTATGGGCCACTCATTAATAGGTATTACGGTTAATAAGCCAAGGATGGGACTACCTCACTGACTCACACCTAACTAGGCGTCTCTTCTCGGCATTGTAGAAGTGCGTCAGTGCTTCGGTTGGGTTTTCGGAGTATATTAACTTAACAGCACCCTCGTCATCCTTTCGAAATTCGATGACGACCTCGTTATTGCTCTCATAGAGGCAGTAATGGCTGACGGAGCCGAGGAGCTCCCTGGCAATGCTCAGCCCAGCACTGACGGCGTCGTCAATCGTGTATGCCTTAACCTCGGTGGGTATGAGGTAATCATTGAGGTAGACGAACCAGGGCATCGAGTAAGCCCCAACCAGCTACAAATAAGGATTAGTTTTGCAGAGGGTTGTGCAAAACCCACTACCTCAATCACTCCGTGTTTCAGAACACTTAAAAGTCCCTTAACGATTTAGTGCTGATGTCCTCTGGCCCTAACCTGTATTGCTCTGAGGGTGGGGTGGTTCTTGGGTTGGTGTTAGGGGCTTGGTCTACGTGCTAGGCACGGTGGCTACAACAAGCTGTTGAGGTTGTTGCGTGGGTCTAGTTACGAGGTATGTAGGTCTAGGTCATTGATGTGGGTTATAGGTTAGGAGCCATGTAGTGAGTTGGTTGGGAGGTTTACGTGCATCTTAAGCATTCACAGTAATTGCTCGGTTTAATAGGGAGCAAGGCATTCACACCCTTGCACTCAGTGAGTTGGTTACCGCTACGCGGTGGTTAATTCTGGTACTGATGGGTAGGAGCACCGCGCAACTCCTCCATATGACCAATCGATTGAAGGCGCAGGGTAAGGGAAACAAGTAGTGAGTTCTAGTGGAGGCTAGGTTTTTATTTTCATGGGTTGTGTGAGTTCTAGGCGTGGTTGACCCGCTAGTTGAGTATTACGAGGGTGTTAAGGAATTAATTAGGGGTAGGTGCGGTGATGGTGCAGTCCTCATACTAAGCCCACCACTAACCTGGGCTGATAGGCTAGTGGACGAATTAGTGAAAGGGTTTGGTGAGGATAGGGTTAGGCACTACATAATCGGTAGTAGGAGTGGGAGAAAAGAGGTCGAGACGCTTAGGGGCATCCTCAAGGAGATTAGGGACTCGATTAGGAGAGGTGAGGGTTTGGTTATTGATGAGAAGTTGATGAATGAGTTGAGGGATTTGCTTGGTGACGAGCTGGTTGGTGGTGTCAAGCCTGACTGTGTCATACCCTACTACATATCGTGGGAGGAGGCGAGGAGGTACGCAAGTGATGAAAATGTCGATGAGAAAGTTAGGGATGCGTTGATGTTGATAACCAAAGGGTTCGAGGGTAAGGGCAGGAGGATTACCTGGTTTGGACTCGACTACATGCCTGAGGAACTTGTGGAGGAGGTGATGAGAGCGAAGAGTGAGGATGTTGAGGGGTGGATAAATGCTTATCTACACATTGTTTCGAAGCTTGACCTAGATGGTGGGGTTTCGTATGAGGTGAAGAATGTATTTAAGAGGTTCATTGGGCTTATCAAAGATTCCCTACCAGTCATTGGCCAGGTAGTGCACGTTGTGCCGGAGCCTTCTATGCAGATGGGTGCTGTTGCCCTATCATTCATTAATTCACTCACTAAGGATGAGGTGCACGCCTTTAGGGAAATCATCGATGCGGTGACCCGCCTTAAGGCATTGAGGAGTGGTGGGGACCTAAACACCCTCGGTAAATTAATAGCCCACAAACTAGCTGTGGACATGGGAATACCCTATGAGGTTGTTCACAACGTTCTAGTCGGCTTCACCGGGTTGGCTGATGATGTGTTGAGGGATATTGAGGAGAGGTTAGACATCATTGAGATTAAGTCGCAATCCGTAGAAGGTGCATTTAGGGTTTACGATAAAGGTGGTTTCGAGAGCGATTCCGAGGCACACCCAGGAATTTTGATTATAAACGATGAATTGCTAATTCAAGGTAGCGTGATCAGTGAGAGTATATCGGAAACCTATAGGGTTGTTACAACCAGGGGCTTTAACGACTTGAGGAATGAGGTGCTAAAGAGGCTTGGTGATGGGGGTGTTGTGGTTTTGGTTGGTCCCAGGGGTATTGGCAAGACAACACTAGCTACATACACAACATGGACCCTCTTCAGGGAGGGTGGGCTCGGGTTCATGGTTAATGTAAAGAATCTCGAGGAGAAGGGTACCGAGTTCACCGGCTTCATAGGCTACTACCTAGATAATAAGTATGATGATAAATACGGTGACTTGCTCGTGGTTTACGACCCATCAACAACGAAGACATACTCACTGGCGGATAAGAAGACCGAGGTGCCTAAGGGGATGAGCAATACCATAGACACGCTCCTAAGGTACATTGCGGAGGATGAGGGGGTGAGGGGTAGGGTGAGGCTCCTAGTAGTCCTACCCACGGACATACACCAGGCATTGTCACAAGACCTGAAGGATAGGCTGGGCAAATACGTGCTCGACCTGGAGGAGAAGGGTTTCCTCAAGGACCCCGAGTTCCTCGCCGAGGTAATTAGAGAGTACGCCAAAGATTGCAGCATTAATTATGGCGAGGCTAGGGCGTTGGCTGGCGAGATCTTGGGTAGGTTCAGTGAGGGTTACACCCTAATAGCCAGGCTCGCCGGAACCCTAATCGCAAGCAGGTACGAGTGCAGAGTTGACGATGTGGAGAGGATAATCGAGGAGTCGAGAGGAAACGCCCACTACTTCATACTACGATACATAAACACACTTTTCAAGGTACACGAAGACCCCAAAACGGCTGAGGCTTTGGTCGAAATCTTCGCATTGAGGAGACCATTCGTTGATAAGGTAAGGCCCGGCGAACCAATACTGACGCCAGGCATTGTTGAACTGGTCGGTAAGGAGAGGGGAGCGAATTTGCTCCATAGCGCGGAGGGTGGGGAGTTGAGGGGTTGGTTGGCACGTAGGCAGCACGACCTAATTGAGGAATCGATAGATAAGTTACTTAGGTGCATTGTAAGTGAGGGTGAGGAATGCAAGGAACTTGGTGATGCATTGAAGCCTTGGAAGGAGGCTCATATACCCAAGATAAGGAGTAAGACTGATGCCGTGAAATACTTCACTAGGAAATACGGTAAAAGACTCATCAAAAAATTAAGGAGACATAAAAACTGCTGGAAGAGGGCCGCATTAATCATTGGAGCCGCCCTGGCTGAATATGGCTCAGTGCCTAGGCCCGAGGACTTATCTAAGGACCTACTTGAAGATGCCGAGTACCTCAGCGATGCTTTGAAGAAGTGTGACGTTGATGATTACCTACTCGTTGATAACAAAATACCACCATTAATAATGAACCTAATCAAGGATCATGCATGTACCTTGACCAAGGCATTCATCAACGAATACAACAAGGCTGTTGGTGAGGTGAATAAGATCCTCAAAATCGCCAGGGAGATTTATGATGCCGAGGTTTTTTATGGCCTTGGGTTAGTCTTGATAATCGCTAAGGCCGCTGAGTTGGGCAGGCCCATTAAGCCTAGCGATGCTGATGCGGCATTACGCGTTGCATCGTTCGCCATGCTATTTATTGTATTACCAGACTATGTTAAATCAGTACTGCGTGCTTTAGAGCCGTTGCGTGATTATGCACCGCATAGGTATCTCGAACTACAAGTCTCGTCCCTTATACATGCAATAGATGCCTACACTGCCCTGCCTCTGATATACAGTAGTGATAGGGATGTGGTTGATAGGGTCGCTGATTTTCTCAATGAGTTGGGTAGGTTCAGTCCCAGCCTGGGCGTCATAGCATGGGCCCATGCATTAGCCCCAGCGTTAAAGGATGAGTATCTGAGGGAACTTATGGAGAAGAAACTGGGTATCAACGTGGTTGATAAGGCTAATGAAGTCCTTGAGGAACTAGGCAGGTTGAAGGGAGGGGTTCAAGAGTTAATGAGGGATGAGGTGTTCATGAGTTATATCGTGACTAGGTACATAAGGAGGGCTGATGAAGAGACAGTTAAGAAAGTAATCCTTAGAGAAGCATTGATTCTTAAGCACGAATTAGCACATTATAAGTTTAAAAACGGTGAACTTGATGAGGCAGCAAGACTACTCAGTGAGGCGGCTGAGGAGTATAAGGAAATCGGCGATTATGAAAACTACCTAGTTGCACGTGGTTGGGCATTACGTGCTGAGGCTATTAATGGCTCGTTAGTTGGTAAAGAGTTGATTGATGAGTTTAGGCAGTTGTACGAGGAGGCCAGGAGACGTTTCAAGTTCACGGCTAGGCATCTCAGTAGTGCATTGAATGTACTTAGTGGATACCTCGTGTCCCTAGCCCTAACGGGCGATTACGAAACGATCAACAAGCTGCTTAAGAGGTACCAGCGGGTACTGAATGCTGATAAGCAAGTCTCGGTCCTAACCAGGTTAGCACTCAGCGCTTTACTTAATCCAAGGGGTGAGGTAAATAGTGAGCTTAAGGGTAGGCTCAATGTTAACCCTGAGGAGTTAATTGACGCATTCGAATATAAAATGTATAATGAATTTCTGCCCGCGTTAAGGGTTGCTTTTGGGACTGCGAAGCCTGAGGATGTGGATAGAGTATGCGAAACAATCAAGGATTCAATGGAGAAGAGAAACTGTAAGATTGCCCTCTTGGCAGCCAAGGGAGATGCTGCTGTTGAACAGTTAAGAGAATGGTTAATCGATACTTTTAGTGAACGAATTTCAGAAGAAGAGAGGTTGAATTTGCTTAAGGGGCTTGGCGTCAATGTCGATAAGTTGCTTAACATGCTTGATGAGTTTATGGAGTTGGTGTATGGGCTAGATGGTAAGTCCCTAGTCCAACTAATAGCCCCTGAAACCTCAACGGCTCGGTTAGCCCTAATGCTCCGCGCATTGATTAATGGCGATGAGATGTTGGCCAAGGTGCACGCACTCATGGGGGCTGTATACGCTACCGAGAAGCCGTCCGCGAGGTTGTTCCTTGAGGCTTACAGGGCGTGTTGCGACTTAGGTAGTGAGGAGTTTAGGCGTGTCATTGCCAGGCTCTTTTTCTATCACGTTTAGTCCTGGGGTGTTGTTTCGGTTTTGTTGCCTTTGTCCTGGCTTGTTGGTGTCTTTGGGTTGTTGTGTTTTGTTGATTTGTGCAGTGCCTCGCTGGTTCGTGGTTGGCTAAACAACCACTTACCCAAGGCCCGAAACGGTGTCGATTAAACGTGTCGTTAACCCCTCTTTTAAAGTCAATTAATTATTTAGTGGAGGTGATGAGACCCTAAGCAAACCACCCCGGTCTAGCCGGGGCGGAGACTTGGGGTTGATCCAACCACCGGCCGTGGGGCGGGTAGGCGTGATACTGAGGACTTTGAGCAGTTAATCGAGGAATTGCGTGTTGAGCTCTATCACCGCCTCAGGGATGAGTTGAGGAGGGAGTTCGAGAGGCTTGTCGATGAGTACTTGAACAAGAACATCGATGAGAAGACCGTTAAGTCCATCGCCAAGGCGACTGCCGCGGCTGAGGTTGCGAGACTGCACAACGTGGTGAGGGAAGAGCTTGATGAGTTCAAAGCCGAGGTTGAGGAGAGGTTGGCTAGGTTGGGGCTTGATGCTGAGGCGGTTAGGAGATTGGTTGATGAGGTCTATAACAAGTTGCTTAGTGATTTGTCTAGCATCATTGATAGGAGGATAATGCACGTCCTAAGCGTGATCGATGAGCAAAACAGCAGTATCAAGGACATCCTCGATCTCGTGAGCGCACTACTTGAATCGGAGGTCAAGTCCGAGGAGATACTTGAGAAGTTAAGGAGCGAGTTGAGCGAGGAGAGAATCGAGGAGTACTTGTATAGGGTGTTGGTGAGGAAGGGGATCCTGAAGAGAAGGAGGAGGAAGTGGGGTTGGGTTGCCGCTGGTTTGAGCGTCTTGGCCGCAATAATCGCAGGTTTCATCATAAACCCAATCGCCACATTGGTCATACTGTTCATTGCGATTGTTGTTTTGCTTAGGTGGTAGCCATGGCTATAGAGCTTAGGGAGGATCAGGAGGATGTTGTTGTGAAAATCATTGATGCCTTGAAAATGAGTGGCTTCAGTGCTTTGCAGGCACCGACCGGTTGGGGTAAGACCGTCACCGCCTTATTTACAATTAAGGAGCTCAATGCCAAGCCGACATTATGGCTTGAGCCCCGCCTAGCCACTGAGTTGCACGTTTATCAGCACGCGGTTGATTTGAATATGAGGGTTATTGCCACCGCCGGTAGGGAGAAGCTTTGTTTGCATGGCTACTCGAATATTGACTTTCTTAGGGGCGTATGCCACAGTTGCCGATTCAATAGGCTTGTCAGCCTAGGTGAGCTTAACGACTTCGGTGCCTTTGCTTACATGGACTTCGGCAGGTTGAGGGAGGTTGGTGAGCAGATGAGCATCTGCCCATACAAGTTGCAAAGTTTCCTAGAGCGATTCTACGGTTATGACTTGGTCATAAGCCACTTTAACCGTGCGGGTAAACTGATCAAGGCCGTGAGGCCGAAGTTAATCATTGTCGATGAGGCCCATAACACCGTATTGCCGACAATACATAGGGTTGATGTGAGGGAACTTAGGCTACTTTTGGGGAAGTTAGGTTTCGAGGAGGGTGAGGCATTGGGACTTATCCGAAACCCGGAGTCCCTGAGGATAGTCCTTAGGGAATTAGTTGATACGTTGATTCTCGAAGCCGTGGATGACAACGATGTGAGGCAGATAGTTGAGGATTTGCTAGCAATGCTTAATGCACAGATTTGGTTCTATGATGAGGGCGATGAGGCCCTTGTTGGGTTGGAAATACCGAGTATAGGCGCTAATGTCCCTACACTATTTATGTCAGCCACACTGCCACCATCACTCCTAAGTACCGCAAACACTATTGTCGTTAAACGTGGCTGGTCGGTACCCATTAGAATTGATGATAGGTTTGCATTGACGATGGAGAATATCGAGAGGAGGAAGAGCGAGATTGCAAGGCATGTCGAGAAGTACCTTGAGCCAGGTACGGTCGTGTTCACGACGTTGTCGCGTGAGGATCTGATAACCGGTGACGTAATTTGGGAGGATGAGTTGGAGGGAAAGTCACCTTGTGACTTCAAGAACAAAACAGTTGTGTTGAGAACCTTCGGCCGCTTTGTTGAGGGTGTAAACTTGGACTGCTTTGAGCGCTTGGTCTTGCTGGGGTTCCCATTGTTGCAACCGACCATAATGAAACGTCTAGAAGCTAGAGGTATTAACGAAAAAGACTTCACAACAATGGTGGCTGTCCAACGCATCGGCAGAATCACCAGGTCAGCAAGCAAGCCAGAGAATTTGCCGGAAATAATCCTCGTGGATAAGCGATTCAGGCTAATTGAGAGCGAGTTAATGAACTACGAAATAGAGGTCATCAATGCATAGCCACTTTGTTGCAAAACCCCGGGTTGACCCGCCCCAGCCCGGCTTGGGTGGGGCTGGGCTGTGGGTGGGTGTGAAGCCCGGGGGGTTGATGAACAAACTTGGCGCTGCCCTTGATGAGCCGCGTGCGAGTTGACTCCCGGGCCGACCCACCCCGGCCCAGTGCCAATCAGGCTGTGGTTGGGGCGATTAATAAGGCTTTTGTTTCCGTTGCCTACGATGCTCTCGATGTTCTTAGGGGCTTTTTAAAGTAAGTGGCTAAGATAGTAGAGGAGGCGATGAGTCCCCAAGCAAACCACCCCTGGTTCGCGGGGGCGGAGGCTTGGGGATGATTCAATGCCAACAACCCAACTCACACCTGTGGGTGTGGGTTGGGGAAACTACGTAATAGCATGGCTGCTTACGTATCAAGGCAGCAACTGCGAGTTGTGGAAACACGTGTTCCAAAAATGTGCAGAGTCTGAGCTGTGCCGAGAGGCAGCGTCACTACTGCCCACAATCGACTACAGTCTCGAGGAGCACAAATGCTTTCAGTCATAAAACGCTCAAAAGCAATCAAAATATCCAAGCTCCTCAAATTGCCCAAGCCCTCAAAATTGCTCAGCCGCTTATGCCCTGAGTCTCTCCCTGAAGTCCCTCAAACCCACCTCCCCTCTCCCAACCCCCCACTCATTGATGCATTCCAGCGGGGCTCCCCGGGTAGTAGGGGCTTTGGTGTTGAGCCAAGCCCCGCCCTCGGGGGGTCCCCACAGCCCGACCATTGGGTTCAGCAAGAGATCCAGATGGATCGGGTTGGTGGGGTTTCCGTAGCCCAGGCCACATTGGGTTCAGTAAGAGATCCAGATGGGCCGAGGCTGCGGAGGGAGAGGGAGGGTTTGAGGGGATGAGGGGAAGGCAATGAGGGGCAATGCTTAGCCGCTCAAGCAACAAAACGAAACAAGAAACAAAACAAAACTCAAAACCACAACCGAGGAGGTGAGCAAGAGCAAATCATTCCTAGGCTTAAGGAAACAAAGGCCATCCAGTGATTGAAATTCCACGGAGAACAAGTGGCTAATTAATGACTCAATTGATTAAACAAAAGTTTAATCAATGGTTCGATAAAGAGGATAAGAGTAAGTTGTCCCTAGGGGTTGCTGAACAAGTGGCTAGGGAGGAATGTGAACAAAAGCGTTATAAGGTGTGGATGTGGAAAGGAGTTTGCCCCACCTCCCCTCTCCCTCCGGGCCCTAGCGGGTGGGGCTGGGATCACCTGCAGGGAGGAAGGGGGCGCCCCTTCCTTGGGGCGCCTCTCCTCTCTCGACCCGCCAACCATCCTAACCCAATTCTCGTCCTGTTTTTCCTCATCTGGGTTGGGTGGTGGTTTGGGGTCGGGGGAGGAGGGGCGCCTCTGGGAAGGGGTGCCTTGACCGTGATCCCGATCCCCGTGGTTGGGAATCACCCAACCACGAATTCCTCCCTGCAGGTGATCCCAATGGAGAAGTCACGAGATAGGGCCTCTATGAAGCCCTGGGTTTCACCACGCTCGGACCCCGTGGTTGGGACCCAGGGCGGATTGAAAGCAGAGCGGGGGAGGCTTAGCCTCGCCCCGCTAGGGTCCGAGGGTGGGATGAGTGGGGGTGTTGTGATGCCTAGTGGTGAGGTGATCAAGGTACCTGATGGCTTTGAGGTGAGGTTGGATAGATGGGGTAATGCCCTCTATCGTGTTAGTGGTAAGGACTCTGTTGTTGAGCTTGTTGCTGAGTTGCTTTACCGTGTTTCGAGGAGTTATAGGGGTTCTGTTGCCTACCTTGATAATAGGAGGATGGCTGCCTTGCTCGGCTTAAGGAACAGGGGTAATGGACGCTTAGACGTCTATTCAAGCTCGTGGGTGCGAGGCATATTGACGTCACTAGGTTTTGAGGAGGTTGAGGTATCAAGGGGTAAGGCAATAGTGATAGACATGAACAAACCAATAATGAGTGAGGTAAGGAATGCTAAAAGCGTCGACGAAGTAGTCGAGATCGTAAAGAGATACCTAAGGTGATGCTATGGCTCCCCCGCAAACCCACGGCCGGTGGGGCGGGGAGGAATCTGACTGAATCCGACGAGGTCGCCTGGCGTTATACTAACTACAGGTGGTTGCCCAGTTGTGCTGAGGAGAGGCGGGAACGTGTGGGGCAGGTGCATGAATTGTTGTACTTCCAATTGCTTGGTTCGCCACTTGTGTGTTATGAGGTTGATGGTGTTGAGACCTACGAGTTTAACGGTAGGGTTGTTTGGTACGTAGCCGTTAAGAGGCTGATTAAGGTCACTGCATACAACGAGAGGTTCATTGTCAAGGTCACGAGAAGGGAGCCCGTTCCTTTATTGAGGATTGAGGATGTGGAGTTGCTAAGCCCATCAGTAGGCTATGTTGGGATCACGATACCGTTCAATGTCGATACAATAAGGAGGATCATCAAGTTCGCCGAGGAAGTAAACAAGGTGCCGAACTACACCGCAGACCTAGTCACGGTTAATCAGGACGGTTATTCCTTGCACGTAATTAGGCGTGAGAGGAGCGGCAAAAGGATAATCGAGCACGTTCTGTCACTGCACTTTGATAAGGAGGGCAAGCTAAAGATGGATGATGTAACGAACAAGTACGTACTCAAAGCCATGGACCTACCAATAACATTATTCACGGGTGACGAGGTATGAACAGGCTCGATACATGCCGAAGCCTCGTAGAGGAGGCAATGAGGTGCCTAGAAAACGGCGATAAAGAATGCGTCATGAGGAAGATTGAGGAGTTGGTAAGGGCGGATTGCCACAACGGCTATGCAGTGGGCAAGAAGATTGCGGATGGGGTTAGGGAGTTGGTGCACGGGTTGTGGCTTGCCAGTAATCGTGAGGAAATATGTGGGCTGCTAAGGATGCTTAAGAATCTCAACGTATCAAAGGGTTGGGTTAGGAAGGCGCTGAGCATGGGCACGAAAAGGCTGAATAAGTGGATTGCCAAGTGTGGCATTGATTGGGAGGGCAAGGTAATGAGGAACGACATCATTAGGATGATTGAGAGCTTGCTGAGGAGTATGGGTTGGAGCGAGGTTAGGATGTGTGAGGAGTTGTGGCGGTTCGTCGGTGTCGATGTTGATGAGTTTAGGAAATACGGCATAGAGCCGTGCATTTGGCTTGAGGGCTTGGAGTCACTGCGTGACTTGAGGAGACCCTATTGGCTTGGGCTGGCCAAGAGTGACTTGGCAATTGACAAGTATTATGAAGATGGAATTACGTTGATATTAGATACTACAAATGTTTTTAGTGCTGTGTTTTTCGCAAAGCTATTAAGCACAGTTAAGACACTGAGTCTAGCGATAAAATGGGAAAGGAGTGCACCGGCAGCGAAATACGTACGTAAAGCGATAAAATTAGAATATTACGTAAATGTAAATGCCAACGACTGGCCATGGCCAATTGAGCTTAGTGCTGGCGAGCTCGAGAGGATACTTAATGGCTTTAGTGATGAGGAGCTGACAATGTTCGTGGGTGGGCTGTTGGACGGAGATGGAACAGTGTGGTGTGGGTTTGAAAATGACAATGTCTATGTTTTTATAAAAATTGTGGCTTGCAAGACTTGCCCGAAGAGGGCAATCCTCGATGTGCTGAAGAGAGTAATCGCCAGAAGGTTCGGCATTGTTGGTTGCATTTATTCAAAAAGAACAGTTGATGTCCTACAGTTCAGAGACGAGAACGCCATTAGGTTGCTTAAGCGTATAGCGAAATATGTACATCATCCACTCCGCCGATTAAGAATTGAGTTGATTTTGGCGTTTTATGATGGGAGGATAAGTCTTGAAGTGTTCAAGAAGCTCTACGACATGGCAAAGTACGAACAAGAGAAGGATGACATTAAGAGGAACCACGCATTGGAAGCCATAATCCAGGCGGCCCCACAAACCCACACCCACGGGGATGCGTGAATATATGGGCATGTTTACCGAAAGCAATTAAAGTACTCACTGAGAACTCTTCATAACGATGATAATATTAGTAACCAGCGGCCCTAGGAGCGGCACGGGGAAATCCACAATCTCACTGGGGCTATCGGCAATATTGTCAATGAGGGGGGTC
>Ga0326758_100222_pt1 | contig 15622 bp, 9 predicted proteins | sample GCRJH_S_FD_207221 | JGI IMG/M metagenome (GOLD analysis project Ga0326758, IMG submission 207221) | Hot spring sediment microbial communities from Geyser Creek Basin, Yellowstone National Park, WY, United States - GCR.JH_S | ecosystem: Environmental > Aquatic > Thermal springs > Near-boiling... | reverse complement strand
CCAGGCCCCTCGCGGCGCTGACCATACCGAACGCCATAGCGGGCGTAACGTATGACGGCGTAGCTAAGGAGCTGACGATTTCCCCAAGGCTCGGAAGCCCCTTCAGGGGGCCAGCGCTGGTCTCCGGTTCGCTGCTCTCCATAGAGTCCGCGGGCCCCTGTCCTGGAGTCATAACAGTAAGGCACGTTGACGGCCTCCCGCTCACCCTGACCTCGATAAGGGTTGACGCCAGGGGCTGCCTGGCCAGGGTTAAGGTCAATGGAGCTGAGGTCAATGTGACAGTAGAGGGGGACAGGGTCAGGCTGGGCGAGGCAATAACGCTCAGGCCGGGCGACGTCCTTGAGGTAAGCCTCTCGACTACAGGTTAGCCCTCTTTCTTCATCTGCCCTTTCACCTGCTCCCTGAGCCTCCTGAGCTCCTCCTCCCTCAGCGCCCTCCTTAGCATCTTGCCGGCTAGGTTCTTTGGAAGCTCGTCCCTGAACTCGACGAGCCTCGGATACTCATGGCCCCCAAGCTCCTTCTTAGCCCACTCAACCTAGCAGAACCCTACTTCGCCTTTGTCGCGGCGTCGCTCTCCGTAATGGCTGGGGTGGCAGCATACACCGCGTACAAGGCCAGGGCGGGCCAGCTGGGCGAGAGCGTCGTCACTCACATGGCCGCCGAGGCCGACGGAAAGACCTCAGGCTAATTTTTTAAAATTAGTTAATAAATTATAGTGCGCCTGGCCTGGTCCCTGGCCTTGGGGAGGAGGCGCTCTCCAGTAGCGCCTTCCTCGTGTCGTAGCCGATGAGTCTCCACGCCACCGCCGCGGCGGCGCCGAGGCCCCAGAGGCCCAGGTTGAACACCATGAACTGCCACTCGTCCCAGGCTGAGGTCACGTAGAGGGAGACGTCGTAGGCCGCTATGGGAACCGCCCTCACGAGGCCAATCATGGTGGCCCTTATGCTGGTTGGGAACAGCACCGGCTCGTAGACTGTCCTGACAGCCCATGCCAGTTCGCTGAACACCATGTTCAGGAAGAGCAGCGGGTAGAAGAGTGCCAGGAAGCCATGACTTCCCATTGCGAGGAAGGCGGCAGCTATGAGTACCATCGAGGCCAGGCCGCCGCCGTAGGCGAGCAGCGTGAAGTTCCTGGTGTCCATTATGTCAGGCAGAAAGGCGGCGGGTATGCCAGCTATGGCAGCCCCGAGGGAGGCCACCAGCATTATGAAGTATATCGTGGCCCCCTGGTAGTAGAAGTAGGCTATGGTGTACGCCATGAGCCCGAAGGTGAGGTACTGGGAGACGCCCAGCGCGACTAGGAAGGAGTACCTGCCGCCGAGGCCCACGGTCGGGGTGACGCTTGAGACGCTCGAGGCCGGCTGGGACGCCAGCCTTGAGGCCTCCCTGAGGGCCCTGTCCCTCATGCCCTTCTCGAAGAGCCACCTGGCGGACTCTGGCATTGCAAGCCTCACGGCCAGGGTCAGCGCCAGGGCGACTGCTGTGACAACTATGAGGGCGAGGGCCGCGTAGACGTAGGAGTTGCTGGCGGTGTAAGTAAGGTAGAGCACGGCAGCGCCGAGCGCCGAGCCTATGTTGTTGAAGTTGGGCGAGAGCACGAGCACCCTGTTCCTGGCAGAGGCCGGCGCGCTCTCAGCTAGGAACGAGAGTGAGACCGGCACATCGCCCTCTATGCCGACCTTCATGAGGGCCGCCCCAACGAGTCCCACAAGCACGGCAGTGAGGCCCCTGCCCCCCGTGAGAGCTATGTCAACGCCTAGGATGATTATGCCGGCCCCTATGAGGGACATGGTTAGGTAGAAGGCCCCCTTCCTCGCGAGCCTGGTGTCAGATAGTCTTCCAATAGCTATGTCCCCTATGAAGTCAAGGGCGTAGTAGGCTATGAGGAAGAGCAGGCTCCTGTGAAATACAAGGTACCCGGCGGGCCCTATGGCGGCCTCGAGCCCCCATATCAACATGCCCAGGCTTGTCGATGTGAATATGAGAGTGTGTGCCCTGGTCCACCTGGAGGCGTCTATCCTTGAGCCGAGCTCCTCGACCCTCTCCAAGCTGGCCCCCAGGCGTTTTTACTACTACCAGTAGTAAAAGCTTTCGCCCATATGGTGAGAGCTGCCTAGGCAGGCGGAAGGACAGGAGGCGGTCACGAAAAACTACCACTGAGGTGGCAGGAAGGCCTGCGCCATTAACATGGCCTCGCAGGGGGCGTGGGCACCTGCACTAGTGCTCCTTATAGACACCATCCTCTCGCCGCTCGGCACCCTCGCCACTTATGTGGGCTCGAGCGGCAGGAACATATACGGCATGGTAAGGGTGGGCTACATACCTGAGTTCTTCGCAAGGATCCACCAGAGGTTCAGGAGCCCCTGGGTGGCCCTCCTGGTGTCAACAGTTATAGCGGTGGCGTTCCGCTTCCCTTCCTGATCTGGTATGCCATGGTGACTATCTCTGCCCTGGCTACCGTCTATAACACCTTTTGGTTGAGCTGTCCTTTTCGCATCAACATCAATGGAGTTTTTATAGTAATATCTTGTGACAGGTCTCACGGATGACCCCTCACCTGATGGGGGCGCTGCCCCAAGGGCGAGGGAGATGATAGCGATGAGGCCCCTCAGCCCCTGTAGATGGGGGCCCCGTGCCGTTGGGCCCGACGGCCGCCCATGATACCCACAGGCGCCGCTGGGGCTCTGTGGGCGAGGTGGAAGTCCCTAGGTGCGACTAGTGAGCGTAAATAAGAGGATGAGCGCCTAGGGATAAACGGTCTACACAGCCTATGAGACCAAGGACCTGAAGATCATGAAGGAGAGGGGCCTGCCCGTTGAGTAAGCCCTTTGGCTTTACAGGTTAACTGAATACGATAATTTAAGGCCCTCCCTAAGCACACTTTTGATGTTTTATTCAATCTTTAACAAATCTCATTAAAGGTCCTGATAAAACGTCACACTTTAATTAGCAGAAATACATATCTGTATACTGAGGGGACCCCTTTGGCCCAGAGGGTCAGCTACTTCGAGTGGATGTTACAGGTTCTCGAGAGGGCCATAAAGATGGACAACCTGCCCTACGAGCTCTACAAGGTGCTGAGCAGGCCTGAGAGGGTGCTGACGGTCAGCATACCCGTCAGGATGGACGACGGGAGGCTAGAGGTCTTCGAGGGCTACAGGGTCCAGTACAGCAGCGCCCTGGGCCCCTACAAGGGAGGCATAAGGTTCCACCCTGAGGTCGACCTGGATACAGACAAGGCCCTCGCCCTGGGCATGGTGCTGAAGAACGCCCTCAACAACCTTCCGTACGGCGGCGGCAAGGGGGCCGTTAAGGTGGACCCCAAGAGGCTCTCCAAGGGGGAGCTGGAGAGGCTGAGCAGGGGCTACGCCAGGGCCATAGCCCCCCTCATAGGGGACCAGGTCGACATACCCGCCCCTGACGTCGGCACCACGCCCGAGATAATGGCCTGGATGGTCGACGAGTACTCAAGGATCAGGGGCTACAACGTGCCCGGGGTCTTCACGGCCAAGCCGCCGGAGCTCTGGGGCAACCCCGTTAGGGAGTACTCGACAGGCTACGGCGTCGTCGTTGCCGCCAGGGTGGCGGCCGAGAGGTACATGGGAGGCCTGCAGGGCCTCAGGGTGTCAGTTCACGGCTTCGGCAACGTGGGCCAGTACTCAGCCCTGTTCGCCCAGAGGCAGGGGGCCAAGGTAGTCGCGGTGAGCGACACCTCAGGCACCGTGTACGACCCCAACGGCATCGACGTGGAGCTGGCCATGAAGGTCAAGGCCCAGACGGGGAAGGTGATAAACTACCCAAAGGGGGAGAAGATATATGACCCCATGGCCTCTCTCTTCGTTGACGCCGAGGTCCTGATACCGTCAGCCATAGAGAACGTGATAACCAAGGACAACGTGTCAAAGGTCAGAGCTAAGCTCATAGTGGAGGGCGCCAACGGGCCGACGACGCCTGAGGCTGAGGCCGAGCTCTACAAGAGGGGCTCCATAGTGGTGCCGGACATCTCGGCCAACGCCGGCGGTGTCGTTATGTCGTACCTTGAGTGGGTCGAGAACCTGCAGTGGTACTGGTGGGACGAGGAGGAGACCCTGAAGAGGCTTGACGCGATAATGACCTCAAACGTTAAGAGGCTCATAGACAGGTACGAGTCCCTCAAGTCGACCAACCCCTCGGCCACCATGAGGGACGCGGCCTTCATACTGGCCCTCGAGAGGGTCTACAGGGCCATGAAGGCCAGGGGATGGCTCTAACGGGCTCCTCAGCTTCCCTCAGGCTTTTTCCTTTTCAGCCCTCGTTTGCCCCTTTGTAGCGCCTAGCTGCGTCATGAGCTTAGCAGGCACTAATGTTCAGGGCCACTTTCACTTGGCCCTGTAAGGCCTCCAGCCTAGCTTATTTGTGGGTCAGCTAAGCGGCCTTGGAGACTGCGTCCATAGCCCTTTAAGGTTAAATAGGGCTACGCCTTGACCCACCACCAGAAAATGTTGTCGTTGCCTCCCGCTATCATCGGGTTCTCCTCCCACGCCACTGTCCCCATGTAGCCAGCCATGTAGGGCTTGACCACCCAGTAGCTGTTGGGCTGAATCGTGTAGACATAGAAGTACAGCTGCACTGCAAGGTCCTCGGCCTGCCTGAACAGGGGTATAGAGGCTGTGGCGTTGGTGAGCTCGACGCTGTCTGCCTCGGCTATCAGGTCCTGCAGCTCCTGGTACTCCATGGCCTCCTGCCATATGAGCCTCCCTATGTAGGGCTCGACGCTCTTGTTGAGCCCTGGCCAGCTTATCTTTGAGGCGTTGAAGTAGGCGCTGAGGTTCTCCAGGTAGGTGACGTTCCAGCCGTCTGGCTCAGCCCAGACCATGCCAGTGTACTGGGCGTTCATCATGTCTGACGCCAGCGGGTAGTCGGCCACGTAGCCGCTGTTCCAGATAGCCATGGGGTTCAGGCCGGGGATCCAGTATGAGAGCATGAGGGTCCACGGGAGGTAGAGCGGCGCCGCGTTTATGTTTGGGTCTATGTCGTGGAGCGCCTGGGCCCACATCTCTGCGGCCGTGAAGTCAGTGGTGTCACCAGCCATGATCACTATCGGGAAGTACACGCTTATGTTGTAGAAGCCACTCTCCTCCATGAGCTCCTTGGCGTACGTCAGGTTGAAGGTCGGGCAGCCTGTCAGCTCAGACGGTGGTATGTATATGTCCAGGCCCTTTATTATGGCCCCGCAGTACAGGCTCCCAAAGTTGAAGTGGTACTTGGCGTTGCCAACTATGTCGTTTATGTACTGCGTGTAGTTGAAGGCGTAGGCGAAGGCCTCCCTCACGAGCGGGTTGGCGAAGTACCAGCTGGGTATGCTGTAGGCCGGGTTGATCGAGTGCAGCAGGTTCTCGTTGACCTGGAGGTCGAAGCCAAAGAACTCCTCCAGCAGGCTCGGGAACTCATAAACATTGGCTTCCCCCTCGCTTTCAAGCTGCAGCACCTTAGGTATGAAGCTGTCAGGCAGGTTAACCACCATGTCGACCTGCCCTGATGCGAACATCTCATATGCCGTCTCGGGGTCCTTGACCCAGTATATGACTATGGTGTCGTTGGGCCTCGGCACGTAGGTTATGTTGGTCGGCCAGTACAGGTTCGGCTTGAGGACTATGCTCTGGCCTGGAGTGTAGGCCGCTATGTAGTAGGGCCCCGTCGCCATGGGGTCCCACCTGACCTGCTCGTTGTAGTCCCACTCGTTGGCCGTCTGCTCGTACTGGTAGAAGGCCTCGGCCAGCTGGGTGAAGTTGTGGTCGTACAGGCCCGTGAGGTTTATGCCGTCCCCAACCTCCTCAAGCCACTTTGCGTCAAGTATGCCCGGCCCCCAGGCCTCGGCGAGGGCCGTGAAGAACACCTGAGGGGCCACTGGCCTAACTAGGTGGAACGTCACGGTGTTTGTCGCGTTGCTGTACGTTATGGCGTTCACTATCTCCTCGGCCCCCTGGGTGTCGTTGGGCGACGTAACTATGAACGTGAACGGCGTGTAGTTTGGTATGAGGTACTGGGCCAGTATCCAGCCCCTCGTCGACGGCACGCCCCCTGCGAGCAGCAGGTCCCTCACTAGGCTGTACCACACGTCGTAGGCCGTTATCGGGTCGCCGTTTGCTGCCCTGAGGCCGGGCCTTATCTTGAACACGTATATCGTGTAGTTAGGCGATATTGCGCCGTACTCATACCTTGCAGTTACGTTGGTCCAGTTGCCCACAGTGGGCAGGTACTCGGCCGCCATGGGTATGAACTTGTCCGTGTAGGGGCCATCGTAGAGCAGGAGGGAGGCGAAGATGTTATCTATGATCTCAAAGCTCGTGGTGTCATAGGCTATCGCCGGGTCGAAGCTGAACGGCCCTCCAGGCACGTTCTCGGCAACTGTTATTGTGCCTGGGTTAGGCACCGACGCCTGGGGGCTGAACAGCGAGAACGGCTCAGCCCGGGAGCTCACGGCTATGGTGTAACAGGACGTGTAGTTGTAGGTCGCGCCGCTGCTGATGTTCTCAGTAACTATGGTGAGGCAGACCGTGTAAAGGCCAGGCCTAGCGTACATGATGGTCACGGGGTTGACCTTGGGCTCCAGGTAGCTCACATTACCTGAGCCCGTCAGGGCCACCTGCTCGGCGTAGCCTGTGCCGTTGACCGAGGGTATGGTCAGCGTTGTGCCGTTGCCGAGGTCCCACACGTACTCCTCTATGGTCATGTTGGCCCCCGACGGCGGCTGGAGGAAGCCCGCGCTGAGGCTGACAGGCTGGTCCACGTTAGCCACGAAGGTAGAGGGCGCCACGACAGGCACGGTTATGAGCTGGGCGAAGCTCTCGTTGAGCTGGGGCGGCGCCACGGTTATCTGTATAAGGTTCTCCTGGGAGCTGCCGACAAGCCTGCCCTTGTAGTAGATGGCGTAGTAGACTAGGTACCTGCCAGGGTACTTGTAGACCACCGTTGCGTAGCCGCTCGTGGAGTTAACCACAGAGCCGTTGCCAACGTAGAAGAGCACGTAGCTGCCCGGGGAAGCCGTAAATGAGCCCACGGACAGCTCCAGAGGCTGCCCGGCTATCGCCGTGTACGTACTGGGCGCCGGCGGGCTCAGGGAGAGCTGAGCGGGCGTCGTGGACGTGTGCTGCGTCAACGACCTGTGGTACAGGAGCGCGCCAGCGGCAAGGGAGGCTACTACGACAACCACCACAAGGGCCGCGAGGAGGGACCTACCAATGGAGGCCCTCGAGGGCCTCCAGGCGAAGCCACAACACCTTAAACGACCCCACCGCCCTCACACCTCTTGGGCCATCCGACGATATTAGGAAAGACCTTAATAAGCTTAATGCTGGCTCCCCGGCTAATGGGAAGATAAGGGGACTGCCGAAGAAGTACCTAATCGGGCGTTCCCTTGCTAAGGCATCCTCTTTTTACTTTTGTTAACATGTTCAGAGTTTCTCTAATACAGCATGAAGAAAGCGGCTACGTCTGTTGTTTATAGAACGTTTAAAAACATCTGAGAGGACTCCCAAGGCTTGCGTGGTCAGCCTTTGCGCCTGACTTGGAGGGTGTGAGTGACGCTCCCGCAGGGCCCACCCTGAGGAGGTCGCTGACACAGCTTGATACCTTCATGCTTGGCGTCAGCTGTATGGTGAGCTTTGCCTGGCCCTTCTCAGCCCTGGGGAAGCGGCCGTGGCCGCCACTAAGCTGAGGTCTATGGGCGACCTGACGCCAAGCCTCTCGCCAAAGTTATATATGGCCCTTCATAAGGGGCCGCCCTTGATGTTGGACCCCTGAGGTTCATTAAGTAAATACTTACTTATACTTATATCTTTATTTAAGTGCCACCCTCACCTTACTGTGACGCAAGATGTCCCTAGACGTAAAGCAGCTCGTGAGGATGAGCCCTGAGGAGCGGGAGAGGCTTATGGGCCAGGTCTTCAGTCAGCTCATGACCATGAGCAGGGAGCAGGTAGTGTCGACGCTCGTTGAGTTCCTGAAGCAGCTCTCAGCCGCCGCGAACGACGACCAGTACAAGGAGGTGTGCAAGACCAACGTCGGCATAATAGCCAGGCTGCCTGACGCGACCGCTAAGCAGGTCATTCAGATGAGGCTTGAAGCGCAGTCAAGGCTTCCGCCAGACCTGAGGGAGAGGGACCAGCGCGTCCTGACGAAGGCTATACAGGAGAGCCCCTACAGCAGCAGGATAATGTCGTTGCTTAAGTAGCGCCTCCAGGAGCCCTTCACTTCATTTCTCTTTTTATAGAATAGTTTAACATTCTAATTAGTATCTCGCTTGTGTTACACATTAGCGTTGCGAGCGCCAAGCGACCAGCCGCCTAGGTCTAGATCATGGTATACCCTCCTGACGTCGAGCTTTACGAGAGGTTATCCGCGGACCAGCCTGGGCTCAGCCAGTAGGCCGTTGGGCCTCGGCCCATAGCCTCCCCCTCCTGGGGTCTCGATAATGACCTCGTCCCCTGGCTTCAGCTCAACGGTTACGAGGGGCGGCACATCCTCGACCCTGCCGTCAGCCCTAACCACTTTCACCCTGGCGGGCTCCCCAGGCGAGCCACCGGCGATCCCCCAGGGCCTGTGCCTGAACCTGCTGGCCATTATCGAGAGCCTGGCAGGCGCCGTCACCCTGAACGACCTAACTATGCCGTCACCTCCCCTGTACTTCCCCCTGCCCCCGCTTCCCTCCCTCACCCTGTACGACGTGAACACGATGGGGTATGAGGCCTCCGCCACCTCAATGGGCGTGTTCATGGTGTTCGTCATGTTCGTGTGGACGGCCGAGACGCCGTCCCCGTTAGGCCTTGCCCCCGAGCCCCCGCCGATAGTCTCGTAGTAGGCCCAGGTCCTGCCTGTCCTCGGGTCCACCCCTCCTATCATCACGTTCATCATGGTGCCAGAGGAGGCTGCCGGGACCCTGTCGGGCATCGCGCTTGAGAGCGCCCTCAGGACCACATCAACTACCCTCTGGCTCGTCTCGAGGTTGCCTCCCGCGACGGGGGCAGGCGGCCTGGCGTTAAGCATCGAGCCCTCTGGGGCGAGGACGTTAATCATTGAGTAGAGGCCCTCGTTGACTGGGACCTCAGACCTCATGAGCGACCTAATGGCGAAGGAGGAGGCGGCGTAGGTGACCCCGAAGACAGCGTTCAGGGGCCTCTGGACCTGGGGCGGGGCGCTGAGCTCAACCCTGACCCCCTCGCCTATCGTGACCCTAGCGCCTATCGTTACGTCATCGCCCTCCGAGGGGCCCACCTCAAGGACGTCAGAGGCCTCGAAGGTCCCCCTTGGCCAGCCCTCAAGCTCCCTCCTGACGAGCTCCCTGGCGTACTCAATGGACCTCCTCCAGCCTGAGGTAACCTGGTCAAGGCCGTACCTCCCTATGAGCTCCCTCACCCTGGCGACTCCAGTTAGGTTAGCCGCCACCTGGGCGCTCAGGTCGCCCTCCGCCGCCTCAGGGGCCTTCACGTTAGCTAGGTAGAGCTTCATTACGTCCTTCCTTATGGTGCCTCCCTCGACGAGCTTAGTTGGGGGTATGATGAGGCCTTCCTCGTATATTGTTGAGGCCTGGGGGTTTATGCTGCCGAAGGCGGGGCCGCCGACGTCTACGTGGTGCGCCTTGTTGACCACATACGCCACTAGCCTGCCGTTAAGGTAAACTGGCGCTATTACGGTTACGTCGTTAAGGTGGGTCCCAGTTATGTAGGGGTCGTTCGAGAACAGCATGTCCCCCTCCTCGAGCTCAATTCCCTCCTCCTCCATGACCTTTAGGAGGTTCTTGACGCCAACCCTCAGGGAGCCGAGGTGGACAGGTATGTGCTCCGCCTGGGCGACCACGTTGCCCTCTGGGTCTACTACGGCGCAGCTGTGGTCAGCCCTCTCCCTTATGTTGGGGGAGAGGGCTGACCTCCTGAGGGCTACCCCCATCTCCTCGGCTATGAAGGCCGTGGCCCTATGGACCACTTCCCATGAGACCATGGGGCTCACCTCGTCATCACGAAGGTCCTCATGGGGCTCACCTCGCCCCTCCACCCCCTGGGCACAACTATGGTCGAGCTGTACTCCTCCACGATGGCCGGCCCCTCGACCCTGAAGCCCTTGGGCAGCTCCTCCCTCCTGTAGACAGGCACCTCGTCCCAGGAGCCCGATATGTAGGCCCTCCTGTACGCTATCGGCCTCGCCTCGCCCCCCTCCCTGGCCTCCCCGAGGCTGACCCTGGCCCTCCTTATCACGGCAAACACCCTTGCGGCCACGACCTCCACAGGCCTGTCAAGGGTGAAGCCGTAGGCCTCCCTGTGGGCCCTCTCAAAGGCCTCCCTGACAGACCCAGGGCTGAGGTCCTGGGGCGCCCTTATCGTGAGCTCCCAGCCCTGCCCCTGGTACCTCACGTCGAGGAGCCTGATGAAGTAGTCCACGCGGCCTAGCCTTTTCATTAGGTCGCCCTCAAGCTCGGCGAACGCCCCCTCAAGGTCTCCCGGGAACGGCCTCCTGGCCTCGTACTTCAGGTCAGCCATCAGCAGGCCAAGGGCGCTGAAGAGCCCCGGCTCAGGGGGAACTATGACCCTCCTTGAGCCAACCTCCTCAGCGAGCTCAGCGGCGTGCTGAGGGCCGGCGCCTCCGAAGGCGATTATCGAGAACTCCGAGGGGTCGAGGCCCCTCTCAACGGTTACAAGCCTTATGGCCCTGGCCATCTCGAGGTTTGCGAGCTCAACGGCCTGGGAGGCCACGGCCTCCGGGTCGCCCAGCCTTGAGAGGGCCTTAAGCGCCAGCTCGGGCCTGAGCCTTATGAGGCCTCCCGCCAGCTCGGTCGGCAGCCTGCCCAGGGCCAGGTTCGCGTCAGTGAGCGTCGCCCTGTCGCCCCCCATGCCATATGAGGCCGGCCCAGGGTCGGCGCCAGCGCTGAGGGGCCCTACCCTCAGGGCCCCTGCCTCGTCCCTCCATATTATCGTGCCGCCCCCCGCCGAGACCTCAGCCAGGTCGACGAACGGAAACTTCACCGGGTAGCCTGAGCCCCTCACGACCCTGCCGTGGTGCACCTCTCCCCCTACCTCGTACTCTGTCGTCACCTCGACATCGCCGTTGACTATTGAGCTGGCCTTAGCCGTCGTGCCCCCCATGTCGAAGCCTATGGCCATGTTGACCCCGAGCTCCCTTGACAGGGCGGCGGCCGCTATGGCCCCCGCGGCGGGGCCTGACTCTATGAGCTGGACTGGCCTGAGGGAGGCCTCCTCAACGTCAACGAGGCCCCCGGCGCTGGACATGACGCTCAGCGACGAGGCCCCCAGGCCCGAAAGGGATCCCCGGAGGCCCTCGAGGTACCTTGAGACTATTGGCCTGAGGACAGCGTTGACCACGGCCGTTGAGGTCCTCTCGTACTCCCTCGGCTCAGGGGCGACCTCAGAGGAGGCCGTCACGTACCTGAGCCTGCGCGAGAGGACCTCCTTGGCCTTCAGCTCGTTTGAGGGGTTGCGGTAGGAGTTCAGGAAAGAGATGGCTGCCGAGATGACGCCCCTCCTCACCATGTCTTCAGCGACCCTCTCCAGCTCACCCTCATCCACGGGCCTCTCAACAGTGCCGTCGGCCAGGGTCCTCTCGCTTACCTCGTACCTGAGCTCCCTAGGCACCAGTTGCCTTGGCCTGCTGAAGAAGAGGTTGTAGAGCTGCGGCCTGTTCTGCCTCCCTATCTCAATTATGTCCCTGAAGCCCCTCGTGGTGACCAGGGCCGTCCTGGGCAGCTCAAGGCCCACCTGGCCCAGGAGCGAGTTGGTGGCTATGGTGGTAGCGTGAAGCACCTCGAAGGGGGCCTCAGGCGAGACCGCCTTAAGGCCGTCTATGACCCCCCTCTCCGGCTCCCTAGGCGTCGTTGGGACCTTTGAGAGCCTCAGCCTCCCAGACTCGTCGAGGTAGACTACGTCAGTGAACGTGCCGCCTACGTCAACAGCGGCGACGCGCAAGCAGCTGAGCCCTCTCAGGGCTAGCGCAGGACGACAAAATAGCCGCTTAGCCTTGACCTAAGGAGGGCAAAACGGATGTCGTTATCAGGGAGCTGAGGTGGGTGACGCGGACGCCTTATCTCCAACTACTATACTCATTACTAGACGAGGCCAAGGAGGACCCTTTTTCAGTATGACCTAGCTTCCCCAGATGCCAGACCTCCCTCTAGGCATAGGTGGGGCATCGGCTTTAGGCCCGGGGCCTGTAGCTGAGCGTTAAACTCCTTGCATCAGCGGGCAGCAGGGAAAGTGCGTGGAGATACTGGTGATAGGCGGCGGGGCCGCTGGCATGACGGCCGCCTCCTGGGCCAGGAGGAAGGCACCTGAGGCGAGGATAACCGTCCTCGAGAGGACCAACATAATAAGCCACGCCCCCTGCGGCGTGCCCTACTACATAGGAGGGCTGTTCAAGGACTACTGGCTGCTCCAGGCCTACGACGTCAAGTTCTTCAGGGAGAGGAGGAACATAGAGGTGTTGACTAACGCTGAGGCCGAGGAGCTTGACGTAAGGTCAAGGGTCGTCGTGGCCAGGGTGGGCGGGCAGAGGGTTAAGCTGGAGTTCGACAGGCTGATAGTGGCCACCGGCGCGAGGCCCAGGAGGCTCCTCAGCGCTGACGCCAGGGTGCTTTACGTTCACCACCCAGCAGACGCTGAGGCTGTCAGGAGGGCGGCGGAGGCAGCCAGGGAGGTCACGGTGGTCGGGGGAGGGGTCCTGGGCGTTGAGGTGGCGGAGCAGCTGAGGAACATGGGCAAGGCGGTCCACCTGGTGCACAGGGGGCCCTACCTGATGAGCAGGGACCTGGACGAGGAGCTGGGCTCGGCCCTCACGCAGATGGCCAGGGGGGCCGGCATAGACGTCAGGCTTGGGGTTACTGTGTCTGAGGTAAATGACGGCAGGGTGAGGCTCAGCGACGGCTCGTACCTGAACTCGGACCTGGTGATAGCGGCCGTCGGGGTTGAGCCGAACGTCGACCTCGTGAGGGGGCAGCTGAGGCTCGGGCCCCACGGCGCCATAGCGGTTAACGACAGGATGGAGGCGACCTACGACTACGTCTTCGCGGCTGGCGACGCGATGGAGCACAGGAACCTGGTCACAGGGCAGCCCGACTGGAGGCCCCTGGCCCCCATAGCTAATAAGTCAGGCCTCGTGGCTGGTGTCAACGCCGCCGGGGGAGACAAGAGGTTCCCCGGGGTCCTGGGCGACATAGTTACCAGGTTTGAGGGGGTTGCCTTCGGCAGGGTGGGCCTTAACGAGAGGGAGGCCAGGGAGGCGGGGATCAGGTACGTGACCTCAATAATAACGACGAGGTCGAGGGCCAGGTACTACCCAGGAGGGGGCGACGTGACTGTGAAGCTCCTGGCCGAGGAGTCGAGCGGGATCATAATAGGGGGCCAGGTCGCTGGGCCAGAGGAGGTCATAGGCAGGCTGGGCGTTATAGCGGCGGCGATCATGAAGAGGATGACGGCCGAGGAGCTGTTCTTCGTGGAGATAGGCTACCACCCGAGCTCAGGCAGGGCCTGGGACCCCGTCGTGCTGGCTGCCAGGCAGCTCATGAAGGTGTGAGCCTCTGGGTAACCATTCTCGCGCCTGGGCCACAAGCAGTGACAGAGTCAGCTCAAGCCCTTCCACCCCTGCTGGGCTTAAAGCCTTCCTCAAGGCGCCTTCTGTTGGCCCTAGCACTGTCTTGGTGAAGGGCGTGGGGAGGCCCAAGGTAATAGTGATAGCTGGCGGCTCCTCCTCCAGGTTCGGCTCAGACAAGCTGTTGGCCCTCATTGACGGAAGGCCGCTGATATCGAGGGTCCTTGAGGTGGCCAGGGAGGTCGGTGACGTCATCCTGGTCTCCTCGCGTGACGAGATCTCAAGGCTTGGCGGGCTGCTGGGGGACGTGAAGGTAGTTGAGGACCTGCCCCAGCTCTCCTGCGGCGGCCCGCCAAGGGGGGTTGCAACCGCCGTGGGGCAGGTGAGCTCAGGTACCGTGCTCATAGTGCCCGGCGACGCGGCCTGGGCAACGGCGGAAGGACTTGAGGCCCTGCTTGAGCACTGCTCTGATGGGCTGGCCTCGCCGCTGATGGGCCACGGCTTCGTCGGCTCGTCATTTCTCTGTGGCCCCGCAGACATGATAAAGGAGGCTGTGAGGCTCATGTGCTCCAAGGCCTCGCTTGGGCTCAGGGCCAGGATGACCGACCTGCTGAGGTCCTCAAGGTCTAGACTTGTTGGAGCCTCCCTGCTGGGGGGCCAGGGCCAGTTCTATGACCTTGACGTCCCGGGGGACAGGCCCCCGCGGTCAAGGGGGCCGCGCAGGATCATTGAGGTGGACCCCACAACGTACAGGAGGGCCCTCTCACTTGCCCTGGCGGGCAGGCCGCGTGAGGCCGCCGCGGCCTTCCAGGAGGAGTCCAAGGCCTACAGGCGCTTGAGGGTCTGGCACCTCGAGCTTCACTCGCTGCTTGACGCCCAGTCCCTCGGCCTTGACGCTGCCAAGAGGGTTGAGAAGCTGAGGCTGACGCTCAGGAGGCCTTCTCGACCCTGACGGCGGTCACCTTGTACTCAGGTATGTGAGATATCCTGTCGACAGCGGGCGAGACTACGCGGTTAATTGAGGCCTCGGGGTGATGTACTGTCGCGAACACTATGCCTTTGGAGACCCTCCTCGATACCCTGGCCCTGATCAGCGTTGAGCCCCACCTGCTGGTCACCCTCACCATGTCGCCGTCGCTTATGCCAAGGGCCTTCGCGTCATCCTCGCTTATCTCTATGAAGTCCTCCGGCTCTATTACCTGGTTGCCCGTGCGCCTCGTCATTGAGCCCATGTTGAAGTGGTAGAGGGTCCTGCCTGTTATCAGCGTGAGCGGGTACTCCTCAGTGGGCTGCTCAGGCGACGGTATGTATGCCACCGGCCTCAGCCTAGTCTTCTTACCTATTGTGAACTGACCTACGTGAAGCACCTTGACGGGCGGGGCGTCGAGACGTGGGGTCGGGTACGGGAGGCCCCCCTCCTTATCCAGCCTCTCATAGGTTATGCCGTAGACGGCGGGCCAGGCGGACCTTATCTCGTTCCACACGTCCTCCGGTGACGAGTACCTGAAGTAGTCGCCGTAGCCCATGGCGTTGGCCAGCCTAATTATTATCTGCCAGTCAGGCAGGGACCCGCCCAGGGGCTCTATGACCTTCCTCACCCTCTGTATCCTCCTCTCGGCGTTGGTGAACGTGCCGTCCTTCTCAAAGGAGCTCGCCGCTGGCAGGAACACGTGGGCGTACTTTGAGGTCTCGTTGTGGAACATGTCTACAAGGACGAGGAGCTCCAGCTTTGAGAGGGCCTTCTCTGTCATCTCCATGTATGGGTGTGACATCACTACGTCCTCCCCGAACACTATCAGCGCCTTCAGGTCACCTCTCATAGCGGCCTCTACCATCTCTATGCCGTCAAGCCCTGGGTTGGGGTTCAGCTTGACCCCCCACAGCTTCTCAAACCTCTCTATGTTCTGGGTCAGCGGCACTGCGCCGGGCAGCTTCTTAGGGTGGTCGCCCATTATTGCCGTGCCCTGGACGTTATTCTTGCCCCTCAGGGGCATGAGGCCGGAGCCGGGCCTGCCCACGTTGCCCGTGATCAGGGCCAGGTCTATGAGCTGGT
>Ga0326758_100221_pt1 | contig 15663 bp, 17 predicted proteins | sample GCRJH_S_FD_207221 | JGI IMG/M metagenome (GOLD analysis project Ga0326758, IMG submission 207221) | Hot spring sediment microbial communities from Geyser Creek Basin, Yellowstone National Park, WY, United States - GCR.JH_S | ecosystem: Environmental > Aquatic > Thermal springs > Near-boiling... | reverse complement strand
AGGGTCCACTTCCGATTACTAAACCGAGGCAGTCATGTGTAACTGGTGTGTGCTGAAGCACGCATCAGCGATGACTAGGCACATCACGCATCAGCAAGGGAACAAACATCACAAAAAACAAAACAAAGATAACACCACACAGAAATACTTTTTAAGACCAATAGATAATTATGCTAACTTAGTTAGGGCTTATTGTTTGGTTTTTTCTGCGTAGTTCGTATTCTAGGCTTATTAGTATTTCCCATAAGCCATCGAATGCATCGTTTTTTGTCTTTATATCCCTAGCTGATCTACCATATAGGACTAAATCAAGTGCTTTTTTCATTAGCCACCTGGTGTTCATACTATGAAAAATAGAAAAGCAAGTATTAAAAACCTTTCTATCCTTTATCCTTGCATTGATTCCTCAAACCGTTTCCTTATTATTTCTGGATCATACTTAGCTAGCCATTTCTCAAACCTGGATTTCCCATCCTTAGGTAGTCCTGATTTTCCCATACATCCTAGATTGAATAATATGTATAATTTGTTTTTAATAGGATCTTAGCCAGTGATTAGCAATCATTTGCGTCTATCGTTAGTAGTACTTTCCACAATTTAGGAAGTATTGGCGCATAATTTGTTATCCAGAGTCTCCAACGTTTCGTTAGTAAATCTCTAACTTGATTTTCATCATCATCATTTATTAGTCTTGCTTCCTTAAGCAACTTTATGCCTAGTTCAATTGTTTCCATTGCTTTACATTCTATTGGATCCATGCCAAAGTAGATTTTCACTTTATCATCCTTATCCTCAAAGATCATATGAATTCTACACGATAACAAGTGATTATCGTTTGGGAAAAACGCATACGGTATGCCCCATTCTTTCAACACGCTTGCTATTCTTTCCCTAGGATTTACGTGCTTAGGAACCTCTATGAAAACCCATACTTTGTCAAACGGCGTTATTGGGCATGGTGCTAGTATATCTTCCCACTTCATGACTTTTTCACCATAAGCCATGCTGTCCTGTATGCGTCTTTTTCGTTCGTGGCTTGGTTGTATGTAATTATGAAATACGCATCGAAGCCATATGCATCAGCTAGACAATGTAGTGCTTGATCCACCGCTAGTAATTCGGCATCGAGAAGATTGGTGTTGGGTATATTCTTAATCTTTGCGAATAAATTCATGGCGTTTTCATAAAAGTTCACTTTGAACTCCTTGATTTTTTCCTTACCCCACTCATCCTCTAACGCCTTCGTGAAAAAGAAACTCACACGTAGCGGTGTATCATACGTATTGGGATCAAACCTGACAATGACGTATTTGTTTATCTTAAGCGCACTGAGGACATCATGGATCGTATTCAGCATCGCCTCAATCGCAATGTGTACGGACTTACCCGCATTTTCACATATCTTACCAATATTTATCATTTCTACATCCACCCTGTAATTACATATGGACGTTTCATTCTTCCCCTCAGACACGTGATGATCTATAAAAAAGAGTATTTATTATTAATAGATAATTACCACGGGTATTGGCATGCACCGTAGTAACAACTCATTGCGAATGCCCAGTTCCTAATCATCTCGATGTCGTACTTGCTAAGACCAAACGATTGTAGTGATTGCAGGAATTGATACAAGTCCTGCCCTGCCATGTAACCACGTGCATAAGCCCTAACTGCCCAATAAACTGTTTCGAACATCCACCTGCCATATTTCCTGAACTTGGCTAGTGTCTTGATTAGTGATATGCCGTATTGTGATATGATCCAGTTCTTGCTTAAGTCATCAATAAACGTGTCTGGATCTGGTAGGTAGTATGTTAGGTTCAATGCATGCCACGGTGTTGGTATTGAATTCCTATATTGAGTAAGTACGTATCTAAAGTCTATTAGTTCCTTAACGAAGTTAAGCTTAGTGTCATCGAAACCAAACGCCTGTGCTTGCTTGAACACATCATTCACAACATCACTTAATGCAATTGTCCTATTGCCCTGTGTCAATGGCATTACTATTTTTGTTGTGAGTGGTATCCTGGAAGCCACGGTAACGGTCTCATTCAATGCACGTATGAACCACCTAACGTAAGCCCTTATGAATGCGTAGTCCTGCCATATTTGTACCCAGTCCTGTGGTATCCTCATTAGTTGTATTACCTGCCCTAGCTTGCTTAGGAATGCGGGATTGTACTCACTCATTACAATCAATTGTGCAATCGTTGGGTAATACGGGCTAGCATATGCATTGACTAAGGCCCTGGCGTAGTCTGGATCTATGTTCTGTGCTAACAATGTTTGTAGTGCTTGGTCGATTGTCATTGCATGCCTGCCCAACCAAACCCTAACCATCGTTTCATAGTTCCTAAGCAAATATCTGTGATAAACCAAGTCTGAAATGAATAGGAAGACTTCCTTGGCTTGCGGTGTTTCTTTCATTAATGTTGTTAATTCATCGATGTACTTGGGTATTTCGGTCTTTGGAATAAGTCCCATGCCTATTATACCCAAGATCCTATACAACGCATACCTTGCGTAGTACCTAATCCTACGGAATGTACCAATCAGTTGCTCTATTTCAAAGTACCTGGCTATGGCGTTGTTGAATGCTGAATCCCATGTCAAATGCATTTCAACGCCTGTGATTGATTTGTAAAGCGGTGCATAGTACTTATCCAACACATCCGTTACATAATTCACCATAGTACCTATGGAATCATTAACACCAACCAAGTAATCCCTAACGCCGTATTCCAATGCACGGAACATGTACCTCATAAACGTATTAACCTTATCCATCAATGCCCTGAGCACCAGTAGTTTAGCCTCGGGATCCAGGTAACGGACTGGTGCATTAAGCCATCCCGTTACCCACTTCTGGTTGTACATATCGAAATAAGCAACATGCACAGACACATCGAAGAAATGACTCATTAATTGCAACGCAATCGGTATCAACTCAATATTCTCCCTAATCAGATTCAACAAACCTGTCCTTAACAACGTCTTTGATGCTGTCGTTACGTCAAAGACAGCACGTAATGCAATTAGTGGTGCAACGTATGGATGGAAGCCCCTAGCCATCAACACGTTCGTGACGTAGTCCGTGTAGATCTGTATCGGTGACGTTGGTTGCGGTTCCACGACCTTACCCAACACGTCATACATCGTTGTCTCATTAGTTATGCCATACTTTTTCTGGTAGTAATCCCATATTCCGTGACGGACTAAGTGCTCTATGTCTGTCCTATCGAGTAAGTGAGCTGATTGATCAATAATCAACCACGCATCAGATGTATATGACTTCCCAGTCGTTGGATCATTAATCCAAGCAAAGTGTGCCCTACCATGCCACTTCTGATACTCGGCTAATGCTAACAACACAAGGTTATACTGGAAGTTAAGCTTGGCAGGTACTTGCGGTACGAATGCGTTGATTATCTTAGCCTCGGATTCGGCGAATGTTTGAACCTCAGGTGGTGGTACGTACCACGCAAACCCTGATAGTGCACGCATTGTAAAGTCCCAGACTTGCGTTGCCGATGGCAATTCGTATGCACGTAAGTAGTACATGTACGCAACGTCTGGTGGTACGCCACGTGCCCACATAGCCTTAACAAACGATTGATAGGCTAAGGCAGGTTGTTGTGCAGGTGGTGCACTGGCAGGTAGGAATAAGTCCCTAAGCATGAATTCAACCAAGTCATGCGTGGTTGGTAGTTCGAACAACGGTGCAATCGGTATGATCCTGGTATTCCCGAACTTATCAACCACCGTTATGTAGTTATTCTGGATCTCTTTCCTAAAGTCACCTAACGCTTGATTGGCAACGTCTATAGACGTGAACGTGGTTGGTAACGCTATTGTCTTGGCAATGAACCAGTATGGGAAGCCTCTATAGATCATTGTGTTGGCTATATAGTTTATGTTCTGTGTAACATCGAACCTCCTGGCAATGTCAAACAATTCGCCGTGGCTTGGTAGTTCGAACGGCATGTTTCCCATGCCCATGGCGTAGAACGTTAGCCACCACACGTAACGCCATATATAACGCAACGGTTCCATAAACGCTAACGAACCACTCAATGCCAAGCCCCTGCCTATTTCATCACCTACCTTTTCGAGTAGATCACCGATTGGTTCCAACAACTTGCCTAGGTTAAGCCTTAGTTTTACACCTAATCCCAACGGTGACAAATCTATTTCCTGGGATCCAGTTGCTGATCCGAGTTTCTCAATCAATGCACCGATACCATACACGACACCGAATACTGATGCTGATATTAACGATATAGCACCGAACGCATTGACTAAATCGGGAATGGCAACTTTCACGGGATCTATTCCCGATTTAATTATTATGTACGGTTCCGATTTGAAAATACTCATTGTTGCCAATATTGGCAACGACTCGATTGCCACAGGTAGGTAAAGCGATGAAACGCCGAACTTGGCAATATCAACAACGAACGATGTAAATCCCTTACTCAAACCCAGGAAACCGCTTGCCAACGACTTAGCGGTGTTCATGAAATCAGTTGCCAAGGATTGTAATGCATTGGCTATCCAGTGATATATTCCTATTATTATATTATAGAAATTAGAGAACGCCTTATTCATGTCCGTTGCGAACAACTCGAAGTCCTTGATTATCGCCTTGATGATTGGGTTATTACCTAGGTTCTCGAAGAACTTAGCCACGTTCTTAAAGAAATCGATTATGATTGTGAACGCCTTATCGATGCCCGTGGCTTTTAGGAAGTCCAAGAACGCCTTATAGACAGCCTCAAAGACCTTACCTGGGATCTCACTTAGCATGTTCGGTATCCCTTCCATGAACTTTACGAATCCCGAAAACGTCTTTTGAATATCGCTAAATAATGATTCGAATCCCTTGCCGATGTCCACGAATCCCTGTAAGATCATTGTTCCAATACTTGATAGTGTTGATTGGATCATGCCACCGAATGATTGGACATCCTTAACGAATTGTTCAAACCCTTTTTCTATTGATGATACGAAACCAGTTACGTACTTACCAATCGTGGTAAATGCATTTTGTAGATCATTCCAGAATGTGCCTAGCACGCTTGATACTGTCTTGCCGAATGACTCTATACCACTCACGATGTTGCTAAAGACAGTCTGTGCTTGGCTTGCGAATGACTGTAATCCAGTGATTACTGAATTAACGACTGATGTGATCCAATTCTGGATTGATGGGAAAACAACGTGTGTTAGTACGTTTGCGAAGTTACTCAATGCTGATTGTACCTGGGATCCTAGGGAACTCAGTGCCGAAATAATGCCCGAGAATGCACTTTGTACTTGGGATCCCAAACTCTGGAATGCACTCGATAGTTGTGAGAATCCCGTAGTCAATGCATACGATATTTGGCTAAAGAATGATTGTAGTGATGATCCTAGTTGGCTTGCGAATGATTGGAATGCCGTACCCAGGGATTGAAATGATGATTGGATACTAGCTAGTGTTGTGGATATTTGTGATGCGAATGATTGGAATGATTGCGTAATTGTTGATGATAATGATGCGAATCCCTGGTACACGTAACTCGATACTGTGTTGATTGCCGAAACGATAGGGCTAATGATTGCCTGGAACGATTGAACCAACCAATTACCGAACGATTGTAATTGCTGTGCAAGCCATGATTCCAATTGTCCAATCGGATCAGTCAAACCACCGTACTCAACGACTGCCCTGGCTAGATCAGTTTCTTTCAACTCGGACAGTGATTTCTCGATTATGCCGTTGGCTAGGTTGTCCTGGATTAATACCTTAATCTCATTTATGTCAAACGGTATATAGCTCATAACCACCTGCCCCTGGCTATGTGCTTACCAAGATTTTGCTTGGCAAGAATATACATTGTTACTTCCTGTGCTATCTTTCGTTCTAGTTCGTGTTTGTCGTGAAAATCAATGGGAAAAGCAGGGCTTACCCAACCGTCCTCACCATCAAGTAATTGAACGCTTGCTATGTAGTGTGTGTTCCCAGGAACGTCTGCCCTATGTATCTCCCTAATGATAACGCTTACGTTAGTACTCATATCAAGGATTTTAAAGGTGAAAAAACAATTTGTTTTTAATAAGGATAGTCAATAATCAATCGTTATCACGTCTTCGTAGTCGTTTCTTTCTTTTCAGGTGTTTCCGTGGTTACAACCTCGATTTCGTAAGGCTTAGCCGATTGTATAGCCATAGCCCTAAGCTTATCCTTATTCAATTGCGATATGTCACTAAACGCCGTTTGCATAGCCAATAGCTCAAAGACCTTATTCATAAAGTCAATGTTGGCATTCACCTGCCTCTCATAAGCATTCAGGTACCTGTTTTCTACATATTGCATAAAGGCTTGTTGCTGTGCCATGAGGTTGTACCACCTGTCATCCATATTCATTCTATGTCTTGCCTCTTCTACCATTACACCTGTTTGCATGTTTAGGTTAGTGTTTATGGCTTGTGCCATGTTATTCATTATTGTGGTCTGGGCTTGCGATGTGGCTTGATAAACGCTAGCATATTGATTCTGGATATTGGCATTCTGGAACATGCCTAACGCATATAGCAGTAAGAAAAATGCAAGACCTAGGGCTATCAGTATTAGTATGAATGTGATTGGATCTATGTATATCACAGTGCCACCACTTTCTTGGGCAAAGACGGTAGGTGTCATAGTTAGTAGTAACAGCATTATCGTTAGTGTTTTCTTCCATCCCATAGTCCTAATCACGGATGGGATGTTCATAGTCATTTTGATAATCCGCAACGAATAATTTGTTTTTAATTATGGAAAGTCTGGGTACGGCGTCGTTGGGTAAACCATCGAACCACTACAACCTGGTATTCCCGATAAATTCAGGAACCGCATAAGCAGGGCAGGTCTCAGTAATGCGTATTTGCCATCGCTGTAATTAACGAACACCTTACCAACATCAACACCGATAGCAACGGCTTGATAATCCCAGTACGTGCAATCAAGCATTAACTGCCTATCGATTAAAGCGTTCAGGTCTGATAATTCCATGTTCGGCGTTGCCAACGCAATACCCAGGCAATTCTGATCGTACTTGGATATACAATTGCCTGCCACGTAAATAGCGTGTGGGTATGGGATATCAGCATTGTACCTTATTGATTGGTTGGCTTGGATTGTGGCTATGCCGTAGTCATAAGGGCTATAGGGTTCGTAACCGATCAAGTCAAAAATGAACCACAACCAACCTGGGTACGTGCCAGGAAGTATTACTTCCTTATTTACTAGTTTATAATTTGTGTTATCCACAATGAGACTATCCACGCAATCCATTACATGCCCTGCACTAATGACTACATTATCAAATATCTCATACACGGAACCACCGCAAGCACCAACCAGTCTCGGTTCACTTATGCGAAAAAACTCCCTATCGCTAATAATCACCTTCCTACCTTTCTTATCATAAAGACCATCGGCTTTTTGGATGAACACTCCCTTAGCCACAAGATCCTGCGCCTTAATCCCATCCTTTAACTGTATCACAATCGTTCGATCTCCCTCAAAAAGGATTTTGTACTTACCCATCGATTTGACACAAAAAACGAAACAATTTGTTTTTAATCATGAAATGACTTAGTCCATGGAAGCAAATGATACGATGGGTTGAGCACCATTGGGAAGTACATCCCTTGCCCTAAGCACATAGACAGTCATACCATTAGGTGCATAGGATGCCTCATTAGGACCTACCTCAATTGCGAACGGTAGGGATGCGGTGTTGTTAGCACATGTTATGTAACCCGTGCTATTTTGGAAATTCTGATATGTATAATATGCGTTTGAAAGATAAATATGCGTCCACAGGGAAAGTGGGAAAGTATTATTGGGAGGCATACTTAATACACCATTAGTTGCCGAACCACCTTGATCTGTTTTAGGTGTTGCATTTACACCACCCTCAAAATTAAGCATTGTATATGTTCCACCAAAAAATGGAGGACCATATGATGATGATAGGTAATTACTGAATCCTACGGCGTTCCATCCATTATTATCACCAGACGGTGATGTTGTTTGTGTACCGTAGTACTCTACAATGATTGGTGGGCTAAATGATGTTGATGTTGCTATACCAGTTTGATTACCTGATGTTGATGTACCACCTTTTATTGTTACACCGTTGTTGAATGTAACCGATCCTTGTGATACATATGTGTTGATTCCGCTTGGTGCCGATGTACCCTTAAAGTTGAAATAAGTGGGAAATACGTTAGCACCGTTGTCGTACTGGGCATAGCTGAAACCATAGTAAGCCATGCCTGTGTATGGATTAATACCTGCATAGTTACCGTCAATTAATTGTTCCATTAAATCAATAATCATGTAAAGCGTGTAGGTGGAATTAGCACTTATTGATTGTGTTTTCACAAACCAGTAGTGGGATGTTCCATCAAAGAAATCATAATATGAATAAGCCTGTGCATTTGCCTGTGGATCATAGAAAATCGTGTTTAGCGGTACCACATAGGGATCAACATCAATACTAAGTAGTGAAAGTAGATAGTTATGTCTGATTATTATTGGTTGAACGTGTGGGTTTGCGGTTGCGGTTGATTGATTATTAGTTATTGTCACCCTGATCACACGCTTCCTTACGGGAAATACTGTGTACTCAAAATCAGGCATTGCAATTAATTGATCAATGACTCATTTGTTTTTAACAACACGCTAGAAACTCATTTTTGTTATTGACACACTAGGCATGTAACCATACGGAACGAACTTGGCATGGTACATGTTAATCGTGTTGCTGAACCAAGCCATCAATATAGCGCCACAACAATCAACGTTGGCATAGTGCAAGTCAAACCTGTGTGTTCCGAACGGTATCGTTCCAGTGTACGGACTTGTTTGTATGACCTGGTTTGTCCATGAATTCACAATACCAACACCACCAGATGCCCAGTTAGCACCGTCACTACCTAGTTCTCCCGTTAGGCTATACCACGTGTTTATTGCATCATCAACAAGGACGTACATGGTTACTGCCTGCTGTGCCTGTACCCAACCAATTACCTTAGCCAGCCACGTGTATGAACCACTGACAGGTGCACTGCTTGCACAGCAATAATTACTCTGCCATGCGAACAACATGTTGCCTTGGTTCGTGCACTGTGGTGAATTATTGCATGAATTACACTTACTATACGAACCACTACTAACAACACATGGTATTGATGAACTAAACAATGATGAAATAACGTTTAGGCTTGATTCTAACGAATCCGTGAATGAACCACACGATGTATTAAACGTGAGTGATGACGTATTGAGACTTGCACCGATTAATGGTTCATTCGTTGGTGGATTACCTGCCAAACATGCTTGCTTTGATGTGTTAGCCCATATGCTATAGATCAATCCTTGATCCATGATGTTGCCGATATTATCCGTGCTTAGTGATCCAGTTATTGCCGAATTAATACCGTAATTAACACCATCAATAACACTACTTGGCGTTGGCAATAGCATTATTGTTGATGATCCGCTATTGAGTTGGTTGATCACTGTGTCCGTGAGTTTAAGCCAAGCCACTGCCGTACCGTTGTTATTGTTTGCATCAACCTCTATCCAGTATGGGATCTTATTACCGCTAGAATCGATAAAGTAAACATTGCTTAGATCCTCATTGATGCCAAGGTAATTCGATGGTTGGATAGCGATTGGTATTTGCTGTCCGCTAGGGTACGTGTAACCTGGATTGCTTAATTTAATAAGTAACGGTAGGTAGTTCTGTATTATTTGTAGTGCTTGATCGATTGCGTACAATGCATTCGTGAGGTTGTTCCAATCACCGCTATACAGCATGTCCATGCTTGATTTCTTAAACATCCTAGTTAGTACGTAACCAACAGGACTAAACACATTAGCAATGAACGGTGGCAATGCACCGAAGTAACCATAGAGCACATCAAAGTAGTAGTAAATCACGTCGTTAGCTAGGCTAATGTGGTCGTAAATGACGTTGTAGTGTTCATGACTGACTGGATCGCCAACGTTCACGGTTGGTAACTGACTTAGTTTGTTCATGATGTTGTTGTACTCATTGTATAGATCACTAGCTATTGCACTATTCACGTAATTAATGAGTTGTATAAGTACCGCTAGCTTACCCAATTGATTAATCAGTATTGCCCTACGGCTATTCCACAAACTCGGTTGTATAGTTTCGTTAGGGCAGTGGGTATAGACGGTAACGCCACCACTCAATTGTGAAAACATGATCGGTTTAGGAACACACACGGGCAGTAGGAACGTAACGGTTGATCCAGGTGTAATTAGCGGTATGATTGCAGGACCATATAGTGATGGTTGTGGCGTTACAGTTACGGATTGACCTGGTCCTGTTAGGTTTTCTACACCGCTTGCTGAATCGCTTAGTGAGAATGCCGTGATGGTTGTTGTTACACCACCACTCGATGCGTCACCTGTGGTTATTGGATAAGCTACGGTGCTCATGAACTGAGCACCTGGGTTATAAAGTAATACGGATATGATCTTGGCGTTCCACTGATCTGGTTAATAGTAACCTTGATGCCCATGTTTGGTGGTATTTGTAACGTGTGGATCCTCAAAATGGGATTATTGACAGGTCCTGCGAATGCACGTTGTAGGAACACGTAGTAGTTCGTTCCATCAACCGTGACGTAAACCGTAACAATCGTTATGTCACCACTTTGCATGTTTTGTAACGATATCCATCCCTCAATGATTGCATCAGTCTGCCCACCACTATAGCTAAACACCGTAGTCTCGGTGTTTAAACTACTTAGTGATAGTGTTCCGTTGGAATAACTGATTGAGTTTATTACAACGGGCATGGTTCACCACCTAGGATATCGTTAATGTTATTGTTACCTGCCAGGTCGTTCCAGGTTGTTTGACTCCCATTGCCGTAACCAACCTATCAATCAGTGCATAAGAGCAGTTAGGGCATGTTAGGTTTGTGAACGCAACACCAATCTCATTCCACGTGAAATTTGCCTGGTTTGTTCCGAACGTGGCAGTTACGCTTAGTTGATTATTACTAACATTGACACTACTTGCGTTAGAACATGCTTGATTACTGCCTTGCAGGCATGTTTGGCTTGCCGATGCCGATGCCGAACCATCACCAACGCATATCCCTAGTGTCCATGACGTGATGTTTTGTGCAATTATGTTCCATATTGTTTGTACACCGCATGTTAGGAACACGTTGCCGTAATATTCCTCAATACTGATTATGTTTCCCTCACTATCCATCTTAACGATCCTTACCTTAGCCTTGCCAACACCGCATTCCCTAGTATCGTTCTTTTTCTCAGTCATGGATCACCACCTCAGTTACACGTTGATTGACTTGTTAATTCCAACAACGCCCTGACGTAACTATAGTTCTGTGAACGCAGGTATATTTGCACGGCATCACAAACATCAACCTCAATCTGTGTACCTGGTGGTATTGGGAAGTGCTGTCCGCTTGCACCACCTATATAGACTACATAAGCCGTGTCGTTAGTCACGAACAACAATGCACGCTTGATTGGTGTTGATGAACTAACCAACGTGGTTGGTGTTGTCGTTACGGCTAACACGAACGATTGCAATGCCGTTGGACTAGCGTACAACTTAATCATTTGGACGGTTGATTGTATTTGTTGAACCGTGTTCTGAATGTTGATTAAGTAAACGGATATGTAATTGTAGATTTGATTGACAGCACCCTGTAGGAATTGAGCGATATAGATTGGATCCAGGTCGTGCAACACCTTATAACCTTCCACGTATATCTCACTACCAAAGAATGCACCATCAGCGGTATATAACGACTCGAAGTACGGACTTAACTGCCCACTGAATAGCCCTGTTTGCGTGTAGAAATTCAACATGTATAGTTGATCGACAGCTGACACTAACGCATTCCAATCCGATGATCGCAACACCTGGAACGGTTGCTTAAGTGGAACACCGAAGACGGACATTGTGATAAAAAAACAATTAATTATAATTTGTTTTTAATATGGAAGGTCGTAATCACTTTGTACCCAACACGTCCTTAAGTTCCTTAACCTTAGCCACAACTTTCCTTGCTTGCTTCACGACTGGATGGTTAAGCAAGTTTGGATCATCTATTGATGCTATTTCCAACGACAACGTATAGACTTCGCCAATCAGTTCCATAAGCTTGTCAGTAAACATCTTTGCTTTCGGATCAATTGGCGTCTGTGGTTGTGCTATCGGTGGTATTATTGATTGGCTAACGGGCTGTCCACTCCCTGGAACCCTGGTATCTTGCTCGGACATATTGTACTCAGTATATTTAACAAATTATTTAAGATATTCGGATCTAAACCTAAGGCAGTCCACTTAGACAACCATGCTTGGTTGAATGCATTAAGTCCTATGCCATCCCATGCCCTAAACCTAACCCTATCATGGTTGTGATGGAAAGCCATGCAATATTCCACACATGCATTCTCATATGCATTGATCATTATTGGGTTAGCCACCACACTCATTAGCATATTCCTAACCGTCTTCCTGATTGTCTTGATTAGATCCATAGCCCTGCCCCAACGTTCAGCACGTGCCGTTAATGGCGTAAATGGTGCATTTTCCATGATCTGTGGAAATGCTTCGGCGAATAATTCGCTTAGCGTTGGTGGTATGGGTATGGATGGTATCGATGGATCAACGAACGCTAGCTTACTTGCCGTCTGGAACGGATTGTAGTTAGTCATTACTGATTCACCGATGTGCCCAACAAGCCTTGCGAATTCTAATCCAAGCAACGGTATTGGTTCATCAATAAAGAATTCCGCATCCAACGGATTCCAATCCAAGACTGTGCCCCACAGTACCTGATCGAGAATGAAATAATGCGGATACTCATACGTACCGTTCAATGACTCTATCGTTACAATCCACTGGTACGGCAGGTAGGCAAACTCGGGATTTGTTTCGGATGGTGGTGGAAACTCTGAGAAATCAAGTAACATTACGTCAATGATTGTTGATTTCTCGATCATCTGCATGATTGCATTAAGGATCTTATTCGCATAGACAGCGAATCCCTGCGTCACATTGACGCCTTGCAGGAAGTTGGGAACCGATATGTTCCTGGATATTTTGTTGATTGCGGATCTAAGGTACTGCTTTATGTTTTCCACAGTCATGCCAGGATCGTAATAGCAATAATCAAACTTGGACTGCCCGAAATAGCACTTCGTAATCTGTGTCTGTTGATAATTACTCTGGGCAATTGGGTTTAGGATTGAGATTGGTGGTATGTTCGTTGGTGGTATATTCAGTTGTTGTAGGTACTTCGAAAAATCTGGGTATGAGATTGTTATGCCCTGCCACGTGTAATTATCGAACGATATTGGAACATCCAACGATACTGCGAATAGGAAATCAAGCAGTAACGATGTTTCCATCACGAAGTTGAACGGGAAGAACTGTATCGGGAACCTGGATGGTAATACCGTGGCGTCCTGCTTATTGTTCAATATGACTTTTGGCTGATCTACACCACTTGTTCCGAATAAGTTGTATGATTGTACTACGGACACGTTTGTTCACTCAATGTACTTAATGATTTTTGTGTATAAGTTTGTAATTGTCATGTCCTTAACGGCTTCGTAAGCACGCTTAGCTCTTTCCTCATATTCACCGCTCCTAGCCATATCAACGGCATTGACTATCGCATCAGCTAGGTACTGTGGATCGTAGTCGTGTAGTTCAAATTCAACGCCGTTGTCAATCACTTCCTTGATTGTGTCCCAAGGGAATGTGATGTTGGCTTTAGTATCGGCGAATTCGCTATATGGTTCCATGTTCACGAAAATACCCAACCTGCCCAACGAATTCGCTTCCAACACGGGCAGACCAAAACCTTCCGCAAGCGATGGCACCAGGACGTAATCGGCGATTGCGAATAGCGCAAGGACTTGCTTCCTAGCCATTTCGCCGAATTGCCCAACTACGTAGATTGACTTTTCAGGTGCATCTGGAAGTACCTTATCTATCGTTGCCTTGTGGGCAATTGCTAGTATTACGAATTTCTCCCTAACGTTGTCTGGGATCAACTTTAGCGCCTGTATCAATTTCTCCCATCCTTTCCTCTTATGAGCACCTTCCGCAATAGCAAAAATAACCTTACCTGGGAAGTCACGTTCAACCTTTTTCCTAAGGAAATCCGCATACTCGATTGCCTCACGGTTTTCATCTGGATCGTAAGCGTGATGAACAATGTCAATCACGTGGTAATTGACTTCCGTAAGCTTATTAGCCGTGAATAGTGAATTAGCTATGAAATCGATTTGGTACCAAGCAGGGTACTTGGCAGGTTCGCCGTAAGGCGTACCCTCACACGTACCATACCACAATTGTTTCAACCACTTCGCAAACATTTTGTTCGTTGAGTACTGCCCTGCGTATCTCGATGACATTGGAACATTCACAGGTTCAATCCATATCACGGCATTGGGTTTGTAGAAAAGAAAGTCTTGATGTACGTAGTCACTCATTACCCTAACATCATGCCCCATCGATCTAGCAACCTTAGCCAAGTGATTAGCCACCGTGGTTAGACTAGGTGATTTAGCGTGTATTATGAATACCTTCATCGTGAGGAAAAAGGAAAAAACAAAATTTGTTTTTAATTTTGAAATGTTTTATGCTATGTTAGTTGCTTAGTAGGTTAGCCCTGAAACACCAAGGGCTTGTGCTATGGCTTGTAGTATCGTTGGGTTGGCACCGAATGCGGTCTGGAAGTATGACGTGAGACCGTTCACCTCATTAGCAAGTGCTTGCCCCGTCAATCTCTGTGTTGCGTGCCAGACCTTTTCGCCGAACGCTATGTAGATTGCCCTGGCAGGACCTGCGATACCGTATTGATCAAGTATGCCACCTACCAGGAATTGCACGTTTGCGATACTTACAATACCCTCCTGCGCCCTGCTTACAGCAACTGACTGTACCTCAGTGAACCTGGTCTGTACTACCGTTGGATCGTACTTGGCTTGCCACTTCGCTAGCCTCGAATTTCCAGGCTTAGGTAGTCCTCTCCCTCTAGCCATATTGGTCACGTTTCCATAGGCAAAGTCAAATTTATTTTTAATCAACGTGTCCAATCCTCATTTTTACAAATACACACGTAGTTATACAATATAATACGTAGTAATACGTAGTGATAGGTGTCCGTACTTGAATTGAGTTGTAATCCACTACCCAATCTCTAACATTGATTTTATTAAAAACAAATAATTGATCATTTGTGTATTGAACGTGGGATCATCGAGCAATACGATCAACACCAAGGACAAAGTGTACGTGATGTCTGGGATGATTACGACGTACAAAAATTTAGTCACGGGTTTAGTGTCGTATGCGCATAAGTACCTATATGCCGTGAATCACGACATTGAAATCACATATGACAATGATGATGTCGTGATCATCATAAGGATCAAGAACGTTGCTAGCAAAATACCCAGGCTTGATTAAAAACAAATAATTCAATGCTATGGTGAAAACTGTATGAGTATCGATTTGAGTGGTATAATCCAGGACATGCACGTGAACATGATAGCGAACTTCGTAGTAAACATCTTCCGCTTACACCAAGG
>Ga0326758_100220_pt1 | contig 15694 bp, 10 predicted proteins | sample GCRJH_S_FD_207221 | JGI IMG/M metagenome (GOLD analysis project Ga0326758, IMG submission 207221) | Hot spring sediment microbial communities from Geyser Creek Basin, Yellowstone National Park, WY, United States - GCR.JH_S | ecosystem: Environmental > Aquatic > Thermal springs > Near-boiling... | reverse complement strand
AATATTCCTATTCCTGCTAAGCTGAGGGTGTAAGTTAATGTCATCATTATTGAATAATCCTTTCTCGTAAATCCTTTTTGAAGTATTATAACTGAGGAATTTATTGCGTTGGAGATACCCATAAAAATTGCAGAGAGGGTGAAAGTAAGGAAGGATCTTTGAACAATTAAGATTATTAGTATAAGAAGTTCTAATGCCGCTGAGACCAGGAGATTCCTCTTTATCGAGAAAGACGCCAGAATAATGTATGTGATAAACTCGGATATTGATATAGTACTTAATGTTAACCCTATTTGAAAGTTATTTAATCCTGATATTTTCATTAAAGCTAGGAACGCGAAACTCATGAAACCTATGAAAAATGAGATAATTGACCTGTACGCTAAGTAATAATTCTTCATTTAGATTCATCCATTGTATTTTTTCAAAATGTTGACTAAGTTATCCACGAAGTCTTTAGGATATTCCCCAGTATACTGCAAGAACGGCTTAAAGTACCTCTCTGCTAACTCCTCCAGGCTTAGTTCTCTCGATAACTTATCTATCTCGGCGAGGGGCAAATTAAAGTAGTAGATGGTGGGATCTTTGACTTTCGCCTCTTCAAAAGCTCTTCTTCTGGATCTACACGGCATGCATATGCCGCAGTGCATTTTTCCAGATACAATGCAGCTATGAGTTTTTGTGAAATCTACGCCTAATTCGTTACCCAACTTAATAACTTCACTTTTTTCCATTGTGTGAAAAGGTGCCACAACCTTAAGACCCATAAGGGATTCAATAGCATTTAAGATACTCACTTTATTACTCCACTCATCCTTAAGCCAGCCCACAAACATTGTATTTAGATTTGGATAAGCTGAAAAAGACGCTAGGATTTCTATCATAAATTGATACTTAATCATATATTGTATAGAAGCTATAGGAGGAAGATCGAAAGACTTAATGTAAGAGGAAAAATCGATAATCTTTAGAGGGATATTGAGCTTTTTGGATAATTCTTTGACTAACTCTAATTCTCTTGTCTGGGGAGGATAGCCGTAATATATAAAAGTTCCATGTAACACGTATTTGTCTTTAAGATAATACGCTAGCACTGTGGAATCTATTCCTCCAGTGAGTTGAATGATGGCTTCCTCAACCATGATTATTTCCCGTTAGAACCGATTTCCACCTTTACCTGTATAGATTATAAGTGCGTTTAATAAAGATACTTTATTTAGAATATAGAGGGATGTGTAGAATAAGTGTGTTGGCTATGAGCTTCAAGGACCGGAGGTCGTAGTTCAAGCCAAACTCTCTTGGACTCTTTTCTAAGATTTGGACGAGCTTTTTCTCTTCCTTCAGTTTCGTGGGTCCCTCGCTAGGCTTAGCCGTTCCAGTCATCTTTTCTTAACTGTTCACACACGGTAAAGACGGAGACGTTATACTTCATGACCACGTCCTTTATTCTCATATCGTTCTTCACGTCTTTTATACGCTAATTCTCCTCTCTTCCTCTTGTTTCTTGTTTAGACTTATACCATGCATTCTAGATTTCGGTATACAAATTAGTATTACTCATGAAGCACAAATCTTGCCCTTTAAGGTCTGACAAAGTACTAGATAGGAGAGCATTGTCTTATTATAGAGATGAACTTTGAAATGCGTTAACTGAGGAGTTTAACGCTTTAACGTCTTATGCGCAGTAGATGAAGCAATCAGATATCTATTGCAATAATAAAACAACGTATATTGTTATGTATTGTTATGCCTTTAACGAATCGCGTTAATTTTCAGGAGTTTATTAAACGTCTTAAACATCCGGTTGTCCGGGGTTCAAGTCCCCGCGGAGGTACCATAACTGCATTCGCTGATAATTTCGAACAGCTTTCTCGATAAGAATAACTACCAAAAGAGTAAGGATTTGGCAATGATAATTAACACAATATATATGTTTAAGCCTTTATCTTTCCCCGAAGCGATACTTATACGTCTCAATCTTACTTCTCAAATAGTCGACCGCCATTCTAGTCTCAAAGCTCACACTCTTCCCCTCCATAGCCTCCTCAGCCTTCGCTAAGTACTCCTTAGCCCTCGAGTACGAATCCTTGTTGTCATAAGCTACAGCGTTCTGTAAATACATCATGCCGAGCATGGCCAACCGCTTAATATATTCCTCACCCTTAGCGAACTTGAGATTTACCTCAAATCTCCTTATGAATTTTTCATCAATAGGTTCCCCACTATCTGGTGAGATCGTAATTGGTCTCTCTTTCATGAAGGGAGAGATAAGATCGCGACTCTCAAGATATTTCCTAAAGGACATTTCTGAGATCACAAATACTACTAATGGAATTATTGAACTAAGGGTATTAGCTAGAGCTACATCGTGTAACAAATAGTAAGGGATCGAAAACGACACTACAATAGCTATTGCAGTAGGGAGACCTATAAACAGCGACGCTAAACCAAGCCATTCCAAAAAAGATAACCTCTTTCCCTCCATAACTCTTCCCTTATAACACTAAGGTATTAAATCAGACCTATCGATTTAACGTCTAAAACATCCGGTTGTCTGGGGTTCAAATCCCCGCGGCGGCACCTACGTACTTTTAACGTATTTTCTGGTATAGTTAAGTGAGAGAAATCCTAGAGTTTAACGTTTAACGAGTTTTTGAGAACGTTTTATTTAACGCATAATCTGATTATATCATTGGTATTATCTCATTACCTTACTCAAGTGTAACTAACGTTCTAACAAAACTTATAATTTCGGTCTTCTCTCTCTGTTACGTGAGTCAAGACCTTTGTAACACAATGTACTCCAACTTATCTTCATCATGCGATAGGTTAAAATTTAATAGACTGACTTTAACAGTTATCAGAAAAAACGGTAACATACTTATTCTAGAAAAGGATAAAAACAAACCAATTCTCCTTATCTCTTGCCCGAAGGACGCTGCTGACCCGCTTTCTATTAATTACTTATCAAAGGCCATCTGTGACGCGCAAGCCGTTAAGAACGAGTACGGATTTACTCCTTTTATAGCAACGATTAGCCCTTCAGTTTCCGCAATTTTCACCCCAATAGAAAACATGTGCAAAAAAACCCTATCCCTTGATGATTATTCTACCATTATTTCGCATTATCGTTTTACAATAATTCCTACTACACAATCTGAATTTGAAAAATTATTGGACGAAATAACTAAGGGAGAAGCTGAGAAGAAAAAGAAGGATATCCAAAGCTATTTAGTTGTCTATCTGAGAGATTACGTTTTGAAAACCATTATAGACTACCTTCAGGATCATAAGTCACTTTTCACGCAACCTGAAGTTTTATCGAGACTAAACGATGAGGCTAAGAAACTAGGCTACGAAAATGGCATCTCCACTGATAAGGAAGCTAAGGGAAGCTTGTATCTAGATAACTTGCTTCGAATGATGGCTTACGTGCTCATAGATAAAATAATATTTTACAAAATATTGGAAAATTATTACAACCTTAAGAGGCTCTTACCATTATATAAAAGTGGAGTAGTAAAGAATAATCTGGAGTACTTAGCTAAGCTAAATGAATTATTTGAGGAGGCTAAATACAAGTCGGGAAACTTTGACGTAATATTTGACACCGGAATATACGACTTAATACAAATAGGCAACGATAGTGAAATTGCTCAAGTACTTGACTCACTAATCGAGCTATTAGAATCTCAAGACTTGGATCAATTTACTAAAATTGTAGGTTATATTTATGAAGACCTAATTCCTCCTGAAGAGAGGCACAAGTTAGGTCAATTTTATACACCTCCACCCATAGTAGAACTAATTACAAAGTGGGCCGTTAGGAGCGCAGATTACAAAGTTCTAGATGCAGGTTCTGGTTCTGGAACTTTCATCTCCGAGGCTTACGACAGACTATTTTACCTTAAAACTGGAAAAGAAATTGATATAGCCAATGGGATAATTCCTACTCACTCAGAGCATTCCTCTATTCTAGGGAAATTATATGCCGTAGACATTAATCCTTTCGCTGCCCATTTGACTGCCATGAGGTTAAGCCTTAAGTCTCCTAAATATCCTGCTAAGGACATGAATATAGTAATCGGTGACTTCTTTAAAATAAAGCCTGCTCAAAGCGTACTTTTACCTCATAAGACAGTAGGAGGAAAAGAGGAATACAGAAGCGTTGTATTTTCTAATTTTGATGCAATAATAGGTAATCCTCCTTATACTAGGTGGAATGACCTAAGTAATGAAGAGAGGAGGACAATAAGGGATGAAATAGGTAAAGTGTTAAACGAGTATAATTTAATGCCAAAGAGAGGAGAAGGTCTACCGTTATATGTTCACTGGATAGTTCACGCTGAAAGATTCCTTAAAGATCACGGAAAACTCGGAATGATTATAAGCAACATGTGGCTACAGACAGATTATGGTAAAGACTTTGGCAAGTATCTATTGGATCATTTTAAGATAAAGGCATTAATCGACGTCCCACAAAAAATATTTGACGCAATAATAACAACCGTAATACTATTAGCCGAAAAAGAAAGTAATGAAGCTAATAGAATGAATAATAAAGTACTCATAGCTAGGATAACTGCTACTGATGAGAAAAAGGTTAATGAGGCCTTAAAATGTATAGAGAATTCTTTAGATGTACACTACGAGTTCGATGAAAGTAAACTAAAAGAATGTGAAGGGCTATGGTTTAAGTTCGTTAATCAATCTGATATTCAGACAGATCAAAAATGGATTACATTATTCTTTAATGTAACTGCATATGAGGAGTTAGAAAGACTAGTAAAAGAAGGTCAAATGATAAGGCTAGGAGATTGGTTTGAGCCAAGCTATGGTAACGCTGTTTACCTCTGTTTAGCGAGTTGGGGACTAGTTAATGGAACTAGAAATTATGGAGCCAAAGAATTCTTTGAATTTAACGAGAGTAAGAAAGTTAATGGTATACAATCTCAGAAAGGCATAATAAAAGTTCCAGAAGAATGCCTTTACCCTGCTATCCTAGACGCGGAGTTAATAAGAACCTTTACCTTCACAGAGAAAGATTGGGAAAATCTGAGGGATAAGGGAAAAGACGTTTATCTCTTCGTCTGTCATAAACCGAAGAACGAACAAATAAAAGATTACTTAGAGTGGGGAGAAAACGAGTGCAAAAATAGAAGCGGAAGACCTTGCAATGAGGCTGAATCGGCAAAAGCAAGAGAAAAAGAGAAAAGTTTATTTTATGGATGGTATGATTTAGGTGGAGTATTATTAGCACCGCTTATGGCAAAGCGTTATGCTCAATATTACCCACAATTCTTTATCTCGGAATATCCTACAGTTACTAATGATGGTATTATAACGCTTATACCTAAAGTTAACGTTAAGGATTGTGACGTAGACCAATTAAAGTCGATTTTAGGTAAGTTACAGAATAAGAAGAAAGGAAGAATAAAGGAATTACTAGATGATATTGAAAAGAATTCTATGACAACGTTATCAAATAAGGAGCTAAAAGCATTGACAGCTTATTTAAACTCTACTTTAGTGTGGAATTGGTTAGAGTTCAGAGGTAGAAGGACATCCGGCGGATTACTAGCCATAGAGGTGGATATAGCTAAGGATATTCCAATTCCTAATCTAAAGGGATTAAGTGAAAAAGATATAGACGATTTAGCTAAACTATTCGATGAATTAGAAGCTGAAGCTAGAAAGCATCAAGATACGAAGGATGTATTGGACACGTTGAATTTCCTTAAACCAATAAAGCAGAAAATTGATAGGAAGATATGTGAGATTTATGGTCTTAAGATTGACGTAGAAGCTTTGTGGAATTCTACTGTAGAAATGATGCAAAGAAGAATAGCTGGTAATGCCAGAGAGAAATTTGATCTGGGTTCAGAAAAGGAAATTAAAATAAAGAAAGGAAGAAAAGGCAAGACCGTCAGCTTGGAAAGCTTTATGTACGAAGATTAAAAGTAAGTGTTACTTAGTTTCATCAGCTGATTTTTTCTAAATAAGCTTGAAACTCTAAATTTTGAATCAAATCTTTCACATCGAGCTCTACATAACAATTTCTTTTTTGGCAACTGTTTTTTATAAAGCATAAGAAAGGTAATTTGCTAACATCATTTATTGAGGATAATATAACTAACTTTTCCTTCGCTCTGCTTAATGCAACGTTTATTCTCCTAAAGTCTCTAATTGATTCATGAACCTTTGATACAACCATTGAATACAATACTACGAGCTTTTCTCCCCCCTGGAATCCGTCCACGGTGGATACATATTCTCCAAACAAGTAATCTAAGCCCTCGCCTTTAGAGAAACCTAAGTGAGAGGCTTCAATTCCAACCGATTTCTGTATTAGACTTGCTTGGGCTCTAAAATTAGTTATAATTCCTATATCGTCTACCCCGTTATCCTTTAGTCTTGAGTATAAAAGTGAAAGTATTGCTGCTTCTATCTTATTGTAGGCAGAGCGTGATCTCCATTTCTCCGTAGCTCCATTAACTTGAACCCAGGTGATTCCGCACTTCTCATTGAGTATTTCATCGAATATGTCACCTTTTCTTGAATACTTATAATTATTTTCTATGTACTGGTTAACTTGGAGACCTACGTCTGTGTAAAACGCTTTAGCAATAATATCATAAATATCCTTTCTTCCTCTGTATTGAGAATTGAGATACTCATACTTTCCTGTTCTTTTTGCATCTGATGTTGCAATCTTCATTAGAGATTCCCATGCAGGATAAGTGTTTTTAGGCGTTGTAAATACTATAGGCTTTAATTGCCTATTATCTCCCGCGATTATTACCTTTTGAGCGAAATTAAATGGAAATATCCCTAGAGCAAATGGAATCATGGAGGCCTCATCAATAATAAGTAAATCAAAGGTTGATGGCACGAGCTTCTTTTGAACAGCTACTGCAAAGCTTGCCAACGTCATACCCACTATTTTCTCTTGAATTGGGCCTTCAATTTGGTCGAAGTACTTTACATTATCGAAAAATTTCTTTATGCCAACTTTGACTGGATTGAGATCTCTTATCCTGTTTAATATATTGTCCACTGCCACGTTACTTAGAGAAATAACTAGAATTCTTTTACCATAATTACTTCTTATGATTTGAGCTAACCTAGAGGTTTTACCACTACCAGGGGGTCCATCTATTACTTTTTCAACCTTTGAAAGTGAGGTAGTCAGCTCGTTCACTGGAATCCCTGATATATAATTTTCAACTAGGTTGTACAAAAGAATGTTATTATTGGTGGTTATTTCAATTTTACTTCCAGATCGGATTGATCTGGGTACTTTATTTAATACTTCGAATTCGACTAAGTCACCTACCACTTTTTTTAATTCTGCATTTATATTTCTTCTTCCAATTTTTATACTATATTTCTCCCCTACTAAGAGGAGAGAGTCCGGGAGATCTAATTTAGCTATTATAGTCTTTTTATCTTCCGAAGTTCCTATTAATTCGCCTCTTATTTTTTCTTCTCTGTTTTGTAATTCCTGAATCTCACTTTGCAGCCATTTCAAAGCTTGATCTTTGTTAAGTTTAAATGATTTTGGAAAGGTAAGAGTGAAGAAATAATTAGAGGTACAATCCTCGGAATAGTTAATCACTGCGTCGCTGTAGACAAAATTCAAGCTCACATAAAAATAATACCGGCATAAATTTAAAAATTTTATATCTGGAGTAAGAAGAGAGCTCCAGCCTTTGATATTCTATACTCTTGTTGGACGTCTATCAGTTCGCACTCCCTCTTTTGTAACATTACACAGCTATAACAACCGTCAAAGCATTGATGTACATATCTCGGCCAAATATATTGCAAAGGTCTTTTCAGTTCTTTATAAACAGCATCTATCTGATTCTGGTCAAGATTATTGTTGCACTTTAAAATCTGATTTTCAACGTAAAACTTCTTTAGATATAAATATCTAAACATTGACCTAGGAGGATAAAACACGTGGCCGCCTACAACACCTTTGATATATCCATCAAGCTGCGCAATACAGTCACTTAATTTGACGTTATTAACTGTTCTACTATCATTTCGCAAAATTTGATATGTTCTATTAAGCTGTAATTTTTCATGAGCCCAATTATAGTCACATCTGAAATCTTGGTTTTTAACGTAAATTAAATTTTTAATGCTGTCAATTACATCACTATAATCCTTACTACCAAAGAAGTTGAAGGTATCATAACTATAACTCCTCTTTACGAATATTTTCACTTCTCCTTGAATTTCCTTATCAGTAAGCGTTTCGTAAAAATAGAAGCCATCAAGTATTTGGAGATTTCTGATTAGTATACTTGGGCTCCTAATGATTATGTATTCTCCTAAATCTTCTGGATTTAACGATAGCTTCGAAATCAAAGCCCTTTTAATTAAATGGGAAATACCGTGTAATGATAGCTCCAATATTGAAACTACTATCCTTTGCTTTAATTCCTCCATGCATTTTGATGTTCGTAAGTTATTGTAGTTTATTTTCTTCCCGTTTTCTACTACTATTTCGGTCAGCTTTTCCACGAATTTATCTACGTCTACGTTATCTATAATGTTTTTGATCTCATCTCCTTCGCTTAGAAATCTTTTATAAATTTCTATTAGATGTCCGAACATTATTGATGTAAACTTCGATTTGTCAGATAAGAAATGAGTGTTCCTCTCTACTCTTATTATATCCTCGTATTCCGCAATCTTGCACTCCCTAATTCCCTCAACAAAAACCTTTGACATTGCAATTTTTTGTATAGATTGTAACAAATGATCTGATCTTTTTATATATTGTAAGAAGCTCTTTATGAAATCGTTTATTTTATCAAATTTTACTCTAACTTTAATATTCAACGAGAACGTGTTTAAATATAAATCATCAGGATAGATTGTACTACCTTTCGAGTAAGTAAATGGAATTACGAACGGATATTGGTAAGGAATTTTACCCGACCTAGGCTTAATGTATAAGGATCCCCCTACATGAATTTCATCAATCGTCAACCTTGATGTGGTAACAGATAAGTCAAAAATGCCGAATGACTGAGAATAAATCTGCTTCTCATCTTCTTCACTAATTCTCTTCATGAACGATTTCGAGAAAAATTGTGCATCCCTAGCTAGATAAAATTCACCGTGGAGATTGTACGTCTCGTTGCCGTACTCTAGATCTATATAGTTAATATCATCAACGTCAATATCTTTTTCTTTGAGTTCATCCTTTAATATTGACCTAAGCGTTTCTCTATTGAAGTAAAAAATAACCCATGCTCTAGGTTTTGTTCTATCGACATTAAATGAGGTTACGAATATACTGTCTAACTTTTTTGATGCACTAACGATAATTAACTGATTTTCAAATCTTGTAGGGTCTTCCTCATTGATTAAATCTAGATATAGTACATTAATGGATTTAGGATCATTGCTCAACATTGTGTTTATTTCATTTAATATATTCTCACTAATTCTTACTGCGTATGAACCATCTGGTGATATTGGAAAATGTGCAACTACATTTTTCGACGCGAATGTTTCGTCATTAAACATGTCTTTCAAACCGATAGATTTTATTCTCTTCAATTCCATGTTAATTACTGGCTTATTTTCTTCGTTGGTTTTTAATCCTTTTACCTTTATTGTACCTAGATAAATCCTTGAATATTGATATGAGGGTAGAATAATGCTCATCTTTCCCTCCTCCTTAATGGTATTTCTCTGTATAAATTCTCGGATCTGCGTCTCCTGATCCTTTTTACACGATACTTACCGTCAAAATCATAAGTGTAAAGGGTGGCATCCTTTTGCTTTAATGCGTAATGTGGCATTTCTGGCTTACTGAAATAAGTGAATAAGTATATAAATAAGTTTTTACCCTCAGCATCACTGCTGAATTTTGGCAGTAAAACTGGAGATATTAACTTTACAATTTTCTCTATCTTAGGTAAAATTTGACTATAAATTTTTAATCTTGTATCACCCTTATTATCTTTTAACCTATTTTTAGCACCAATCAATTCGAAATAGACTGAAAAGAATTCGGCGATTCTAGGATACAATTTGGGTAAGTACACTTCCCCATTTCTATCTATAATAGATTGTAGTAATTTGTCTAACTTTTCTAATAATGAATTATTAGGATCCAATCTTTTAAATAAACCTATTGCCTCCATAAGATCATTAAGCGCTTTATTAAGTTCTCCTTTGCCAACTAGTGAGGGATTAGTTCTACCATTAATTGTAGCAATATTTGATGCAGTTTGAATGTTTCTCATCAATACTAGGAGCGAAATGTATGAATCCTTTATTTCCTCTTTTAATTCCTTTAATTTTTTCGGGTCTAGATTCGTTGTTAAACGTAAGAATATGCCTAGGAAATCGTCTGCCCTAGCAGATATTATATTCTCCCAGTTTTGATTTTGAACTATTTCCCACACTTTGTCTTTTAAGGTATAATGAATAAAATTGGTTAAAGCTAGATAAGCATAAGCTTTCACTGTTTCTATTTCCCTTTCTCCCCTCAACGTTGTGAGATCCTTATTGTTAAAGAATATTTTTCTTATTGCATAATTCTCGTCTATTAATGCTATATCTGGACCTGTGTTTTTTGCTACTAATATTCCTAATGATATCCTAAATGTATCATTACTCCTTCCTCCTCTACCAAATCTTTGTATAATAGAATCTTCTTGAATAGGAACTCCTAGCTGCAAGATAAATCCTATATTAGGTAAATCTACTCCTAGTTCTAACGTAGACGTTGATAAAACAACTCTAAAATTACCCTGCCTTAGCATTTCCTCTTTTTCTATCCTTTCATCTCTATTTATATCAGCATTATGGAACATGAAATAATAGACATGAGATACATCGTCTATTAAATCCTTTGAGCCATTCTGTATCGCATTCTGAGCAATGCTATTAATTCTCGCAGAGAATTCTATTGGATTGAAACCAGGGAATTTATTACTCTGGACAAGCGTAGTCCAGTTGGAAATTAATTGTTTTATATTTCTATTATCATAAAATAGAGGAATGGCCGAATAATTGTAGAACACATCTTCTGGAGAATCCTTTAGCATTTCAGCTATCATTTTTCCATATTTAGAGTTCTCGTTTATAATAGATACAAGAAGCTTATCCTCTATATCTCTTTCTCTCATTATATAGTTTTCAATAAAATAGGTATCGAGGTCTGACTGTTGTTCTTTATTATCTACAAATAATATTCCGGTCAATCCATTTTTAAATACTCCTCTTAATCTATTCATGCTAGCTTCTGATAATAACATTAGATAAGTTGTATCCCAAAGGAATAACGAGGTTGGAGACGAATCTGGAGAGGGGAAATATATTACGGGTATTATTAGCCTAGTTTCCTTAGAGTCTTCAAGGTACTTAGAATAAGGTTCATAAATTATTTCATTATAATAATCCTTAATTTTCCATAGAATAAACTCCAAGAATTTGTTTATAGCGTCTGGCAATTTATTATTCTTTTCCTCAAATATATCATACTTTAATCCTCCGAAACTTCTAAATTCTATATTTTCATCAATTTTCTTACTCAGTAACGTAGCTGAGGAAAAAATAAGATCAAGGTTACTTTCTCTAATTATCTTCCCTATATATTCCTCGATTTTACTTCCATCAATCTTATTACTTCCTAATTTAGTCTCTAATTGATATATTATTATTTGAGTTAGAAGGAAATATAAGAAATCTCCTAAGCCTTTTTCAGTGTATACATGGGCTTCATCAAATACCATTAAGGATATTTTATCAAATATTGAAGATCTTGCGGATTTGAAAGAATAAAATAAGTTAGTTGATAACTGACTGTGGTTTGTAATAATTATATCGGAGTATAAGTACTCATCCTTAATTTCGGATAACCAGTCTATTTCTTCATTTCCGCATCTTAATTTAATTTCATCACCAGTAGAACAATATTTTATTAATTCTCCAGATGGACATCTTATCTTTCTAAAATCTGTATACTTACTTTTCTTACCGCTAATTTCCTTCTTACTCCTCGGAGAATCTCCATCGTATATACTTATTCTTATCTTGCTTAATCCTAACTCTTTCTCTATATCCTTATTAATATGATAGATTACTGAAATTAGCCTCTCTAGCTGCTCTCTGGCGAGCGTTTTCCTCGGATACACTATAATGGATTTCGTCTCCTTATTATTCAATTTATTTAAAATAGTTTTTGCAATAGTATAAATAAAGAAAATTATTGTTTTACCGCTACCGGTTGGAGCAGATATAACTCCTATCTTAGGACTTTGAGATGTCAGCATTTCTTCTATCATTTTAGCCTGATATTCAGTAAGCTTTGAGGCAAAGTTACTCTCCTTTAATTTCCTTATTATAAAGTTTGATACCTTGGCTGCAATTTCCTTACTTACGTTGTTATTTTCAAAATACTTTTGTAGATAAGGTCTTAACGATTCAATATCGACTTTTCTTTCCGGAATCCTTTCTTCTAAGAAAGGCAACATATAAGCTTCTAGTACTCTACTATCATGTGGCAATGGCCCTGCGTGTCTTAATAGCTTAAGAACAAAACCATGAAGGGTTTTGAATCCCTTATTATTAAATTCTCGTAGATCTCCAACCATGTAGCTCGATAAACTCTTTTTAGCAAAATTTATCCTCTTTAATAATAAGAAATCATCGATTGAAGATAACTCGTAGGATTCCTTGTCACTAATCAACCCCTGAATCTCATTCCACTCAAATTCATATAAAAGACCTTTTTCCTCCATTATATCTATAAATTCCTTAATTTTCTTACTTAGAGACTCGTTTTTATTTCTCACAATTTGATTAAGTAGATCTTCCAATGTTACTCCAAATTTCTTTGCTGCTTGATCTAAACTGTATACTATGTCATAGATAGTCAGCATAGAATCAAACTTGTGGAAAGTCAACCTTGTTCTAACTTCGTAACCTAAAACTGACCTATCCTCACAAAGGTCCAAATTCCTTACTATACACAGTTCGTTCTTTAATATTTCCTTGTATGCGCTTTCAATAGCGTCCATACAGACCACCCGTTTTTACAATACACGAAGTATTTCCACACCTATCGCAGTCCTTAGATGAAATTACGTAACCTTCGACCTTATTTGAAGTCATGAAAATTTCTAACGCATTCTCCACAAATTCCTTATTAATATCCTTTAAAATCAAATATTTAGCAGGAGGCACTTGATATTCTCCGTCTCCAATTTTAATATACTCATAGCGCTTTACATTTTCACCTTCAGAATATATAAGAATTGGGATAATTTTCTTTCCTACAAATTTCTTACTTAATAGCAAATAGTAAATTATAAGTTGATTTAAATCTCCTAGTTCAGCATAAGCTAGAGGGTAAGACTTAAATTCAAAAAGCAAAATAGTGTCTCCTTGTCTACAAACTGCGTCCGGTAAACCTCTAATTTTCAGAGTATCATCGTAAATAGCAAATTCACTCTCAGCCATTTCCTTATCGGAGGCTATGCAATTAAATCCCCGTTCTTCGAAAGCCTCCTTAAGTTCAGATAAGAATGATTTATGTACTCTATTACCACGTTCAATAAAACTTTCACCGCCATGTTCACCCTTAGGTCCGAATTTAGGTTTCTCAGAAAGTCTAAAGTGTGGACATTGTCCTGCGAGAGAATAAGCGACGTGCTTTATCCCTGAAGTCATGTTATTTAATTGAGAATGAGGGGTTTAAAAAGCACTAATGCTTAAAGAGGAAAAGTTCTTTTAATTTAATTAGCGTCATGCGATCGAGTACATTCTAGAGCTCTAAGTCAAAGCTGATATTTATAACCTGGAAGTTCTCTTGGATTAAGCGCTATTTTCATATATGACTCCTTCCCTCCAGCGAGGGTTCCGTCCTCGTCATTCCCACCATCGATTCGGCGGTAGGGGTAACCACGAAGATGGATCTATCATCCAAGTCTAGTCCCTTTGAGACCGATTTCTCCTCTCACAGTCTAGCTAAGGAGCAGCGTCGTTAAGAGAAACTAAAAAAAGAAGTATTTATACACGGGCTGTTCTTAGCGAGGCTTTCTGATCTTTAACTTTCTTTTTCGTATAGTTTATTGGTCAATATTCTTCCCAAACCACTTTTCAGCTGACTTCTCTGGTCTTCTTCTCATTTCATTAGTTGCGCCTCTGTCTAACGTTTTGATGACTGACGAAGACTCCTTTAACTCAGGCTTTGGGCTCCAAATAAAACACAATCAACTGGTGTAACGCATGACTTCGTCTACGGAAACATTATATACGCGATTGACGTATACTAAATTATGTCAGTCGTATTGAGCGTAAGAGTTAGGAAGGAACTTAAGGAGAAGGCTGAGCGACTGGGAATAAACATTAGGGACGTCGTTGAGAAGGCTCTCGAGGAGGCGATTAAGGAGAAGGAAAGGGAGGAGATTAACGGTATTGCTAGGAAGATCAAGGAGTTGATGAAGGACGTTAGTGAGGAGGAGTGGGTTGAAGCGATAAGGGGGGAGAGGAATGAAAGGTGAGTTCCTTTTAGACTCTTCAGCTTTGTATCCCCTTCTGAATTACGTCGATAAAGTAGACGTGAGTAAAATTCACGTTCTTTCCCTCACCTTTTATGAGGTGGGTAACGCCATATGGAAGGAGTTTTATATTCACAAGAGGATTAAAGATCCCTTCACTCTCTCTTTACTGTTTCAAAAGTTCTTACATAAGCTCAAGGTTTTGAGCGACCCTCCTGCTGACGAGGTCATGAAAGTCGCTGTAGATAAGGGACTAACTTTCTACGACGCGTCATACGTTTACTCCGCCGAGGCCAATAACCTTACCTTAGTCTCAGAGGATAAGGAGTTGATAAAGAAAGCCAACGCTGTTCCGCTAAAGGAATTCGTTAGATTGTGAGCTTACGAAAGATCGAAAGCCTCGAGAAGTCTTATGATGCAATCAGATAAAGAGAAATTCGATGTTTCGAATTTAGATAGTGAGCCCAGGGCTGTGAATACTGGAATATGTGCTGAGAAAAGGAAGGTTAGTTACGAGGATTTATGGGGTGGAACTGCGAAAGGGGCTAGTACAGGGTACCGTATGAAGTCCTGCTAAAAGCGCTCTCCCATAATGGTAATATAACGTCTCCCTCACCTTAAGCCTTGATGCGATTCTAGATCTACCGCGGGAGGGGTCAAGCTTTCGATTCCTCGTGAGAGTCGACAATTGTTTTTATTATTTGTAATGATAAACTAATATAACTCAATGAACTATAGGAGCACAAATTTTTAAGTCACGCTAGATGTCACTACCTTGCTGATCAGTGAGGCGGGGGATGGCGTCCCCCTGGGGGCGTTGGCCCCCGAACCGCCCGATTACGTGAGGGCTGATGACGCCTACCTCTCATGAGGTGAGAGGCATGGCGTCAGATGAGGCGTTACTAATAGAAACGATAGTCCAGGTGTCTGCGGCGATTCTACTTTCTCCTTTATATCAAGGAATTCATGAAAAACTCAAGGCTTTCGTAGAGGGAAGGCGAGGTCCTAGCTTCCTCCAGCCTTATTACGATATATTTAAACTCTTAAAAAAGGAAGTAGTAGTAACTGAGAACTCTTCATTTCTATTCATTTATACACCTTACGTAGTTTTTGGAATTTATTTACTAATTTCGTTTCTGATCCCCGTAGTATATCCG
>Ga0326758_100219_pt1 | contig 15695 bp, 11 predicted proteins | sample GCRJH_S_FD_207221 | JGI IMG/M metagenome (GOLD analysis project Ga0326758, IMG submission 207221) | Hot spring sediment microbial communities from Geyser Creek Basin, Yellowstone National Park, WY, United States - GCR.JH_S | ecosystem: Environmental > Aquatic > Thermal springs > Near-boiling... | reverse complement strand
CTTCCGCCCCTCCGAACTACAGGGGGGCCACCTCGGGGATGAGGGGCACGTTGCAGAACACGGCCTCCGCCGTTTCGGTCGCTATCTACTTCACCCTGCTCTTCCTCTTCCTGTATCAGCCCCTGATGAACGCGGAGCTGTCCTTCCGTTTGTCCCACGTAGTTCCTCCGCCCGTGGTCGTCTTCTCCGCCCTATTGGGTTACGACCCGTTCCCGGGAGTGAACCTCGACCCTAAGACCTTCGGCGGCCTAGTGGCGGAACCCTTCATGGAGGCTTTCAAGGGCGTGGCGTTAGTCTCGTTCACGATCACGGCGTTAACGGTGCCGCTCAATTACCTGAGGAAAGACGCCAGGGTCAGGGAGAGTCAGGCGGGGGTCAAAGACGTGAGGGTGAGCTGAACCCTACAGTCGTTCTTAGGACGTGTGGCTAACGAACGTCAACGCCGTGTTCTTCACTTTCTGTGATTCGACCTCCCCCGCCTATACGGGCGTTAATTATCTCCTACCTAAAAACAACGAATCGTCCGAAGAGGTGGGAAATCCTGTGAGGCTGAGCGAGGACCAACTCGTAAGGGAGCTCACGAGTATGAAAGGTTGGGAAACCGATTTTCCTAAGGCTATAATATTTCTAACAAGAGATATGTGGAAACCTTATTTATGATTCAGTTCATCGACTTCTCTTTTTATTTCTTCCGGTAACATGTTGTAAACGTTCTTCATTTCCTCCCAATTCAAGAGGTGGTACCACTTAGCCTTTTTAGCCTTTATTAAAAGGTAATCCCCGTCGTCTAACCCCAATTCCTTAGCCTTATCCATAGGAATAGTTATCCTATACGTGACGTACTCCTTACCGTTTTTCTTACTTTTAGTTACAGAGACCTTGCTTACGAAAACTACCTCCTTCTCTACTTGCTTGCTTTCCACGATTACCACTTTCTGCCAAAAACTTATAAATCTTGTTATGAATGAAATGATTCTGGCAGAAAATGGCCAAATGCAGTATTGAGACACTTAACGCAATATTAGTAGCTGTGTTCGATGCTACAAACGGTTCGTTATCTGCACACGTCCCATTAGAAGCAGTATTGAGGAGGTTTCCAGATCATTTAAGAGGAGATGTAAGGAGGTGTATTAAAGAACTGATCAAAAGAGGGCTACTGACGTTACACCCTACCAGAGGTTCTACTACTTATCAACTGACTCAGAGAGGGTTAGAATGCGCAACTAAACTAACAAAAGGAGAAATTTCATCAATAGAAGAATGTTAATTGTCTCGATATTCAAGACAGAAAGATTTTGGAATGGGTATGAGTATATGGTATTTCGATACGAAATGATTTCAACACAAACCCCCTCGAAAAGTTACGTAAAAATGTTAGACGTTTTTACACCCTGGGAGAAGGTGTGGTAGTAACTGGAGACGTAAAGAGTAAGAGTAAGAAGGGGCTATTGTATTATACTATGGTTGTTTTAGATCCATTGGAGGAAGCCAGGGATTCTCTAGTCCAGTATTCGATCCAGCAGTATTTAGAGGTGAAGGACTATGAGTGAGGTACTGCAGACCCAGAGAAACTTAGAATGTTTAGTTAAGTTGTTGAGGGTTTAATTCCAGCTAGATGAAGTTGTGGACTTCGCTATAAATGAACTAGATGACGACGAAATTGTAGTTGAAATATCGGCAGTTAAGGACAGAGTTAGAAAAGTGATTGAGAAGTTGATAAGTTAGAATTTTTCTTATTAAACTGGGGAGTTAATTCTAATTTTTGCGAGAAGCAACTGAAACGTGGGTTTTTAAACGGCTCTTTTTGAGGCATACGAGTTTCCTTAGCTTATTCAAAAACCGAGTCAGCGAGCAGTAAAGAAGGACAGAACTAAGTACTACAGGCCAAGCCTTCAGACGATCACCGACCTCACTTCAGCTTCGAGGTCGGAGTAGTCGTCGATCTTCTTCAGGAACAGGTCAGCCGACCTCAGGATTCGCTCGATGAAGCTCGGGGGCCTCCCGATGGGAAGGGCCTTAGCTATCGTTTCGGAAGTCCCCACGGGGTCCTGCTTGATTCTATCAATCCCCTCCAGGTAGGCCGATACGATCGCGTCCTCAGCCTCTCTCTTAATTATGTGGAGCCCGCACATCGAAGGAACCTTAACCCCCAGGGTCTCGAGCAGATCCTCCAGCCTCAAGCCGTTCAACGCCGCGGTCGAACCGACCACCGAGCGGACCTTACCTTCCGCCAGGAGCCTCTGCGCCTCCGAGAGGTCCTCGTAATAAACCAGCTCGAAGTCCCTCGTTCCGAGCCTCTTGTACGCCACCCTAACCAGGACGTCGGCGGCGCTCCCCCTCCTCCAAACGGCCGTGGGGCTCCTCAGCTCAGGATGAACGGCCAATAAGCCCCTCAGCGCTCCGTAATGAGCCCTGAGCCCCCTCCTTATTAGGGAGACCATTGAGTCCGCGATCGCGTCCGCCTCGGTCCCCTCCTTGCCGAACAACAGCTCTACCTTACCTGAAACTATTAGCGGATAAGAGACCGGGCCGGGTGCGGACAGAACCTTAGGCCTCACGGCGGATTGTTCGAAACCGAACTAAATAAATCCTCGCTTAATCGACTTAAGAAGCTGAACGAACCTCCTAGCCCTAGGTTAATCCACAGTTCAGCGCAAACCCTCTTCCCAATTGCACGTGGTGGTCTCCTCATCTAAACACTATGCACAACGTGCGTGGTGGATTCGCGAAATGTTTAATAAGGAATTTATCGATCGCTAGGTCGTGCCTGCCAGACCTAAGCTGGTGATTACGGTCTCAGTAGTTTTAATAGTAGTGGTGCTATTAATCGTTGTTATCGCAATAACCAAAATACAAACAAACCAACCCAATACGCAGGTGATCGTGAACCTATTGAATGGCCAGCAGTACTTCGGAGCGCCACACGTGTACCAGGGCGACTATAACGGCAAACCAACAAGTCAGTGGCCGGTGTACTACGGGCCAAGCAATGCAGGTCAGTATTGGTCACAAGGCAACATCAAAAGCAACCAACCAGTGCTTGAACTGGTTCCTAGCACTCCTAGCTGGGCCTCAGGTGCCATGTTCTGGAGCGAAACTTACAGTGGTGGTTTAGTGAAAATAACACTTATCGGCACGCAGACTGCCATGGGTAACGGTTTCATAATATACCTATTCTTAAAACCAACAAAGTGGGCCGTAAGCCCGAACTACAATTACACAATACCATACACCTCAACGGCTGGGGAGGGATGGCTTACATACGCCCCATCATATCCATCTCGTGTCGAGGCTGATGTTATCTATCCTCAGAGCTCAACACCGTACATCGTTGTTCAGTGGGACCCAGTCTGGCAGTTCGCGGGATATACGCAAGGTGGCGCTACTGGTCAGTGGAACGTGTGGATCGTGAGTAACCCAAGCGGTAATAATGCGAGTATCACCCCAAACCCATCACCAAACCTTAGTGGCTATTCCAGCATTGGCCTGCCATTCGCCGGTTGGGATGGTATTGGCACGGGTGCCTTCCAGCCTAACCCAGGTGATCGTATTAACATAACCGTGACTTATGACCCGAGCACGAACACACTAACCGGCATAGCAATGGATCTGAACACCGGACAATCGGCAAGCTTCACGCTGAACTTAGGCAATTACTACAAACCACCGAGTAGCCAAAACTACGTATTCGGTGTCGGAGCCACAGGCCCCTATTGGGCTTTATTGTACGTGGCAACTACTCAGTAAACAACTTGATTCACAGATAATCACGCACTGACGTTTTTTACATTAGCCACATGGTTATGGCGGGGATTGAAATAATGCACGCCAACGACTGAAAGACATTACGTTTAGCGCTCTTAACACCACCACGAGCGAAAACGCCGTCAATTCTTCCGATGTATTTCGTCATACGTACAATTACGGTTGGTACCGACCGCAGAATTACGTACGTAATTCTGCCGAGAAAAACGTAAAGCGACGCAGTATGACGGCGAAGGTATGACGCTTACGACGGACAAAATACGACGCTTTGCCGACGTTCCAATTACGTATCTTTTCGGTAGGTACCAACTCGTTTTCTACGTAGAGGATTTTTGCTTTTTCGCCTACAACCGGTCAAAAGCGCCATTAACCACCATAAGAAAGACGCCACGTGAGGGTTAACGGGAGGCTACGCTGAGGGCGTGGCAGGCAAAGACGTCGTCTTACTCGTTATGCCGCCCCACCCTTCGAGGTTAAGCCGCTTTACGAAGGCTTAATGAATCGGGAGGGCGTGAAGGCCGTTCTGATTTACGATTCCGGCAAGCTAAGGAGGATAGCCGTAGGTGAAGGGAAACCCTCAGCCTTCGTCAGGGAAAGGGTCAGAGAGGGGGACAAAGTGGAAATCGAGGCGGATGCCTACCTCAAGGACGCCGAGTCCTATTGTGTTTGTGCTGTTGTTGAAGTTCTTGTCGGGTAAATGAATGTTCTAGAGCTCTTTTTTAGGTTTCAAAAAGGGATTATAGCAATCATGGAAGTCAGTGACTACGCGCATTTTGATTTCCTTCTGTAAAGCACATTAGTCGGTTCTGTGCAATACAGATCTAACGTGGCATAGGCTGTTTTAGACTGAATCATTTCTACGCTGATAGAAATCTTTTCGGCTGTTTATAACAAATTTTTGTTAATAAATAATAATCTCTCACGCCGATGTGGGCAAGGGGTGAGGGAAATTACTGAGATGTGAGCTCAGTGCCGTTGGAGTCCCATGACCCACGGTCTAAGTCCCGACACTCGATCATGATTGAAATGAAAGTGTAGGGACAAACGGGTTGATGACCCCCCACGTTTAAATACTCCTTTTTCAATTTTTCTTTACCGATTAAAGGGGCAAACCGATCAGAACTACGGTTCCTATGAAATCGGCTTCTCAAAATCCCTCCTGGGGACAGCCATTTTAAAGTACTCCGTTTTACCTAGACTTCGATTAGAGAAAATAGTCCCGAATCCTAACAAAAAAGTGTTGGGAAAAGCCGTAATGAGTCACGTAATAGGTTTTGCAGAACAATGCTAGGTTAGAGGAATGCGGGAGAAGTGTCTTAATATTTTACTCGTGTTTATTCATCTAACACCACAACTGAGGAAGTCGTCGAGCTAGTTGAAAGGAGATATTACTAAGAGGTGTCTAAAGGAAAGAGGAATGTTAATAATATATAATATGGAGTTAATAGTGTAAAAGAATAATAGAAGTTTAAACAAAAAACTATTTTCCTCTTTTGATTAGTTGTAAAAATCTTAAGAAAAAGAAAAGGAGTTCCCCTTTATTTCCGAAAAAACTAATTATTCGGCCTGTATCAACTGAGGTGGCAAATGTTTAAGTAGCACATTATGTACGTCCTGGACGTTCGCTAAGGGAACTAGCGCATCTATTGATGACCTAAGACTAATCTAGCTGTAACGGTTCTCGGGCCGTGACAAACGGACTCATGGCCTATTAAATTAGGAGTCCCGTAAAGAGTCGTGAACCTCTCTAATAATCCTTTGCCATAATCGTGAAAAGTTATCGCTAAATACTCTGTTCACGTCAAAGGGATGGAAATTCGGATACGTAAGGGTTGTGATACGCTGGCTGAAACGGCAAAGTTCGATCTGTTGGATTTTTTACAAATTTCAATAATTTTTAATTAAACGTTAGGGCGCGATCGTTAGAGTTTTTCATTAGGTTTGAATTCAATATGTGTGCGGACGCAGTCGGTACCCGCTTAAATAAAGTATAATAGTAAGTATAGTAAGGTATTTATACTGGCATTAAATCGTCACCTAGAGAGTATGAACTCGACCATGCGTGAGAGATTATTAGCTTCATTATTACTAATACTCTTACTAGCACCTACGTTATTAAATCATTATTCTTTGATCGCTCTTTCAACGTTTAGACCGGTAGGAAACATAGTCAATGAGATAAATCTGGGAAAAGGATACCCGACTTCTATACTCTACGATCCAAAAAACGGCTACACCTACGTTGGTTTCGCTTCATTGAACTACTCAGGTATATACGTTATCGCTAACCACACAGAAGTATCGGAAATTCCAACTCCGCTTCCGCCTATAATCATGAGCTATAATCCGCAGAATGGAGAAGTTTATGTAGATCTTGGTTCGTTAATAAGTGTTATAAATAAGACTACCATAGTCAGTAACATAACTCTAAACGGCTACATTTCTACCATGCTATATGATCGGCTGAACGGAATTCTTTATGCAAGCGTTGATTCGTTTACAAATGATAGTACTATTGGTGAAATATACGCTATCAATGTAAGTAATAACACGATTACAGGTCACGTGACCATAGGAAATTGGAGTAGTCAGCACATGTTACTTAATCCATCGAATGGTTACATCTACGTGTCGCTCTGGAATGGTTCTATAATAGTTCTCACTCCTAATTTAGAGATTGCAGGAACTATAAATGTTAATACTTCTGTCATTTCCATGCTGTACGACCCCGTTAACGGTTACATATACGTATATGGCATAGGATACAATGGCCTAGGAGATATAGTCGTTATCAATCCCTCGAATAACTCTGTAATAGGATTTATACAAGTATTGGATTATGATTTCTATTTACTTTCAGAGCCCGTGTTGGCGTATAACCCGAGTAACGGTTACGTATACGTGGTAGATGGAAATGGTATAGGTGTAATTTCTTCTAATAATTTAGTGGCTACGATTCCAGTAGGATCGCTAACTTTCGCCCTCACTTACTCCCCCGAAAATAACTACGTTTACGTAAGTGCCAATGGGACGATTTCTGTTATAGACCCCGAATATGATTTCGTGATCGGTAATCTCACCGCACCTAATGACTTAATGTACTCTCTCATGACTTATGGTAACGGTTACATATACGTTGCAAACTATTTAACAAACGGCGCTACACAAGTTATAATAATAGGACTTCAGAGTGCGCAAAAAGAGGAAGGAAGTATAATAATACCACATCAGAAAGGATCACTTGTAGTAAACGTTCACAGTTATACTCCAGGAGGTTCGTCTTCTCTGACCGTCCAGGTTTACAACGTCCTCGGCAGGCCCGCCACCACCGTGCCCGGCGTCGTCCTCGGGGTCCTCTACAACTCCTCCTTCAAGGAAGTCGTGTACATGAACTCGAGCGGTTACTTGAACTTCCACAACATCTCTCCCGGAACCTACACCCTCGAGGTCTACCACTACCCGAACACCGGCCTCAACCTCACGGAGTACTGGGGAGGCATGACGGTGAACCTCCAGCCCGGCAATAACTTCGCCACCTTCTACAGGCACGAGCCCTGGATCTACAACCTACAGGTCTCAGCCAGCAATAGGGAGATCGTGGTCACGGTCACCGTCAACGGCACCGTGACCAGCCCGACTCAGGGCGAAATAGAGCTCTGGGTCACCAACAACCCCTCCCTCGCTAGTCCCTACAGCCCATCCAAGGCGTTCTACTTCACCATAGAACCAGGCTTCAACACGTTCAACTTCACCTTCCCAGTCAGCCAAGCGGGCACCTACTACGTCTACGCTGCAGTGCTCACCTACATCAGCACCTACACCGTTACTGACCAGTGGAACTGGGTACCGGTCACAGTCCAACCTACACCATCTTCTTCCTCAACCGGACTTAACCTTGTTCCGTACTTCTACAATTCCTCCGCCATGGGCGCTGTATACCTGAACTTCACTCAAGCTGAATTAGAACTATTAATGCCCCCAGTAATGTTCGGTAATCTCTCTATTCCAGGCATAGTTGACTATAACAATATGAGTTATTTCGTTCACACGTTAGAAGGTCCCTACGTATTCAACACTACTTTAGGTGGTTGGAAGGTATACGGGTTCACTTTCGTAGCCCTGCCTACGTACGGTAACGGGAGTGTAGTGAACTCAGCCTATACGCTTCAGAAGACTATGATAATAGCCTACAACGGAGGAAAAGCGATAGTCCTGCTTTACTACCGCAACTTAGCACCAGTTCCGCTAGAACTAAATCAATACTGGAGCCATATACACAAGGGCGTGGACGGACTATATTTCACAGTCCTACCGAACTCGTTCAACCCATATGTCAACGCGACAGAACAAGTGATCAAAGACGCGTACTATATAGACGGTAACACTTCCTTATACGTTAACGGGAGTTATTTAGGGCGGCTGAACTCTTTCGAACTCTTTCAGGTACTTCCAGTGGGGCCAATAACACTGATAAATAATGCTAGCGGGTGGGATATTCAGCTGATCCCGGTAAATAATTTATCTAGCACTCAACAAATTCAGTTAATTTCGGCCGGACTTACCATTGACAACGTTACTATAGCCAACTCTTTCCTTAACATTCAGCACGCAGAAATAACCCTTCTGCCTAATCAGTCAGCGCAATACGTATACTCGATCGGAATCAATACTCAAGCGCCGAATTACACCGAGATCAGCGGAATCCTTGGTCACCTTGTTCAAATTGCCAGCTCTTCCGTACCACAGATTGTGATAAGAAAGGGAGGATGTTTAATAATACCAGATCTTGTAGTAAAAGTTTACAATTATACTCCTGGTTTACCAGTAGTAGGAGGGATAACGTACGGACTTCTAATTAACTCTGAAAATAAAGTAGTTGAAAAGGCTTACATTAACAATTACTCACAACTTGTGTTCACTAACGTAACTCGCGGACAGTACGTTGTAGATGTATACCATATTCCTAGTTCCGGGTTGAACATCACCGAATATTGGGGCAACATTACGGTGAATGTGACCTCATTACCTTACACGGTAAACTTTACCAGGAACGCCCCCGTAATATATAGTTTAAACTATACTTTAGTTAACGGAACGTACAATGTAAATGCAGTAATTTATAATCCTAGAAACTACTCTATTGAGGCTACCGTTTACTTCTATACTCCTTCGTCCTTGATACCCGCTTCAATTGAAAGGTATCTAGCCCCCGGTTACAATTACTTCAGTTTGGGAGTCCCTTCAAGTACCCCGTACGTAGACGTCGTGGTTTCAGCGTACTTAAGTAACTACTTGGGAACACCAATACCAACTGACGAAAAGGTCCTTAGATTCGTGACGGAAACGCCGAGCGCGCAAGTGGTCCTAAACCTATTGAATGGCCAGCAGTACTTCGGCGTGCCCCATGTGTACCAGGGCGACTATAGCGGCACACCAACAAACAAATGGCCGGTGTACTACGGGCCAAACAACGCAAGCCAATACTGGTCACAAGGCAACATCACAAGCGACCAACCAGTGCTTGAACTGGTTCCAGGTATTATGTCAGGTGGTGCTATGTTTTGGAGTGAAACCTACAACGGTGGTTCAATAACAATAACAATTCAAGCTACTGCTTCTGAAGTATTCGGGGGTGGTACGGCTTTTCAGGTGTACCTCTTCTTAAAGCCGACGATGTGGAGCATAAGCCCGCAATACAACTACTCTATATCATATGAATCAACAATTCTGTGGCCACCTGGAGCTGATGTTATTTTGCCCCAGAGCTCTACATCATATCTCATTATTCAGTGGAACCCAGCCTGGCAGCCAGCCGCTACCTTGAATGGTGCTACTGGGCAGTGGAATGTTTGGATTGTGAGTAACCCAAGCGGTAATAGTGCAAGCGTTGGTCCATACCCATCGCCAAACCTCGGCAATGAAAGTGTTGGTTGGGATGGTATTGGTAAGGGATACATCCAGCCTAGTCCAGGTGATCGTATTAACATAACCGTGACCTACGACCTGAGCACGAACACCCTCAGCGGCGTTGCTACGGACCTAAACACTAGACAATCGGCAAGCTTCACGCTGAACTTAGGCAATTACTACACACCGCCGAGCAGCGGTAACTACGTATTCGGGGTAGGCGCGGCTACATTTGATGTATACCGAGGCAATGGGGCATTACTATACGTGGCGATGATGGGTAATGTAAGTTCGCCATCACCTTCACCTACCTATTATTCTGTGAACTTCACTGAGGTAGGTCTTCCGCCTGGCACTGTCTGGAACGTGACCCTCAACGGCGTTACTAAGGCGTCTAACAGTTCCTCGATAACTTTCACCGTGCCTAACGGTAAGTACAACTACTCCGTGGCCTCACCAATATTCGTCAACGGCGTCAAGTACGTGGCCACGAAGCCGAACGGCACCGTAACCGTCAACGGCATTAACGTAACCATTACTGTTCAATACGTGCCCTTGCGTTCACCGTCTTCTTCTCTGACCGTCCAGGTTTACAACGTCCTCGGCAGGCCCGCCACCACCGTGCCCGGCGTCGTCCTCGGGGTCCTCTACAACTCCTCCTTCAAGGAAGTCGTGTACATGAACTCGAGCGGTTACTTGAACTTCCACAACATCTCTCCCGGAACCTACACCCTCGAGGTCTACCACTACCCGAACACCGGCCTCAACCTCACGGAGTACTGGGGAGGCATGACGGTGAACCTCCAGCCCGGCAATAACTTCGCCACCTTCTACAGGCACGAGCCCTGGATCTACGCTGTAAATTCAATTCCGTTACTAAACGGCTCTGTGATTATAAGTGTCGAGGTTTACAATCCGCTAAGTGATACTGTAGCGGGAGAGATAGACATCTATGAAAATTCATCATCACAACCGAACAATGGAGCCTTAATTAGAACAATGCAAGTAATAATAAGTCCTGGCCTGAACAACTTCAGTTTCATATATACCCCGAACACAGGCGAGTTCTATTTATACACGGTGTTGAAAGTTAATCAAGCGGGCTTAAATGAAACCAGTTTAATCGTCACTGATCAATATAACTGGACTTTGTTTGCTAGCATTAAAGGGCCAATAACAGTCTACGTACCAGTGTGGTTTAACGGTACTACATATTACGTTTATTGGGATATCAATGGAGTCCCATCTAAATCGATTAAATCAATAAAAATAGGCTTAGACCCACACTCGTTCCTTGATCTGGTTCTAAGACTAAATAGTTCTCGCGCGAATATTATATTCAGTGGTATAACATATCAAAACAATACACCACTAACTAACACTAGTATGGAGGAACTAATATTGGAATATTTATACTTATGGCTTCTTTTAGAGGGTAAATTGGCGACTGTTGTACAAAATTACGGCATTAATTCGCCAGGGTATCAATTCATTAATATCACCATTCAAGGTGGTATACCTACACAGATAACGGTGTACAGTGACTATGTTTATGGATTATATGACTTTCTTAATGTTTTTGCGCTTGTCGAACACTGGATAAAAGGGGAAGGGGAAGGCACATCAAATGTAAAACCAAAATTAGTGGGGAAAATCGCGGCTACGGTCTTCGATGCACTTAAGTTATATTATTTACACGAATTAAAATGGCGCTACGGAAACCAAGTAGCACAAGAGATTGAAGAGCTGTTTAAACAATACGGTCTAAAAGCCTCTAATTTCAATGAATTGCTCGAAGAATTTAATGCTCTATCTCCCTCAGAGCAGGAGAGTCTTATCGCTAGTTTGTACGAAATAATATACAACAAGACTTTGCCAAACTCAGCATTGAATGCAGCAGATATTATAATTCATCACCTTATAAGTAAAGTCGAGGATATCTTTGTGGAAAGTTTCGTAGATAGTTTACAGGACGATCTAACTAAAGAAGGTATAGATCAAGGCTTAGCGTTAATGATGTTAAAGAATTTCGCATCTAATCTAGGAGATGTCGTTAGTGACTCATTGTTGGAAGCGGACAATCTTGAATTATTCGTAGTTACTGTAATAGCCGACATATTATTAGAGCTGTATTATGTGCCAGAAGCGGCAGTTCTTGGCGGTATACAATCCTCAATTAACTTGATTAACGATAATTATAACGACATAAATAATCTTATATACATGCTTAATACAACTGATGTAGCTAACTTAACTCTAGCTGGTCAACTATATTCCGCCATGGTGTTAAATAACTTATATTGGTCTTTGTTTTACAAATTCGTTTACCAAAATTCGAAATTCGGGCTATTTTCTATCAAGCCTCCCAATGAGACTTACCTAAGATATTCTAATTATGATTATCTCAGCGCTTTATATTTGATAAGGACTTTAGCTAACTTAGCAGAAGACGCTGAAATCACCGTTCAGTTTGGATATATGTTTCCAAACGTTATTTTTGTCAACAACATATGGGCTCCCTTCGTCGTTCCAACAGGGTACTCTGGGATTTATGAGTATGCTACTAAATTAACAATATCAATAAAATCAAAGATTACACAATTTATCAACGAAGTTGCCTCAGAGATTAATGAACTTGCCAACACAATTTGGACGAGAATAGATATTTTCGGCGACCCTCCACTTGTCGTAATAAACGTCAACTCCACTTACATACTGCTTAACGGTACAATCATAAATACAAATAATCCATTTGTCTTTATATTATACCAGAACAATACCTATTCGGTAGTATTACCGATATCGAATGTAACGTATTTGGGTCTCGAGTCTAATGAAACTACACGAATAGCAATAACATCAATTACAAATAAAACTACAATAGCTAATCTCACATTGAGTCCATACACCGCCGAAATATTAAAAACAAAAGGTTCGAACGTTAGCATTATGAACACAACGACTGCTATCAATACTCAGGGCACGATTTTATTAACGGGTAATAACAACCTTTCATTTGTATGGTTATCTAATGGTAATTTAGTAGTCAAGGGTCTACCGCCAGGTCAGTATGTCGTTCATAAGCTGGTTACCAATACTACGATACAACAAACAAGTGTCTCTAACCAGAATACTACTGAAATAACTCAAATCTCAGTGGGACCATCGGCACCAACAGTTCAGTCTAATAACAACAACTTCAACATGTTACCAATTTTAGCAATGGTTATTTTGGTTGTAGTGTTAGCAGTTATAATAACTATTAACAAGAGATTTAAGTAATTTTTCCTCTTTTTTCATCTTACTATTTAGTTTATTTATTATGTCTTCTTTATCTTGAAGAATGTATTTAGGAGTTCTATTCATTCTAGATATAATAAACTCGTTGGCGAGACCCTATGAAGTAATTGGGAGCAGTGAGTCAAAAAGGCCCAGCGTCCTCATATTTTTCCGTATAACTCACTCTCATAAGGATATAAGGTTGCGGAAGGAGTGTCAGCCTTTGCCCCATCTAGCCCTTTCTTAACCTTAATTATCAAGTCTGGGTCCGCTATGAGTTGCTAACCTAAAACACTACAGCATAAGCAACCTCATTGGTTAATACTTGACGGTCTTCCCCCCAGTTAATAAGTGTATACAAGATTAAGCAAGGTTGAAAAATTTTCTCTTATCTTTTCTTTCTACAAAGTTAAACTATGGCGTCCTCCTTAATTAATAGCATTAATAAAGAGACTCATAGCCGTTGACAAAGGCAGTTTTAATGTTCACCGACCAGCATTTATGTTCGGTCTCACGCAAACCTCGTTCCTAAACTTGCAAGCTACCTAAAAGCTAACTTGAATCACTTTAGGGATAAATCTCTACACAAACCACCTAACGGGAAAAGTTTATAAATTTTCATTAAGGGATAGTTAGTAATTTCAAATCTTAAATGAAGGTAAACGACATGAAAACTACAGTTTATCGGAAACAGTTGACAACGGCGAAGAAGTCTTGAATTTCTTAGAAAGGAGGGAGTAAAAACAAGTCCCAAATACTCGTATGGGTGGGATTAAGAAGTGGAAAGTGAACTTGTGCCAAGGTATAGATGTGATTGCGAAAAGTGTGGGGAAACAAATTTTAATTACAGCGACCAGTCTGGATGCGAAGAATCAGGGCGAGATTTTCGATAGGTAAATCGATTTCTCAACGTGTTCTTAGAACTTTTCGTTCGGGCTCAAAATTCCGTTCAACATATCAATATTACTATGAATATTTACATAAAATGATTGAAATGAGAGTGTAGGGACAAACGGTGAAGCTGAAGGAGAGGAGAGGTGCCTTAGTCCCTTACGGTCTAGTAACGAAGTTGAGGGGCGAGAGGTGAGGAAACAGCATGGGGTGAATAATAAGTATCAGGGGTGATACTTGCTGTTTTCAACAGAGCCTAAAGATTCCATTAAAGACACTTATTCGATCGCGAAACTGAAATAGATAAGTTAAAAGGAGTTTAAAGAGGACTGGAAAATCCAGTTTAATATTCTCTACTCTTAACTCTTTAAACGTGAATCGCATTTTCATAGACGTAAGGAAAATCTACGACAACGTATCTAAAAAAGTTCCTGCTGAAAAGCTTTACGAGGAACTCTACTCTGGGCTTATAAAACTGAGTAAAAGGAATGAGGGTTTGAACTTCATTGAATTTTCATGAAATTGTATCCAATCCTCAGCCCTCACTCCTCATACCGTGAATTTTCCCAACGAATGAGGTGATGATTGAGATCAAGTCCTCAACTAGCTCTTGTGCGTCTTCTTTGGGCTCCTCGCCGAAAACCGCTTCAATCCTAACTCCCATGGTCGAGAGGAACTCTACGATTTATCGAAACCGGACCTTGTTGACTTAATCTTTGTAGGTTATTAGTACGACGTCAACGCTCCTTCTCTCAACGAGTTCGAACAGTCTTACTTAACAATCCTTTCCTTTGTGTGTTCAACCCGCTTGTAATATCTTTCAATACTTCAAGAGCAGATAAGACCTAAGGCTTACTACGAGAAACCTCGATGATCTCATTTAGGGCGATAGAAGGATAAATTAACTAGGTTGACAAACATAATAATTATTCGACGTTCCTTTGCTTGCTAAATAATCCAGCTTTCGTTTTTAATCGGGAGGGCTTCTGAGCTAGGTCATTGTGTTGTAGTTAATATTTTAATCACCTCAAGAACTTCGGATCGCGCTCTCTTTAAATCTTTCAAAAGTTTCTAAGACTTCTTTCCAGTTCTTCACATCCATAATAATCCTCTCTCCTCCTTCATAAACTATACTCAAATCCGCTGTAGAGTCATTACTCCTCAATATTTTTATCTCCCTTACTCTGTCTAAAGGTATCTTTAACTTACCTAATTCGACTCGTTCCGGCGTTATTTTGAGGTTTAGATAAGAGTATGACTTTACGGCTAGGATAATTGAGATTGACATTAAAGCTGCGCCTAATACACTAAATAAAAGTATTTTGTTCAAGAAAATCCCGACTTCAACCGAAACGAACGCGAGCCAGGGGATAATTTGTATGTAGAGGAATAACTTATCTCCTCTCTTTGTACGTATCCTCAACATTAACGGAGCTTTCACAATTCACATTATTGAAAATGTAAATATATGCTTTGTCTATGTTCAGTCCTCGGATTTAAAAGATAGGGGAAGGAAGGTCGAGAGGTTTTACGGAGATAGAGCTTACGACGCCGACGAGGTTCACAATACTGGGGTTGAGGTAGTCGTCCCTGCTAGGGAGAACGCCTCCACTAGACGCGGTCATCCCGCTAGGAGAAAGGCTGTGAGGGAGTTCAAGGAGTTGGGTTGCGGTGTTAGGCGGAGGGCTGAGTCCCTAAACTCGATCACGATTGAAATGAGAGTGTGGGGACGAAGGGCACGCCGGGGGTGGGATTCGAACCCACGAGGGGCGGAGCCCCACCAGCTCTCAAGGCTGGCCCCTTAACCGCTCGGGCACCCCGGCGAGATAACTTATTCACCGCCCTGCCTATAT
>Ga0326758_100218_pt1 | contig 15699 bp, 12 predicted proteins | sample GCRJH_S_FD_207221 | JGI IMG/M metagenome (GOLD analysis project Ga0326758, IMG submission 207221) | Hot spring sediment microbial communities from Geyser Creek Basin, Yellowstone National Park, WY, United States - GCR.JH_S | ecosystem: Environmental > Aquatic > Thermal springs > Near-boiling... | reverse complement strand
TTGTTTTTGAGGCAATCCACTGCCTTAACTCTGTAATACCCCGTATCTTCACGCCCATTACCCCAGCCCAACGCCTCCTACTCAATAACTCCGCCCTCACATACGTGCTTGGTCTACCCGTGATGTGCTCGTAAATTACCTCACCCCCAAACTCGTAACCGCACCTCGGGCAAACGAGCCTCCACTCTTTGACAACTAGGCACGATCCGCAGTATGGGCATCTACCATTGCCGCAATTAGCCATTACGGTTTAAAAAGCCCGGCATCCAAAATAAATACTTTTCTAAACATTAATAGTTAAAGAGGAGAAGTTACTAATTTAATTGGGGTGTTCAGTGAAAGTTTCACAAAACTGTTTATTTCCAAGCAAGCCCCAGGTGTGCCGGCATCACCTGCAGGTGATCCCAGTTCACCTGTGGGGCGGAAGTTTCAGTCCACTCGGTGGCGCCCCGTAAACTGCACCCTTATAAGCCCTGGCTCGAGTGAGTGATTAATATGGTTGACCTGGCATACGACTGGGGACTAATGGGCTGGGGAATGAGGGCGATAGTCATAGTGCTGGCTGTTGCGTTAATCCTAGTGGTGCTGAGCCCACACGTTGCGGTGCTGAAGCCGATAGCCCAGAGGCTGGGGTTGGTGCAGACGCAGACGATATACGTACCGATAAACCACACGGTGGTTAAGTACGTAAACCAAACCATTGTTAGGTACATCAACCAGACCGTGCCAGTCTACATAAACAGGACGGTTTATGTGAGCGTGAACCCATTCCACGTCAATTACACCTGCCAGCTATACGTCTACGTTATTCAGCACAATATGACCGTCATTGCCTATGGATACACAAACGCGAATTTAACGATGTATCAATATTTAGCGGCGCTCTTTACCACGAATATTTCCATTACGGCACCAAGCGTCTATGTTTCCGCGTATTACAATGGGACGTACACAATATTCTATACACTTCCTGGCGTACCGAATAGGCTTAACGCATTGCCGCCCATTAAGCCGAACCCTGCGTGGAACGGTACATGGATACTGGCGGGTGCCCCATTTAATATGCCTCTGCCGCCGGAAAGTGATTTTGTGAATGCCTTCCCGTGCAACGTCACGGTATATGTTGAGAAATAATAGGGCTTCGATTCTAAATTTATAGGGTAAAATCACGCTTTAATCTCAACCCGTTGAGTTGGTGCAGGTTATTACGTACGAACCGCCAGACCCTTGATGACTTCCGCCGGAATTTCCATTGCAAGTTATTCCATCACCCCAATTTATATTGCCCCATGCACCTATTGAGCCTCCATTGTATGTATATTCTGCCCAGAAGTATGATGAGTCTCCACCCCAATACCATGCTCCTCCTGTTGGGCAGTTCTTCCCCGTTAATTCTGCCGTGAAGCTTATTGTGTGATTGCCGGGCGTCGTTATGTCGTAGTACGATGGGTTTAGCGACACGGAACATGTACTGCTTGTGTTGTTTCCTCCTCCACCTCCATTGCCTGAACCTCCACCACTGCCTCCTCCGCTCCCGCTACCACCGCATATGTTGTAGCACGTTATACTGAACGTAACACTTTGCCCAGGCTCCGCACTACCTGGCCCGCTTATTGTTGCCCCCGTGCAGGAGTCGGTTATTATTGCGTCTGCGTGGAAGTAAATCGTCTCGTTCGTCGGTATGAACCAACTCAGCGACTGGCTCGACTGAATCATGCCACCATTCCCGCCATACCAAATAAGCTTCCAAGCACAACCGGGCCAGTAGGGGTCTCCGTTGAATGTTACCCAGACACCACTGAACAACCTGGCGTAACCCCAACCATGCACTGGAACTACCTCGCAAACCTTGGGGTCGAGTGCCGAGCATACCCTAACAGCCACCGGCAGGCTGTCTAGTGCTTCGGTGAACCACTGGTTGTGTTGCAGTTTCGAGTTTATGCTCAATACCTCGCTGTTGTTTAGGTATACGTTCTCGACGATTATTGGCTCATTGCCAGTGTTCACAATGCCCAGGTAGTAGCCTCCCTTGTAAGGCACAACCTCAGCCACCGGCCACAAATAATTCTCTAGGGTTACGTGGTTGGCGTAGACCCAGTAGCCGTAGAGCCCTACGCCCACTACAACGCCTAGTATGACCATGGCTATTATGAAGCCTATGCTTGATGTCAGTATTTCCTCTATTACCGACGACATCGATAATTAATTATTGGGTTTTTAAGGGGCAGTTTCTGTTTTCATGATTATTCGTGGGGTTTATTATCACTGGTGATGAAGTGATGGTTTATTAACCCTAACCCCAACACCCTTGCCAGTTACCCTGGGCTTCCGAGACCCGTAGGGCGAGGAACCCCTGGCGACAGGGCGGGAGCCGCTGAGGTGAGGGGGCTCGGGGAGACCGCCGAGAAGGAGACGGCGGAAAAACAAACACAACCCGCCGCCTCCGGAGAGACGGTTACCAGAGCCATGGTGGTAAGCCGTTATTGCTCGGGCAGTTAACGTTAAAGACAGCGACACTACCCGGCGATGCCTCGCTCGGCCCGAGTAGGTTGTTAAGTATGAAGTGCACATCCCCATAGACTGGCTGTATTAGGAATGTTATGTCTTTGTCGTAGCTGATTGTGCCTCCTGACCAATCGTACCATGTTAGGCTCCAGCCGCAATCACCGCTGCCATTCACGACAACGAGTATTGCGTCCGGCGGCACGCCTATCTCATCCATTGACCAACCGTGGACTGGCGCCACAACGCACACGCTCGGCTCTATCGCCGAGCACACCCTAACCGCCACTGGTAGGCTGTTGAGGGCTTCGGCGAACCACTGGTTGTGGGTGAGTGGCTTTGTGTTCACGCTGATTGTTGAGCCACCGCTTAGGTAGATTTGCTTAACCACGAACGGCTCGTAGCCGGTGTTGACGATGCCTAGGTAGTAGCCTCCTTTGTAGGGCACTACCTCTGCTATTGGCCACAAATAGTTTTGGAGTGTTACGTGGTTGGTGTAAGTCCAGTAGCTGTAGAGCCCTCCTACCGCTCCTGCGATTAGTATGACCATGGCTATCACGAGTCCTATTGGCTCTGCTATTAACTCCTCGAGGATTTGGCTCATCGGTGATTTAATAAGTGGTTTTTAAGGGGTTGTTGGGTGGGGATTCAGCCTGTTGGTTGGTTTGATGGGCATGAGTATATTGCCGTTGTCGCGTTGTACTTGTAGGCTATGCAGTAACCAACTGGCGATGGGCTACTACTTAGTGGGGCGCTGACGCCGTTCTGGGCGTAGGCATACGGGCCATTCTTGGTGTAGGTGAGGCCCACCTTATACATACCCATCGAGCTCGACCATGAACTTCTATCGAATGATGACTTAACCATCGGCCACGTTATCGCCACAGCAGCAACACCAACAGCCACGGCTATGGCTAACACAACGGCAGTGAACACAGAGGAAACTCCACTATTCCTCATCCTCGCCCTTGTCTTTGTAGTCATCGCTTGTTGTTTTGTTGGTTTTTAAGGCTGGGTTACAACGAGTAACTCAAAGGGTAATAACCATTGAAGGCAGTTCCACGGAGACCGTAAACAATAATTAGAAGTACTTGTTTCACAACCACGGGCTTTGAGCAAAGCATTATTTAGCCACCTCGCCCACCGCCTTGGCTTATCTCCTCACTCACTGCCCCCAGTAGGGCTAAGCCTTTGGCCGAGAGCCTAACAGTCAAGTCCATCGGGTTGTAGGCCAAGTAACCCATGGATACAGCCCTAACAACGGCATCAGAACCAACTAGGTCACTAAGCGCCTTGAGTGTTGATACGCCTCCCAACTCAAGTCCTAAAGCCCTCACCGCGTTTATCACCTCCTCATCGATTTTCGGTTCAGCCACCAAAGGCTCGACCTTGACTGGGTTGGGTTGAATCGTGGGCGTCCTATAGCTCTCGCCAGCCACCTCGACCTTGTTTGTGAATTCTGTCGAGCCCGTCAACACGTCAACCCTTGGTAGCCTAATCATTCTCCTATCGATTTCATCGAAAACATAGATTCGGTTGATGTCGAGCACCGAGGTGTGGATGGTTAGTTTAAGCCCCAAAGCCCTAGCCTGGGCTAGTGCATCGGTCATCAATGGCCATAAATCGCTGTATAGCTCAGTCTCGAAGCCTGTGTTGAATGCCAGGGCTAGCCCAATAATTGAGCTTAAGGGCTCAATCATCGGCACAGGCACTGTGGCAATGGCCTTGTCAGGTAAAGCCTCACCAACGAAGCCTATGAAACCACTGAACCACGAGCACTGAACACAGTACTCAAAGACATCACTTAACCTCTTGGTACTCGAGGCATCGAATTGTATGTTTAATACATTAAGTAATTTGTTAATGACAAGCCTCGTTAGGGGCTTAAGCTCCATGTCCGGCACACCATCGAGCCTAACCGAGCCATCGTACTCCTTAAACGTGATGGCTGGTGGACCATTAATACCCCTGTAGTCCAGCCTACCAATGACTAGCCTAATCATCGATTGTTGAGGCTTAGCCTTTAAAGGGTGGTTGCGATAAGCGTGAACGCAAAACTTATAAGCGACATAATTGATGCGGAAAACGCCACCCAAGCGGCCAATCCACCCCACACCCACGGGGGTAGCCCCGCTCCCGAGAGGGGGTGGGGCTACTCATTATTGAATTATGCCTTTCGTAATCGTTAGATTGCCTCTTCATTGTTTACTATGGTTCCCTCGTTTTTCCGTGGTATACTCGGTATACATTGTTCATGTCTCACGCCATCACCATTGTATACATTGGTTTACTATGAGGTTCATGATGCCTTCGGTTTACAATGTCTTTTAAAGCCGAATTCTTGCTAGCGTGGGCCGCAGGTTGGTTAGCGTCAGCGAGGATGTCTATAGGAGGCTCTCCAGGTTGGCTGTTGAGAGGAATAAGACAATCAACGACTTAATCGAGGAGTTGCTCGATAGTTATGAGGGTAGGGTTGGCGTTAGTTCAATAGTCGAGGAGCTGGGCGAGGTAAAGGCAATGCTTAGGGATTGCCTCGATAGGCTCGGCGTTAGGGAGACCAAGCCCGTTGAGGCTGAGTCTGAGACTAGGCAAAGTAAGGCCATGCTTGTTGAGTCTAAAAATGAGGCTAATGACTCGTTGTTTGGTGATAACCCCTGGATACAGATCCTGAGGGTTAGGTATGGACCTCAAGACTCGTGAGGTTCACTCTAGGTGCTTGGTTGAGGCCTTCAGGGGTTTGTTGCCTGAAGTTCAGGATTTGGTAGAGCATTATTGGTCTCTGAGGCACGAGAAGCTACACCAATAGTGCTTGAAATATGCACTGAGGATTTGTTGCCTTGTATAGATCGGTGTGTAATACTTTTTAAATGCATGGTGGGTGATGCCTCGGTGGATTGGCTTAGTGTTGCTAGTGCCGTAATTGATGTCATGACTCGTTTAGCCGACATATTTTTCGGGCCAAAGCTTGAGTGCGTTGGTATAACTGGTTCGGTTATAAGGGCAGTAACGGATGTGTTACATCCTAGGGAATTCCATTTCCTCGTATGCGGTGCTAGGATTAGGGCTATTCCCAACCGGATTAGTGGGAAGTACGTTGTGAAGGAAGTAAGGGGCAAGGTTGAAATTTACGACTACCAAGGCAGACTAGTTCACGGTTCACAAAGTGTCTGGGTTCCGAATACGAATGTCTGGACCTTTGGTAAAGCCGCAATTGATGAGAGAGTGGGGATCCAGTTACCCGTTAGTTTCGATGTTCTTGGCGAGGAGACGCTATTACTCTTCCTAGTGTGCTTCGATGAGAAATGCATGGAGTGGCCGTGTTCCGAAGAAAAAGAAAGATGTGTACACCCGAACAAGCCGGCATTGATTATACCGCCGGATTTATCCTCTGGAGTTACGACTTGGCAACTAATCGCTGTTCCAAAATGCTTTAAATACGGTGATTTCCCAGGAAACCCTGAATGCGAAGTAAAGGGTATCCTACAGCCAGATTACAAAGTTAAGCTCATAGTCTCGAATAAGGCCCGCGGTGCAAAGTGCGAATTAACGTTGGGTGAATTACTGGGTCTATGTATGAGGTCGTACCTTACGAAATCAGCCCAACGCATCTGCGCGCCACGCCACTGCATCGATAGCGTTAGGTAACGTGCATAAGGTATGCATTAAGGCTTGCATTACCTCAATCCCAATGTTTAACAAAATTTATTAAGTTACGGCTTTGTAATGGTATGATTATGTTCTCTGCTCAAATTTATGCCCAAATTGAGGCTGGGTATTCTAGGTATGAGGTTAAGGACAACGCATTGTATTTAATAATTAATTTAAACGTCACAATTCAACGGCCCGCTTTACAGGCTATCTCAACTCCACAACCTACTTCGCAAGCTACCTCACAAATTCCGGGGTTTATCGTAATTCCCAGGTTTTTCTATGACGTGCAGCTCCATAGGTGCGATAATGCTGGAATATCGTGTGACCCGGTTAGTCAGGGCAGTGTTTACCGCGGCGAGGTTAATTGGTTAGAGATACCTTGTTACACTATTCCGTGTAGTCGGGAAGCGAAGCTCCCGATAATCCTCGATAAGGAGTTAATCGACAAACTCGTAAGCATTGTGGAGGGTGGTGAGAGACCAGCCTTCCAGGTAATACTTAGTAACGACGTACCCCATGCAATAGCATCAATGTCCTTATCCAACGTTATATCCAACGTTAATGTCGATGTGATGACACCACTCAATTTAAACCTACCTGTACCTGTCAAGGGCAATTTAAGCCCCGCGTTTCAATACATCGTATTATCAAGCGACGACGTTAAACGCATCCTGAACAGCGTTAAGTACTTCGAGGGGGTTAAGGTAGAGGTTGAGGTCAAGCTACCCGAAACAACGGAGGGATTGCCGAAGCCCTTGGTCGATGCCGTTAAGGCGCTTAGGGCGGCCTTTAACGACATCAATAACCTGGACTTCGCAAGTGCCGTAATTAAGTGCAGGGGTGCTCTAGAGCTCATTACGAAGTATGAGAAAAGGGGTGGCCAAGATGTTAAGGTGCTTAGGGATGAGATTAAGAACGCAATACTTAGCAAATATGAGGGTACTGCAAAGGAGGTTTACAGCGATATTTTGGACATAATCGAGGGAGTTATCCGCGATACTTACAGGATGATGAATAAATTCATACACCCTAGAGAGAAGGGGAGTAGCAGTAGTGATAAGGATAAGGAGGAGAGCTACGAGATCGTGTTCAACCCGCGTATGGTCGATGCGGTTTACATCTTTAGACAGACCGTGGACATAATTAACTACTTGGTGGAACTTTCACGGGCTTAATACTGGTGCCTCGTAGTTTGCGTTAGTGTTATTGTTACCTGTATGCTGAATTCACGAGACTGTGCAGATTACCATTGCTAAGGGCTTTTAATCAATGAAGTAAGCCTTGGGTTTGCTATGAGCTTCGAGTTTAGGTGCGGTACAGGCCTCGGCGAGTTCATAATGGGTAGGGTTAGGAGCGGCTCCGAGGTGATTGTTGTGAGCCCGTGGTTGAGCCCCGAGGTTGCCGAGGAGTTAGTTGAGTTAAGCAAGCGTGCTAGGGTTACGGTAATAACGACCAATGATACGGAGAATCAGTCACACATGAAGGCATTAAATGAACTCTATACTGTTGAGAGAGTTCCAACGAAGCAGGCTGAGGAGTTAGTCAGGAAGCGTAAAAACGCCATAATGTACATAATTGTTGGGGTTGCATTAATGCTTTTCCTAGCCCCGCTCTTAGCGCTTATTTCAATTGCTGGAGTTGGAGTCGCTGTAGGTATAGGGCTTGTACTATTTATAATTGGCGCGATTGAGTACGCTGAAAGTGTCGTGTATAAAGCACGTGCATATGAGACACGTGTTTACCCACGTGTTAATGAGCTCGTCGTCCTGGATAGGAATGCCACTAAATTGCATGCAAAACTCATCGTATTACCGAGCGAGGGGCTTGTCGGCATTGGTAGTGCGAACCTAACCCGCCTAGGTCTTCAATCCAATGCCGAGTGCTGGGTTTGGTTGAACGATCCCGAGACTGTTGAGACTGCCATGAACTTCGTGGATTGGCTACTCAAACAACCGAGGCAAGACCTAAGTAGCATGGTAATGCCTGAGACCGCCGAGAACGAACTAGCAAACCTAGCGCATGCTTGGATTTCTATCTGGTACACAACCGAGCCCGCGAGGAAGAGGCGTAAACGCAAAACTCATAAGCGCCTTAATTGATATAGAAAACGTTATTCCCTTGCCTTGCCCTGCGAGGGTTTCTCATAATTGAGCCGGTTTTTCATTGTTTACTGCGAGCCTTAATTTTCCGTGGCTATTTCGGCATACATTATCCGCGTTTTACGCCATTGTATCCCTCAGTTTACTACGAAGCTTTTCAGCATCCTCGGTTTACAACGATCCGTGAGTCCGGATACTTAGAGTTAGGTATTGGTCTTAAAGTGATCGGCTGAACTAGATTCTGATCACCACAGTATCACGTTCACTTAACCATTCCTCGACCTTGTTAATAATTATCCTACCCAACTCTTCCCCTATTCCTGATACTAAGCCCGACATTAAGAAGAGAAACACTTGCAGCAGAAGAGAGAACCCAAAGTGGTTAAGCACAAGCACGACTACCAGCATGACTATAACCGTAATTATAAACCTTGTCATAACCATATTCCTTAGTATCGTGTATTGGGGTATTATATAAGGATTTATCGTGAGAAAGGTCCATTGCTTTATTACTAACCATCGTACTTTCTCTCTGGCGAATACTCGACTTAGTGTGGCTGTTGCCGTAGCGATAGTCATTAGTATTATTATGGCAACGATTGATTAGTGCGCTGATCTCTCATAATAATCACGTAATTCGAGGAGCGCTATTATGACTATGTTTCTATTCCCAGGCTTAAACTAGCGCTAGATCCCTTACCAGCCTTATAGTCTCTAAGCCTATTGACATTAGTACCTTAGTCGTTAATGAGGATTAAGCGGTCATTCCCTGAAAAAGGTTTAAATGATTGTTATCAGAGCATGGTTTAAGAACAAATGAATGAATCTGCTGAGAATAATGAGGAATTGATAATTAAAGATTTTGACTTAATCTACGTAATCTCCTTCGACATAGGAGCTCGTATCAATATTATGGATCTGTGGTTGGAATACGCAAAAGCCAGCCAGGATTTTAACAATGCACTGTTAAATGTTAAGGCTTTTTGGTATCCCCCTCTTGGTATCCCCATCCCATTATCCAATATCAAGGAGGTAAAGCCCAGTAAGCTATCCCCATATTTAAAGAGGCTCTTAAGAGATAAGGCTTTTCTTAATTACATAAATAAGGCCGTTGAAGAAACCGAGAACGAACTTATTAAGGAATTTATTGAGCGTCTTAAGCGTCTTAAACGTGAAGTGCCGCTATTTATGGAGTTATATGGAGTTGATAGTACGGTGTTAAATCCCGAATACTTAGAGTTAGGTCGTTATATTAGACTTAAGCTGGCCGATTTCGAGGCTGAGGTTAATGATTCGAGGTTTAAGGATTTAGGGGCTAAGGTTGGTAGGTTTAGGGTTGAGCCCTACCTCCTCATTCATGAGACTGGGGTTGGTGTTGTGACGCTTTGGATAAACATGAAGGGCGAGTTCACGGTTGATGATGTAATAAAGCTCAGCAAGTACTTAATCAACAATATAAATCTACATGTTACAGATCCGCTTGGTAATCAACAAGAAAGTACGTTGTTAGACTTCATCGAAGCCGTAATCATTACTCCCTTACAGATCATGACCTTATTTAAAGGCCATAACGAAATAGTTAAATCGTTAATTAGGGCATCAAAAGTTATGATATTTGAAAAGGATGAGACATTGAGGGAGTCAAAAGTTGATGAAATTTTGAGGGAATCGCTGAAGTCGAAGAAATTGAAAAAGGAATCGAAAAAAGTCCTGAGAGAGATTAACAATGATCCACGTAAATTTATTGAGGAGAATCTTAGGACTTCATACGCGTTATCACATATTATTATCGGTATTAGGGAGCCCGAGTGCGGTAATGGTTGTTTAACGGCTGAGGATATTGCTAGGAGGTATACGAGGGAAATTGCCGGGATTTTAACAGGGAAGGAAGAATGGAGAGATATTACGGACAGGGCTGCTAAGGAGGATCTTGGAAAGAACCTCTCCTCCTCCAAATCCTACGTCATATACTTAACCAGATTCGCGACCCTCTTTTTGGGTTCCCCAAAATTGAAGGAGAAGATAAACAATGAGTTGTTAAAATTAAATCCAGAATTAAGTAAAGATATTGGGTTTAGAATTTACGAACTTACTACCGTGGTTCCTGTGGAGTTCCTCGCGCTTTCATGGCAAATACTTAATTCCTACACCTCCCTTTGCCGTAAGAGGCGTGAAGAGGTTCTTAGGAGGATTAAGGGAGGAGGCAAGAGGGGTGAGGTTGTAAAGCCAAGTGAATTAGTGTCGTTAAGGGGTGAGTTGTTACACGCGCTTGAGGAGTACAATAACGTTTTATTGTTTAAGAGTGAGCCATTCATGAAGGTTGTTGAGTATGGTAAGAAGCGTTGGAATCTCTCTAAGATGGTAGATGAGCTTAAATCCGAACTGAACGAGTTAAGCGTGCTTGCCGAGACCTATTATGAGGAAGCTATTTTAAGAAGGCAGCTTATTCTGACCATTATCTTTGGCATCTTCGGGCTATTTGCGGAGCTCGATGTGCTTACAAAATTCGTTGGCAAGATTTGGGCAATAGTTTTAACAGCAATAACGGCAGTAATTCTATACCTCATCTATTGGTGGTACATAAAAAGGTAAAACTCATGTGATTAAAACAAACACTGATTAAGGCTCTTTCTATTAAACGCGAATGTTTAGTTGCGTCTGCCGGACCTACTTAACTAGCCTATCCAATGCGTTTATCGCATCAAGCTGCCTAGTCAACTCGTCGAGTCTGCCTATATTGCGAGCTAGCTCCTCCCTCTCCCTAGCCACCTCCCTAAGGTCCTCAACGGCCCTCCTTAGGTGGTTGATTGCGTTGTTTAGGTCTCCACCCTCCAGCTCCTTCTTCGCTAGTTCGAGCATGTTCTTCGCCGACTCGGCACTTAACTTGGTGTTTACGAACAAGCCCTTGCCTAGGGCTTCCTTCAGTTCATTGACTAGGTTGTCGATCCTCCTGGTTAACGCGTCAACCAACTCAGCCTTTACCGGACCAATCAGCTTGTCGAGCATTGGCAGGTGCTTCCTGAGTAGATCCATTGCTTCCTTGACGTCATCGACACCCAAGCGGTTGCCGGCCTTCCTACCCTCCCTATCGAGTATGGCCATTATCCTCAAGCCGTCCCTCTTCAGGAATGTCTCGAGTGAATCCCTCGGGTCCTTAGCCACGTCAACGAAGTCCCTAAGCTTCTTGGGCAAGTTCCTGTAGATTTCCTCCCATTCCTCCCTCGGCAGGGCCAACTTGAGCGCCTCTATGGTGTCCGCCCACGTGAACAATGCCCTGAGCACCTCCTCGTGCTCGCTCTTCAGTCTGTTGAGCTCCTCCTCGAGCCTTGCTTTCGCTGCCTCATCCTTCGTCCCCTTAAGCTGCGCCTTCACCTTGCTTATCCTCTCTTCCAGTCTCTCGAGGTGGTCTAGTAGGCCTCCCCAGTCGAGGCGGCTTGGGTCTATGCCTAGGCTGTGGAGTGCCGACAGAACGACCGCGCCCGGCACCCAACCGCTGTAAATGCTGTTGTAGAGCACTGCGTCGCCCGGCTTGCTCGCGAGCCAGCCGTGGAACCTGTCCGCGTAGTGGTGGACTACCCATAGGCCCGTTATCCTAGTCAGCTCCTCGTTGCTGAGCACCCCCCTGGGTAACTGCCAGTCGAGGCTCAACTCCCTACTGAACGGCTCCCTAACCACTACGTACTCCCGATTCCCAACCCTAACGACCTCGGCGCCCCTGATGAGGTTGGGGTTGGCGACCCTGTCCTTGGGCATTGGGAACTCGGAGGCAACGACCCTCCTAACGAAGCCCTCCAACTCACTGAGCCTGCTCTCAAGCTCGCCCATCCTCCTCTCGATGCCGAGCTCCCTGGTGAATTCCCTCACCACCTCATCAACGTGGTGCTTGACGGCGATGAAGTACCTAGCTGCCTCAACCTCCTCGTTGATGCGTTTGTTAATCAGTGGCTTGAGCCTACTTATGATTTCGTTTGCCGCGTCCTTGTCAATCATGCCCTTCGCGTTAAACACCTCCCTAACCACCCTCTCACCCTCTGGGCCTATGAAGTCGATGAATTGTCTAATGATTGGGTGGTTGAGGTTGACGATGGCTCCCTTACCCGCTGCCTCCACGAAGTCCCTAACAGGCTTTAGCCTATTCGTGACTTCGCTTACGTACTCGTTCTTCAACGTTCCCCTGGTTAGGTTTGCCCTGACAATGGCTGTTACCCTCTCAACGGCTCTACCCAACGCCTCCTCGGCAATTCCACTGTACCCACTGAATGATTTGAGTGACTCGAGTATGTGGGTTAGCCTTGCATCGGTGAAGTGGACAATCGTTTTATCACCGACGTGCTTGATTGCGAAGTTCCCCCTAGCCAGTGCACTCCTAACCTCGTTTACGTTCTCTCTGACCAGGAGGATTTGCGTCTTGATCGGCCTTATGTACCTCAGCCCCAACTCCCTAGCCAGTACTAGGGCTGATGCCTTACCCCTCTCCCCAACCTCGTGGAGCCTCCTAACGAAATTCCCAAACTCCGTGTTCTCATGCTTCGTGAATACCTCGGTCCAATCTGGCTTTACATACCTGGTTAGTACTGGGGCTACCCTCCTTACCCAGCTCTCCCTCTCGGTGAGTACTGCCTGGTGCAGTGGCTTGTATATGACTAAATCCCCGACCTTTATCGTTTCGAGGTGGCGTGCCTCGATTGGTTTATTGAGCCTAGACAACCCACTCCTCGTGTACTGGAACAACAAACCCCTCTCTGCCAATGACCTAACCCTACCGTAATCCCTAACAAACCTAGTGCTCGATGCCAGGAACCTATGCAGCTGGGCTTTTCGTTTAAAGCCCATTGACTCATGCTCCTGGGCCCTCCTTCGGTGGTACTGCTCGAGCTCTGTTAATCCCCCGTACCACGGGTTCATGACCACCCTAACAGCCCTAGCTGCCCTAGGTGTTGCTGTGGACTCAATCAGATGCATGACGAGCCTGTGGCTAAGCCTACCAACAACAGTCCTCCTAAACTCGCCAACAGCCCTAGCCGGTGTACTCAATGCCTTGGCGAACATCGGGTGCCTAACGGCTAGCCTCTGGTTCATGTTGTTGAGCCTTGAGCTTACTGCCTTCGTGATTTTCCTGACAGCCCTCTGCATTAGTCTCGAGATAGCCCTTATTTGCAAATACAGGACCAGGCTTAGTTCCATTATTACGCCCTGCATTATTGTGTAGACTGGGCTTAGGATTGTTGGTAAGCCGAAGAACCAGGCTGCTCCGTCGAGCAAACCATAGATTATTGCCAACTCGCCCAACCACTGGGCAATTGGTACTCCGAGGAAGCCGAGGAATTGCTTAACATCGGCATCCCACCAGTTGATGATTAGTGGCTCATCGCCAACTATTGTTGTGTTGATTATCCAAGCATCGCTTGGGCTTATGAGGAATGGCACAGAGGCAAACCACGGGTTATTCCCTACCCCGTAAATCGTGATTGTGATTGGGACACTTACTGTGTAGTTATTCCAATTAATACAATTAATCACTAGTTCCCTCTGGTGGTACCCGTTTGGCGTTGGGTTTGGTAGTTTGTAGCTTGGCACTGTGACGTTTGGGTAGATGAGCTCCCTAGAGACCTCGCTCTCGTTAATCAACTTATTCATGAAGGTCTCTATTGCGTTGAATTGACTCGTTAAGTCGACGGGTTTATACATGCTCGAGTTTGTTAGGCTGAGCGTGCATGACCAGTTTCCTCCGCCTAAGCTGGTTGGGTAGCTTATCGATGATGCCCAAACCCACAAATCGGCTGATGCGGTGCCTGGGTAGCAGATTCTATGGGGCCCGGTCCTCGTTGTCACGTTGATGCATTGCATTGGCGGTATGTCGATTGTTGCGTTGATTGTTACGGTGTTGTTCCCATTACTCACTGAGTAAACGCTCGGCGGGCTTAGCCAAACCCAGGCGCCGCTATATGCCGTGGTGCCGTTTATTGTTTCCCTGATTAGGTTGAGGGGCGGTCCTTCGATTGTTATTTCCTCGGCGAATGTTTCGTTACTGTTGAAGTACTGGTAGGTACATGGCTCGAGGACTGGCCCTTGGGTTATGTTCCTGCTTGGTGGCCAATAGAGTAGGTTGCATTGGTGATTTGGGTTCACGCTTAGCCAAAGTAGGGTTGCGTTGTTGATTTGTGGGTATGCGAACTGGTCTATGACCCCGACCGATGGGGTGAAACCAATGAACCAGGAGATTGGTTCGGGCGCGTAGTAACAACCCCTCGGTCCGCAAATCATTGTTTCATTGATTAGTTGGCCAGTTACAAGGTATGGGTAGTTGCTTTGTAGCAGTAGGTATCCCCTAACCGTCACGTTGCTTGGCAAGTCGTTCTCGATAGTGCTTAATGTCTGGTTTATCGAGTTTATCAACTGGGCTTCCTTGGTTAGCCCCAGTGTTGAGGCTGCCAATGCCGTGAAGAACATTATGGCTAACGTCAGCAGTAGCAAGGCGGTGCCGGCTGGCCTGGTTCTCTCGGGTATTAGCAAGACAAGGGCTATGCCTAGGATTGCCGGCGCGACAGCCCATGAAAACCAAGCGAGCCATGCTATGGTGTGGTAAATAGCAATTAGCACCTGTGAGGCGTGGTTTATCGACTCAACCACCGCATCAATAGGATCCAGTGTCCAGCCGAGGTTCATGAGCACGCCCATGTACTGCTGTGGTACAATCGAAAGCCCAAACGAACCAAGCATCTCGATTATGTTCAAAGCCGTCATCGCAGAGGCATCAATGAGCATCACCTTCGATGAGAACTGGTAAACGCCCGCCCACCACCACTCCGCATGTTCCGCATACCTCTGGAGGAGTTGGTAGGTGGTTATGTCCCCGAAGCCCGGCACTAAGTGGGACAAGACCCACGGCAGCGCAAACGCGAAGATTACGGCTGAGCCTGCGAAGACCATCCTCCTCATGTTGATGCCTCCCTTAACCACGCCCCAAACAATCACCAACAGCGCCTCAATGGTTACGAAGATCTGGATCAAGTATGGGTTGGTTTGGATGAGCATCAGACCACCCTGAAGCCGATTGCCGATAGGGCGTCGTTTATGTACCTACCGGCTATGCATCCGCCGTAGCTCCAGAAGGGCTTTCCCCTACCTAGTTCCTTGATTTCCAGTATGCCTACCTGGACTGGTAGTGTTGATATTGGGACCTGCATGTCCAGTATGTCCTTAACCCTAATCATGTTATCCATCATGGGCTTCTTGTAAATCTTCAACAGGTTGGGAGCCTTATCCAGCCTCATAACCACCAAGCCAAAACCACTGTTGACAAGGTGGTCAACCATCTCAACAGCCTCATTCGGCGGCCAGAGGAAGAGGCGATCCCAACAATACTCCCTATGAACCTTGGCCTTGATTAGGATGTCGCTTTGGTTCGGTGTTATTGTAATTTCCCTCTTCAGCGTTATTGGGTGCT
>Ga0326758_100215_pt1 | contig 15773 bp, 22 predicted proteins | sample GCRJH_S_FD_207221 | JGI IMG/M metagenome (GOLD analysis project Ga0326758, IMG submission 207221) | Hot spring sediment microbial communities from Geyser Creek Basin, Yellowstone National Park, WY, United States - GCR.JH_S | ecosystem: Environmental > Aquatic > Thermal springs > Near-boiling... | reverse complement strand
TAGAGAAGTCTTCTGGCCTTAATTGTATTGCTTTAAAACTTCCCATAATCTCGCCTATTCTAGCCTTTCCCTCAAATTCAACCTTTACAATAGGCTGTTGACTCATATATACCAACTTCCTTTTTTGATAAAACGAAGAAGAACTATTTAAATTTTTTTTATCCCGTTCTAAATGGGGAGATTTGTTGCTCATTCTATCAACTTCCTTTTTTGATAAAATAAACGGCAAACCACGCCCCTTTTAGGGGCGGGGTAAAGTTTTTTAAACTCAAACGTCTCTTTTCTTTCAGATGTCCTCCTCTGGTCAACTCTTAGGACATGAGGAGCGGGAGCCGATTTCTCCCGCAATACCAGAGGAGGGCATCTACGAAGTCGAGTATAAGAATAAGAGGACGAATGTAGTCCGTCTTCTTCCTAACGGTTTTGAAGAGAGAAAGTTAAGGAAGTTGGCAGACACGTCTGCCAGACTATTTAATGAAGTTAACTATGAGAGAAGACAGCAGTTCTTTCGCGGAGAGAAAGTGGACTTCAAATCAACATGGAACAAATACTACGAGAAATATAAAGGTATACTAGGTCCTGCTAATGCACAGGCAGTACTTCAGAAGAACAATGAGGCTTGGTCATCATTCTTTTCACTCCTCAATTTGAAGAAAAAAGGAAAATTACCGCCACATATGAACCATGTTTCACCACCGCGTTATTGGAAGGAGGAGAAGAAGAGGAAGTTACTCCTAGTTATCAGACAGGATAGATATGAAGTAGATGAGAAGAACCACAAACTCATCCTCAGGGACTTCAACCTCGAAATCGAATTCGCTGGTAGGCTTAGGTGGTACGGTAAGCAAGGTAGACTGGAGATACGCTACGACGACGTTGAGAACGCATGGTACGCCTCAATACCAGTCGAAGTAGGTGTAGAAGTAACAAAGACTGGAAAGAAGAGCAAGTACATTGTGAGAGGAGAGAGGAAGTCAATCCAGGTTGAAGCTCCGAAGGGAAACAAGGTAGCAGCAATTGATTTAGGTATAAACGTCTTAGCCAGCGTTGTAATGAGTGACGGTACTTGGTTACTCTACAAAGGCGTCAGAGCTAAGGAGGACTACTTCTACCTTCAGAAGAAGATAGCCGAGATCCAATCTCTTGCTGACATGGCAAGAAAGCTAGGAGAGTATGAGGCACAAGAAGAACTAAACAGAGAGAAGCGGAGACTCTTTAAGAAGTTAACCAGACGTCTCCAACACTTGTACAGAACCTTGGCATCTCATATGGTTGAAACACTTCATAAACAAGGAGTTTCGATCATCTTCCTTGGTTATCCATACAACATTGCTCAAGATAATGGAAATAAGTTCACCACGAATATGTGGTCTTACCGTAAGCTGGCTAACGCCATTGAGTTGGAGGCTCAAGAGTACGGTATGAAAGTGTATGAAGTTATTGAGTACAACACATCTAAGTATTGTGCTTACCATAACGTCGTAGTCAGTAGGAATCCGAGAGGAGTAGTCATTTGTCCTAAGGGACATAAACTGCACAGCGATTTGAACGGTGCATTGAATATCTTGAAGAAAGCTACTGGCATCACAATTTCAACAGTGAAAAAACCGTTATCTTTCATTGTGGGCCATAACGGAGTAGCACCCGTAAAAGGGGTGTAACACCCGAGACCTCGGTAAACCCCCACCCTTTAGGGCGGGGATGAGGTCAGTTTAAGTTTCCGCTTCTTCCTCTTTTGACATAGCATATTTTTGCAAACGATACAAAAACTCCTGAGCTACACTGAGAGCTTTCGTATTACTAAGTACCCTAGATATTGACATAGTGTTCTTAGTCTTAATATGAAATGCAATAGAATCATAATTAAGAATTCCTTGCCTTTTCGCTATTTCATTAGTAAATACACAGGGGGTATGATGAGGGACTGTCTTTAAAGTATCGCAGATGTCATTAAGCATAGATATTGCAGAGGACATCTCCCTGGAATTCGTGGAATAAATGTTGTTCTTTATAATACCGATAAAGTACGGGGTATTTTTGATTTTGTCAAGTAACATTGGCAAAATGAGCCGCAGTTCTGCGTTCAAAATTCTTATGGACGGTTTTGCTGGTGCAACAATTGAAAAATATGCATCGACATTCCTTAACAATTCCTCAGCGGACACTCTATCAAATGAGGGTGGAGTATCTATCAATATTATATCATAACTTTCTGGTAAAGCGGAAAGTTTTCTCATTATAGTTTGTTGATCGACGTTGAGAAAGGCGTCATGTTCCATAGGAATTAAATCTAGGTTATCCATAATATTGATTGGTTTTGCACGTAAGTTTGGTATCGAAGAAAATCTTCCTATACCGTAATGCTCTTCGCTGAAAATTGAATAAATGGAAAGTGAATCGCCTAAAATTCTATATGATAAGTCTGCCTGTAGGTCCGTATCAACCAACAATACTTTTTTCTTAAATTCAGTAGCAAATGCTAAACCTAATAAAAGAACTAATGCGGTCTTTCCTACCCCTCCTTTTATAGTGAAAACTGCTATTTTCATCATACTGTACTGGTATAAAGGTACTTTTAAGTTTTTCGCTCCCTTAACCCCCACTAAATTTAAAAATTAGTCCTATAGAGATTCACTTATGAATGAGGAATGTATACCAATTGTTGAAATACAAAACAAATACAATTTAAATAAAAAGGAACTGTTAGTATTAGCTTCGGTTTCTGGAATCTTTCTCACAGAACAGGATAATGAGATATGTGGAAAAAATGAGTTGTTTTATAAAAATATAGAGGCCTATGTGGAATCCAGAAAACATGTAGAGGAAAATAACATAGTAATGATGAATGTTGAACGTGCAAAAATATTTAGTATGCTTGATTACACTGTAATTACATACTCTGGAAAAGCATTTGTTACTAACAAATACAAACGTATAAGCTCAACAGATCTCAAATATATAGTAGATAGTAAGGATAGAGAAAAAGTAATGTTGTTTTTTAACAAATATTATCTCGTACCTAATAACATCTACGAAAAAATACTACAGCAAAAAAGGAAGGAAAAAGCTAGATCAAAAACGTTTGTGATAGATGTTAATGAAATCTGACTTCCTCCCCGCCTTGAAGGGCGAGGTTTTTCCGCACCCTTAATGAAATATGGCTAATAATATTGAAATTAAACCATCCAGCACACTTATTGCAGTCAATATATAGAGCATTGTTTTCGTATTTGATTTGTTTAACTGATCTTGCAACTTATCGATTTTATGAGAAAGGGTCCTCGTTATATCATCGATTTTTTCACTAACCGTTTTAATCTGTTCTTCCAATAATGCCATTCTGGTTATGAGACCAGCGTGAACGTTTTTACCGCCAAACAATATTTCTTCTTGTTTATCCACTTCGTTTTTTAAATTCTGATACCCAGCTACTATTTCACGTAGTTCTCGTTGAATCTCGTCTAACCTTGCTTCTAACTCCTTATCCATATCTAATGAAAGTGCGTTAAAAAATTTTAATATTGCTTATACTTCTTTCTATTAAGTTAGAAAGTTATCCCTGAGGTTTCGCTCTTTCTCTGCTTTTTTGTTTTATCTTCAAGTTCTTCTGCAGTTTGTACATAACCAGATACATAATCTGACATTGATTCAAAATCGGCACTTTCAAAGGGTAGTTCTGGTTGCTCTGGTCTTTCTTTACTTTCTGGCTTTTCACTTTCTTCTCTCTCTTCAGGACTTTCTGCCTCTTCTTTAACGTCAGTATCCTCTATATTCATTGCAGCAAATAGACACGCCTTTAAATCATTCCAAAATGTTTCTGTGACCCCAGTAAAACCTTGAATCTCTATGCCAACTTTTCTAAGCTCTTCTGTAAGTTCTGTCATGTTTTTTGCTTTAATTAAACCTATCATGACCCTGTTCTTATCTTTTCTAATTGCAAATATTGCAGTATTCCTCCCAAGCCATAAAGCATATTTTTTTCCATCTTCTGTTAGTCGGGTTATAGGTGTTGATGATGCGGTTTCATAAACATCTCTATCACCAACATAGTCCTTCAGAAAGTTGTTAATAAAAGGAGATATATCTTCGTTTTCCTTTACTTTAACTTCAGTAGTTTTCTTTATCATAATTTCTTCACCTTATCTATCTCCGCTGATTGCTGAGCTGACATACCGCTGATTTGTTTCCACACAATTATGAAATGTCTCGTGGGAGTATTACTCCACTTCCACATTACTGCGTATCCAGATGGCAATACCGTATTACCATTCATACGTGTAGATATGTCAACTGATAGTTTTTCAATTTCGTCCTGATCAAACGGCAAAACATCTCTGAGCTTGATAATTTCAAAAGGTAATACTTTGGCAAAACTCACACCGTTTTTACATTCACCTACAAACATACATGAAATAATTATCAAAAAGACTTATAAAGTTGATGTGGCTGACTTTCTCCCCACCCTAAAGGGGGTCGGACTTTCATTAAGGTTTCATGAGAAAGATTTAAATACATCTTTTTCAGATATTGCATCAGTGATTTTAGCTACCCTTTGAGGGTTTGAAAATGGACAAAAACACAATTATCTTTCTAAAAACATTACTAAAACCGTATCTTGAACATGGAATAGAAAGGTGGTTTTATCTCTTCGGGATGAATAATAATGAAAATAATTTCGTTCATATATTTTCACCTTATTATTCGCATAAGAAATTTAGAAATAAACACAACCAAACTGATTATGTAGAGTATCTAACTAATTTAAATGAGGTACTTGAAAAAATAAGAAAAGCGTTTGCAAATAATTGGTATATTTGCCCAGCATATTTCAAATCAGATATATATAGAGTAGAGACATTCGGCGGTACATTCTGGACATTTGTTGATATTGATTTCAAACATTACATCAATGTTCAAAATGAAAAAGAAACGAAGGAATTTGCAAAAAAACAAATGGAAAACATCATGACGTGCGACCCAGATATGATAGTATTTTCTGGCGGGGGACTACATATATATAAACAATTGGATAGAATGGTCACTACTAAAGAGGAGTGGTTAAAGGAAGAAGCGAAACTGGTAGAGTGTGTGAAAAAAATAGGTCTTGAGCCAGATCCAAAAGTGAGTAACAACCATATTAACATTCTGAGGATCCCAGGAACGATAAATCTGCGTTATAAGGATGGGGAAAAACACAGATTCGTTGATTTGTTATATATTAAAAATTAGGGGTTAAGGGGGAAAAGTTCCCGCCCTTCAGGGCGGGGTAGCTCATATATTGAAAATGACACAAAATTCACGGTTTATCGGAAACTGCTAACAACGGCGAAAACTTAAATACCAGCCTTATATAAGATTTCTTGGGTAAATCGAATGAAGGTTCTAATTTGTTTTTCCAAATGCTCTAATAAAGAGAAAGACAACTATGACAAAGTAATGGACCTAGAAAGTTTTCTGAACGTTAATGAAATCATGAAAGATCCTTTTGGTTATCTAAAAACAGTGAGAAACGCTATGATGGTTTTACAGAAGCAAGAAGAAACCGATCTTAACAATATTAAAGAACTACTATATAAAATAATAAACAAAGATTTCTTGGATCTAGTCTTCAATAGCCAGAAAAAAGAAGACGTAGAATTACATGTGTGTTTACCTAAGAACCCAATTCAGGGTGCATTTACAGGACTCATGATAGACATAATAAAGGATATCTCAAGCAATGTGATAATAGAAAAAGAATGTTAGGGGTTCTAATGAGAGTTGCAGATTTCCTCATATATAAGCAAAATAGTTTTTTTAATTTTTTAAAGGAGAGAAAATGTGAGATTGATGACCCGAAAAATTACTTGAAAGAAGCCGTAGAGTTATACAAGAAGCTTAATATAGATGACGATGAATATTTTTTTGTACTACTACATCTCGTGGGAAGGCAATATTGTGTAACCGTGGGTGATATAGTAGATTTTTTTGGGCTGGATCCGAATTCTGTCCTTCAAATAAGTAGAAAAATAAGTAGAAAATTGAATATGAAGTACAAATGGAACATAGATGCATGTATTAAACGTATATGTGAATATTGTAACATAAATGAAAATGAAGCTCGGGAAATTCTGAAAAATTTCATTTCGTTTTTTGGCTCTGGGAGACTAGATGTGTTACTAACATTTTCGGCTGGTTTTATATACGGATGTGATGTAAAAGATTTATTTGGCGTGTCATTGAGTGCATTAAAATATCATTTGAAAAACATTTTATTCGGACAATTAAACTTTCAACAAACTAGCGAATATAAGAAAACCGATGCCAATAGCTAATATAAAAACACCGAAAACAAGCATAATATAGTTCATGGTTCCACACCCCCCTTATGAGACTTGCCGTTCATTTTATCAAAAAGCAACGGAGATTGAAAAATATATGCTATCCCATCTTTAAATTGTTTTAGAACAAAGAAATGAAAGTTGTCATACATACATAACTCTAAATTAACGTAAAGAGGGAATTTTTCACATTTATCAAAAGCGATCATACATTCCCCATTCCAATAAGAGTTGGGAAGACTAGAATATATCTGTCTAAAAGGCTTAAATTCGAAAGTTTTCTGAGGTTCGTCTATCGGATATAGTTCATTATTCGATTCGACCAGAAATATATCGCCCCAATTCCACAAATTAGTATCAATTTTTAATATTCTAGATACAATCGTCTTTTTAGTCTCATATATTTTTCTGGCTCTTGCAAAAACTAATGCGATAACTTCCTTCTCTGCAACCGATATTGGGTATTTTGTAACTGAATTTATCACAAGATAATTACCATTATACATCCCAAGATATACTGGGATGTTGGGAAAGTCTATCAAATGGCCTTCTGCGTAAATGTGAATGATAATCGGTTTAACACATTCTTCCATTACTTAGTCACCTTAGCCATACGCTTTATTAGATCCCATACAGCCATTACGTTCTCCGTAGAGATTCCCTCTTTATTAGACCTTTCTATAATTTTGGGGAGTTCTTCATCAATAATAGAAATTGCACTCTCAATGCTTAATCCCCTAGGTGCCTCCTGATATGATTTATTAAGCATAATATTTAACGCATTGTACGTAAGCTCTGAAAGGAAATAAGCAGTAATTTTAGGATCAAGCTTGTATTTCTTATGCATCGGAGAAATAACAGTATCAAAAAACTCAAACATCTCTCTTAATCTATTCAGTTCTTCCCAGCTGAAACTGGTTCTGAGTTGTTTAAGTCTCTCGGTAATTTCTTGCTTAGATGGCAAACTTGGTGATGGAGTTGGTGATGGCGATGATGAGGGTGATGGAGTTGGTGATGGTGGTGGACTGGGCGGTGGACTGGATGATGATGAACTCTTCTTTACTGGAACGGCTACCATAAAAATAAATAATTTTTTGGGGTTAAATTTTTGACTAGATTCACATCAACAATGCTCCAGCGAATGCAGACGTACCGCCAATGATTGTTAATACTCTACCGAGGGTTTTTAATTTTGGCATATCACCTAATGCATAGAGTATTATAAGAACAATTATTATACCTACACCTACAATTAAGGAAATAAGAACATCTATATTCATAAAAACACCTTACTTTAGTATTCCAGCGAAGTATAACCCTATAAATAATAACGCTAGTGATGCTAATCCTTCAAGTACACCTACAACGTTCATGAATAACATTACTAGTCCTGCAATAATGAAAATGAATCCAAGAATTTCTTCGGCTGTTATCTCCATACTTATCAAGGAGTTAATGGCTGTAAAAAATAAAAACTTATCCCTTCGATGGGTTAGAGATGTGTCTGACTTCCTCCCCGCTCTGAAGGGCGAGGCTTTTCGCCCCCTTAACCCCCATTTTTTGTCATCTATTTTTAGAGAATGTCTATCGGAAACGGAAGAGCGAGTAGTAAATTCAGATATAGTTGCAAAATGATTTGATTGTTAGTTAAAGGAGAATTGATCATTACTAAATAACCAAATTCATTAGGAATGTTCTCTTTCATATTATACACATATGTTGTCATTGTATACGGGTCTGGTTCGTAAGAGACCTGCTGATTGGCCTCCTGCATATACACCTGAGGTAAAATTGGATCATAATAAACAACTACGTTTTGCTGACCTATTGGGGTTAGTTCTATGAGTTTCGCTACTATTTGCGGGTTAGGAGGAAATCCGTACTCTGTTATTTGATATTGAGAAGAAGGAGGAATGTTAAATACGAATGCTGGAAACCTCATAATTCCCAAATATGATAGGATGCCTAGACAGAATTCTTGCTGCGGTGAAGTGCAGGGGGTTACTAGATTGTTTGCAAGATATACCATATTAAAGGCTTCACCGAAGAAATATGTCGGTGAATAGTTAGGAACTCCTCTGTAAAGCCCGACTGAGACTGGTTGACTAGTATTATTAGTTATAATCCAGGTCACTGATCCTTGTTGGTTATTGACAGTCCAAGATAAAGACACGCCAGTGTTAGTGGTTTGTGTTGTTGTATACTTAACGAAGAATTTCTTATTTTGATATAAGAGCTCGTGCAGTTTAATCTTGTTAAGTCTTAAAAAGTATCTTGTTACAGATGGAGTTATTTTTCGTAAAATGTCCTGCATGAAATGAAAATAGAACGAAAATTTAAAAGGCTATGCATGGGTTGCTGGCAAAAGAAGCAATGATAATATTATTATAACTAAAATGAAACCCAGAAAAAATCCAATACCCCAAAACAATCCGTTTTTTATCTGCTCAATTGCAGAAGCCATAGTCGCCCCCTCATGGCATTGGAATAGAGACCTTCTTTATCACTAATAAATAGTAAATTAATATGGCTATTATTGCGATAGCTACTATTGCAATTAAAATCTCCCATTCATTATCCATATGTCCTCGCAAACATTAATAGAATGAAAAATTAAAAATATAACTGACCTCCTCCCCGCTCTGAAGGGCGAAGTTTGTCGTTCGTTTCTATAGAATAGTGGGTTCAGAGGAGAAAAACCTCAGCAAAAAATTAAAAAAGCTGAAAAGTTAAAGGAGATTGTGGAAATATGATGAGTTCTACACTTTCATACAAGGAAGAAATAGTCGATATAAATAAACTTAAGGAAGACGAGGAGTTAAAGACGTTGGTTCCACCGAACAATTCAGTAGGTGATTTGGAGGAATCGTTGAAAGAAAATTCACAGATCTTTCCTCTTATTGTTGACAGAAACTATGTTCTAATAGACGGGTACACCAGGCTATCAATAATGAAAAAATTAGGGTTTACCAAGGTCCGCGTATTGAAATATAATCTTGATGTTAAAGAGGACAGAGTGGAAGTACTTAAGTTGGTGTGGATCTTCAATGGTGCCAGAAGGCAACTCGATAAAAATGAAAAGCTCGCATTCTACAATAAAATATCGGAGGCGATACTTAACGCTCTTAGAAGTGAGAAAAAGGAAATGGTAAAATTGGATGAGGAAACAGTAATTTCTGCCAGTGATTATAAGAGGATATTAGACGAATTGGATAGTAAAACGCACTATCTATCGGAAAGTGATAAAGAAAAATTCGCAATACTTAAGGTTAATGCACCATGGCTTGCCGATTACGTCATTGATGCGAATTATAAGGTTCCGTTGAACTCAGCCTTCAGAGTTTATTCAAAGTTGAAGAAGACTGGTAACTTAGAAAAATTGAAAGACTTACCCAAAGAAGATAGAGATTTACTAATTACAACAAATGAGGGGAGAAAAATTATACTAAATGACAACTATAACTATATTCTTCAGGACATATTAAACGGAAAAATACATACAAGAGATGTATTAGAAAAAGTTAAAATTGAAACTAAAAAGGGGATGGATAAAGTTGAAAGAAGTCAACAACAAAGTACACCCCCTAAAATAGAAGAGATAAATAAACCGCATTCTGAATTGCCTGAGACGACCTTAGAGAAAAAAGAGGATAAACGGACAGCCGACATGGTTGAAGTAATATTAACCAAGGAAAAAATAGAAATTGAATTAGGTGAATGCGGTGCATCGGTACCAGAAGTCAGGAAAGCAAACATTAGTGTATATAATGATAATGAAAAGGTCCCAAAGTCTGGTGCAGTTCATATATACAAAGATAGAAACGGTAACATTTGTGAAATTAGTATAGAGGTGTTCGAGAGTTAATGGAAGACATGGTATTTATTTCTGGAAACGATATGAGGATAATAACTGTACGAAACCCCTTTTTTATAGAAGAAAAATACGATGGGACATGTGAAAAAGATCATAATAAGTTTTTTTATGAACTGGTTGGAGGTGGAAGAAAAATCTATTTTACCAAATATTATAAAATCGGAAGAATTGGTGAATATCAGTTACAGGACCCATTCTTTGTTCTACTGGTCGGATGCTTCAAAAATATTTTCTATATGGCGATGTTCGATTTCAATGAAGAAAGATACAAAATAATATATAAAAGGTACGTGAAGGATTTACCGACCAATATAGATTTAGAAGAGCTACTTAAGCTTGCGAAGATTGAAGCTTAATCGCAAAGTATATTGCAAATGCCAATGCAAAAAACCAGGCTATCACAAAAACTATAGTTAAATAATATGTTGACATTGACATTGAGCTTGACCTCCTCCCCGCTGGCGAGGTTTGTCATTTGTTTTGCCATATCTATCAGAAAGGAATTCTACGTTCGAATGTTTCTAGACCATTGGGAGTCATGTGAAGTATAGTTCCAGGTTCTTCATCTATTGCACAGTTCTCTAACACACCGAACACACTACCGTTATTTATATACATCAAACATACATTAATTCCTGGCAATTTTGTAATATACTCAACATATGAATATGTAAATTTCTCGATCCTCACTACTGGTACATTGAAAATGAATTCTATATTCTGTTCATCAACTACCTTACCAAGAGACGACTCTGCACCCACAACGGGACCGTAAAAGTATGGACTAAATGAACCATAACCTTTATAACCTCCAGCAAAGCTTTCAGCACCTCTCACGAATAGTTTAGTATAATCTGGTGAATAGAAGACCATAACTTTCCTAGTCTTACTAACCTTTATATTCGGGACTACTATTAATGCGTCATCATAAGCGAAGATTATCGCCTTTTTCACATCATAATTCACGAAATATCTGATAAATTGCGGCTTACTATTGGCAAGAATGTAGATATTATACGGAACTAGTTCATTAATCCATTGAGGATAACTGGTTGGTGGTTTAGTTGGAGGAGCTGGTTTGGGTGAAGGTTTGACTTGTGGTGTTGGTTTGGGCGGAGGCGGGGGTGGTGGAGTGGTGGTTGGCTGAGCTGGTTTTCCAATAAGAGATAATATAGTGTCAGCAGCTTGAGATGCAGATATCGTACCCTTAGCGTAGTCGCTAAGAATTTGTAATACAGATTTAGCAACGCTCTTCTGTACTTCTGGCGGTAACACGATAACTTTATTTAAAATTTCTTTATATTGAGACGGAGGTATGTTAGCTTCCTGTAGTAATTCCAGGAACGTAGCAAACATCTCTTCTAATGTAGTATAATCTTTAGGTGAAAGTCCAGCTTGATTTAAGATAGATAGGTAAGTGGATAGAAAGTCAGGTATCTGATCTATGGGTATACCGATAGAGGTAGGCTTACCTACTAAGTGAGAGTATAACTCGTCTAACAGCTCGTTAGCGATTTCTAATTCCGTTTCCTCTTTTCTTCTTAACTCTTCATATCTTTTCTCTTCAGCTTCTACTTTTTCTTTGGGAGTGACAGTAGTAGTGGATTTAGAGACAATAAGTGAATATAACGCATCAGCTAAAAGTGAAGCGGTCCTATTATACATCAGTAAATTTCTAGCGTTAGGTGGTGCCCTTGATGCATAACTGTACGCTGTATTATATATATCAGTACAATCTATTGTATGAACGTCTATCTTACTTACATCAATAGATGTTATACCAGCAGAAGCCAGTTTAGGGGAAAGCGACCTCCAAACGATCTCTGGAGAAACGGAAGGGAATTCGGGGGCGTTTGGCTTAGGCTTTACTACACTCCTACAATAGTCTACTGCCTCCTGAATAAGGGGTTCGAAGGTAGTAAATTCTGGTGAAGTTTCCTTCATTTTAGAACGCCTCTGCTCCTCTCTGGCCTGCTTAGCCAACTCTTTTTTGGTTTGAGTAGTAACATAGAGAACATAAGTAGAGTATGCGTCTCTTAAATCCTTAGGCAAGAGATCCTCTATTTTAGTCAATGCATCTAGCAAGTTGTCCGCTGGAGGTAAGTTATCTATCTTATCGTCTAATAAATAAATACCTACGTCCAAAACTGGATTGTTTATTACGTCACGTGCAGCATCTGGATAAGTTAATTTCTCTATGGCTTTATCCCTTATGGCCTTCAGCTTTTGATAATTAGCAGGAATATCTATGGGATTAGGAGTAGTGACCATAGCATATATAAATCTGACAACACTTTCTGCATCGGTGAAAATGGGGAGATTCTCGCATGGCCCTATAGCTGGGACACCGACAAAATTAGGTAACAACCCGAATACGTTAACTGATTGCCATAAAAGGTCTGGTATCGCCTTAGTGTTAAACTGAAAATTATTTGGACATGTCAACCTAAGATTTTTGAATAAATCATATGGTGTAATGTTTTCTGTCACTAACTACACCTAAAAACGTTTCATATCTAAAAAATAAAAACTTACACTTCATGTCGGGGAGGAGGTCAGTCCATGTAGAAAGCAACCTTTATTAATAGCGGCCCGTCCGCAGCTATAATGAGATAAGGATATCCTTGATATGGGACGTTATTCTGTTTCAACACATCAGAAAATATTATTGGGGTTTCCTGTGTTATCGTAACTGGTGTTTCATTTATTATAAGTGAATCATTGTGTAACTTGGTATCGTTTTCAATATTAAACCACGTTGATATGCTTACAGACGGTGGTGAGGTTGTGGCCGAAGTAGCACCTGAAGCTGTAGTACCTAGTGGCTTAACTGACACTACAAAATTCTCTGATAATAATGGAATCATTATATTACCTGCTTGAGATAGCATATAGGTTTGCACAATAAAGGGTTGTGGTGATGGACTAGGTGAGGCAGATGGTTGCGGTGATGGACTAGGTGAGGCAGATGTGGAAACAGTTGGTTTCCTTATCACAAATAAGTATATTAGTATCGCTACAATTACAATTGATAACAAAACGGAATAAACGATCTTTTTGTCCATGCTTTCTCCAGTTAACAAATGAACTGATAAAAATTAAAATTTTCAGATTTCAATCTTCGATGGTATTTTAATACCAAGAAATTCCGCTAATTTGTTTACCGCGTTAACCATGTAAGTATCCTTTATCACTAAAGCGAATATTGAAAGAGTTTTCCCTTTCCCTCCTCGCATCCCTCTGCCTACTTCTTGAATTATAGTTCTTAATTGTGCTGGGTATGAACTCAGAACTATGTTATCTACTTCTGGTAGGTCCACTCCTTCTCCCAACCTCTTTGCTGCTATTATAACATCCCAGGGGGTCGTACGAAGTTTCTTTATATCAGTAGCGGACAGAATCGGTATCACCTTTTTGCCGAATTTTTCTATACCTTTCGTGAGCATTTTGATCGCCTCTATCCTCAACGTAAATACCAAAGTTTTACCCTCTAAAAGCCCAGCGATTTCAACGGTTTTGTTTATAATATCGTTATTCATGGCAACTAACGTATGTCTCTTTCCTATGCTTCTGGTATAGACATTATAGTAGTGTCTTATTTCCTTCTCCGATAATTTGGGGTTATCGAGTTTCTTAACTGCGTTCTTTATAGCATTCGTTAATGCCCTATAAACCTGCATGAATTCGGCACTTGGCTCAACGTCCACCTCATATAGCTCAACCTCTGGTATAAATTTCTTCAGTTCCCCATATGTCTTCTGGAATATAATGGGTAAGGGGTATGTTTCCTTTTTTGACACAGTCGCAGTAAGCCCCATAATATATTCTGCATTGAAGTTAAGGACCGCGTCGTATAGTTTAGTTCCCTTATGTGCATGATGGGCTTCATCTATTATTAAAAACGTTTTAGTAGGTATAAGTTCAGTTTGTTTAGTTTTTGTTTTTGCTAACTTGATGAACGTGGGATAGGGGAAAATAGTAGCTGCTGTTTTAGAAACAGCTCTCTTGGCCGAGACATAAGCCCTGGCTGGTATACCAGACTCTCTAAGTACTCTCTCCCACTGTAAAGCAAGGCTTATTGTAGGAACAGTCACTATATATGTATCTACAAGACCTTCTTTTTTTAGTTCCTGTAATGCTGAAATTGCAACGTAGGTTTTTCCAGTACCAGTAGGAAGAACTATAATGCCTTTCTTTCTTTGGAGAAATATCTCAACCGCTTCTTTCTGATACTCCCTTAAAATGTCATATAACGTACTGCTCAATTGAATCCACAAAGAGACTAACGGTGTAAAAATTTTAAAATTTCTAACAGTCGTTGGAAACAGTTTCCGATAAACCCTCAGAAGGTTTAAAATTTTTTGGGGTCAAATAAGGATGAGGTAGTTCACTAATGCAAACAGAAAATTTAAACTATAGTTTATTATCACGTTATTTTGAAGAAGTTGCGGATAAATATAATCTTGATTTCATTAATCTTGGAACAGTATTTGAGGTTGATTCGGAGCAGAGCAACACCATTCAGCCTGGAATAAAGGTTCATTCTCTTTTGACCGAGCGAATGTTTTATACCCTCATAGATCCTAAACTTTTAGCGATACTTAAGCAGAAAAAGATAGATGGAATAAAAATTTATGAAAACCCCGGCCGTAAACAGGTTACTTTTTACATCGGTTTTCAACGGATAGGGGGCTATAAGGAACTAATAAATGTGTTTAAGGCAAATAAAATAACTATCCGACCCAGCTTGTATATTTATGGGAACTCAGTATTAATCAATAGAATGTATATTGCTAATGATATCTTCGTAAGATTTTCTCCAGATTTCAGTGGCAAAATTGACGATATTTATAAAGACCCACGAATGACAGACTACATATGGAGAGAAGCGGAAGACAGGGGTATTCCAAGAATTTGGGCTGTGAGTAGAAGTTATTTATTATCTAACTTAGATAAACTTAATTTTGCCAGTAATACTGATATTATTACATTTCTCACGCTCACTAGTTCTGGTGTGCCAATACCAAACGTGGTTTTAGCTTATGACAGAGTTAGTAAGACGCTTAAAGTTTTCCCATTAGATAAACTTAGAGTAGTTGAATATAATTTACAAACGATCAGCAAAATAGCAAGCGACCATCCAGTTCAAAGATTAACAACGTTTCTAAGCTGACCTCATCCCCGCCGTTGCCAACAGTTTCCGATAAGCCGTAAAGTTTATATACTTTAATGGTAAATTTAAGTACAGTCACACCAGATGGGTGGCTATATCACGACGAGGTGTGACGGTAAATAAGAGATGTGCGGGTTTCCCCATCAGATGGCAACACTCTGATGGGTGGGGTTACCCCGCTAAAGGGGCGGAGGGGTATGAACGGGGCAATGCCCCGTGACTCCGGTGAAGCCCAAGGGCTGAGAATTGGATATATGAAAATCCTATGAAGCCCAAACCCCTTGGAAGAGCGAGGTTTACCGTTCGCTTTATCATAGTTTTTTTATATTTGTGTGGTATATTTATTGTCATGGACAAAAAGAAAATTGTTAACTATCTAGCACGGAAGGTATTTAATAGAGACTTA
>Ga0326758_100214_pt1 | contig 15835 bp, 11 predicted proteins | sample GCRJH_S_FD_207221 | JGI IMG/M metagenome (GOLD analysis project Ga0326758, IMG submission 207221) | Hot spring sediment microbial communities from Geyser Creek Basin, Yellowstone National Park, WY, United States - GCR.JH_S | ecosystem: Environmental > Aquatic > Thermal springs > Near-boiling... | reverse complement strand
TGAAGGGGGTTAAGGGCTGAGGCCAGCGACCTCCTTGAACATCCTGACGTACTGGGGGACCACGACATCCTCGCTGTAGTTCCCTACTACGGCATCCCTGCCCCTCCTGCAGAGCTCAAGGTACCTCTCCCTGTCATTGTAGAACATGTTGTAAAGGTCAACGAGCTGCCTCAGCACTCCCTCAACGCCCCTCGCCAGGAGGAGGGGTAGGCCTGGGAGCCTGTGTGAGGGTATGTCTGAGGTTATAACCGGCGTGCCGCTTGCCAGGGCCTCAAGGATGACCAGGCTGAACATGTCTGCCCTGGTAGGGTATATGACTACATGGGCAGAGGAGTAGAGGTCAACAAGCTCGTCCTCGGGGACGAAGCCGAGGCTCTCAACGCCGTTAGTTACGTCGCCCTTCCTGCCGCCGGTGGCCAGGAACCTTGCCTTGAGGCCTAGCCTCCTGGCCTCCCCTGCGACCGCCAGAAATACGTCAAAGCCCTTCTCGTATGCTCTCCTGCCCACAAAGAGGACCCTGAACTCATCGTCCTTCTCCCTCGTTGGTCTCCAGCGGTTAACGTCAAGGAAGGAGGGCAGAGCGTAGACCCCCCTGTGCCTTACGAAATCTGCGAGGTGAGGGAAAGCGTGAACAGCCTCAAAGAGCCTCAGCTCAAGGCGGGCGGCCCGGTGAAGGTAGTAGCTGTAGGCGCCCCAGGCGTCGAGCCTCCTGAGGAGGGTTACCGGGCCTCCCCTGAAGAGCTCTGGGTCCTGGGCCTCAGGCAGAAGGAGGGGCGAGTGAAGGGCGGCCACCTTAGGGGCCCTGACCCTCAGGAGGGCAAGCGAGGCCATGGGGAAGTAAGTGACGTAGGCTACGTCAGCATCGACGTCGGGGAGCAGGCCCTCCCTGTAGTCGACGGGGCTGAGGAGGCCCTTAACGTCAACGCCGCCCCGCCGCCCTATGGGCAGGGAGTAGACGGAGGCCCTGAGGCCCTGCCTCGAGAGGGCGCTGGCGAGCCTCGCTACGAACTTCTCGCCGCCGCCCATGTATGTGAGGCTGTGGTTGTGAATTAGCGCGACCTTCATCAGGGCCCTCGGCCAAGTCGCTGATGGGGGTTGGTCGACTTTTATGTGTGATGCCAGCGTGTTGGATCCCGTAAACCCGTAAATAGGCGTTAGCAGTAGATGGGGCCTAAAGGAAGTGAGCAGGCCTTCAGGACAGGCCTTACGGTAAGCCCTTGACCAACATCAGGGCCTGCCCCCTGCGGCTCGACCTAGCCTGCTGGCCTTCTCTCGCGGGCTGCCAGGAAGGCTATGGCTAGGGCGAACAGGGCGTAGGCGGGTATGTTGCCGTAGGCGGGGATCAGGTACCATGGCACCCTTATGGGCGGGTACTCGCCCGGCGCGTAGGTGTTCACCCTTATTGTCAGGTTGCCAGGAACCGCCTCGCCAGTGTTCACCACAAGGGTCTCCCAGACAATCCTCTGCGTTACGTTCGCCTCAAAGGTCAGGGCCTGCTGTGTGGGCCTTTGGGGGCTTATGGTTATAGTCCTGCCCAGCAGCGACACCGTTATGTTCGAGCTCATGTTATTTAATATCGATGACCTGTTGGTGAGCATTATCAGGTTCATGGTACAGTTCAGCTGCTGTAGCCCCGTGCCGTTGTACACCAGGGCCTTAGGGGCACCAGGTATGTATGTGCAGAGGGTCTGCCACGGGTTGGTGGGCATGTTAAGGATCACGTAGTAGGTTCCTGGCCTCAGGGTGATCATAGGGTTGACAGTTATTGGAGTAGCCCACCCGTGAGGGCTGCACCACCAGGGCTCCCAGAAGCCCGTGCTCCACAGGACATCGTGCTTCAGGGTTGGAACCTCGGACAATGATATCATCACCTCGCCGTGTACGAGGTTGTTGGACCCCGACCCGAACACCGTGAGGGCCTTTATCAGGGCAGTTTCATTAATTGTGACCTGTTGCACTAGGTATTCCGAGCTGTTCATGAGAGCGAAGTAGCCTGGCAGGGTACCGCATGTAACGCCCTGGGGCAGCTGAAGCACCCATGGCAGGTCGCTTGTTAAGTACTCAAGTCCCTGCAGGGGGGTGTAGTAAACGCTGAGGCTGACATTAACGGGTCCCTCGGGCAGAAGGGCCAGCGGATACTGATGGGGGTACGGTATTATGGGCATTAACGTCTCAACAGCCGTGTAGTTGAGGCCGTGGAGCTTTATGAGCGGTATCGGCGGGCTGTCGGCAGGAGCGTAGTCACTTATGGTCACTGAGAGCTCGCCAGGGAGGGGCAGGCCTGAGCCCTGGTTGACGTTCACCAAGAGGGCCTCCTGGTAGGAGCTGCCCGTGAGGTTGGCCTGATAGGCTAGCGGGAGCTCAACGAGCCCCTGCGTAGCTATCGTGAACGTTTTGTTCAGGGCCACGGTAGTGCTGTTCTGTATTAATAACGATATTGAAATGCTTGCGTTGGCGTTAATAGGCTCGGAGGGCCTGTTAGTCACAGCTATCAGGTTCATGGTACAGTTCAGCTGCTGTAGCCCCGTGCCGTTGTACACCAGGGCCTTAGGGGCACCAGGTATGTATGTGCAGAGGGTCTGCCACGGGTTGGTGGGCATGTTAAGGATCACGTAGTAGGTTCCTGGCCTCAGGGTGATCATAGGGTTGACAGTTATTGGAGTAGCCCACCCGTGAGGGCTGCACCACCAGGGCTCCCAGAAGCCCGTGCTCCACAGGTAGCCGCTCCTGTTTATGGGCACTGGCGACCTTGAGATCGCGACCTGACCGCTCACCAGGCTACTGGGCCCCGACCCGAACACCGTGAGGGCCTCTATCTTTGTGGTCTCGTTAATGATTATCGGCTGCACAATGTAATCGATGGGGTTCAGCAGCTCGAAGTAGCCTGGCAGGGTCCCGCAGGCGCCGCTCTGTGGCTGCTGGAGCACCCATGGCAGGTTCCTCGTCAGGTACTCTATGGCTTGCAGCGGCGTGTAGCTGACGTTTAAGCTCACAGTCACAGGTCCTCCGCCTGGTATCGTAGTCACGCTGTACTGGTGCTGGCCAGGCATCAGGGGAGACAGCGCAACAGTCGTCGTGTAGTTAAAGTCGTAAGGCCTCTGGAAGGGCCCAACGAGCAGCCACGCGCCGTCGTTGAACACGTAGGCCAGGTAATTATTGATGTTTAGACTGTATGGGTAACCTGTTGGCGCGAGCGGTGAGTACGCCTCGTACTTTGCGTAGTTGTTCGGCCCGAAGAAAAATACCCCGTGCTCACCCCACCCGTACCTCGTTGACGAGAACCAGGGCACAGCCGTTGCCGGCACTGAGACCGATTCGTTAGGTGGCACGTAGTCGTTCAGCTGTATGAGGGCTAGGTCATATGGCGTTGTTGCGGGCTGCAGGAGGTTCGATAAGTGTCCTTGGGAGGCTAACAGGGGGGAGAGGACATTGAAGAGCAGGGTCGAAATTGTTATCGCGATGAAGACCGTGACCAGCAGCGCCCTCCTAACGCGCGGCCTGAACTTCCTCAGGGCCCATATGGCGGGCACTATGACGGCCGGCGCCACGAGGGCCGTGTAGTAGGCCCATATATTGTAGTAAATACCCTGCGTAGTCTGCCATATCACGTAAAGCCAAGGCAGCAGCAGAAGGTTCTGGGGCTCCACGAGGTTCAGGAAGAGCGTGGGCAACATTAGGAAGACCGTGCTTTGAGCCTTCGTGTAGAGGCCTACTTTCGTGCTATCTGCCAGAGACTCAAGGACGCTGGACAGGCTGGGCGCGGCTTGGTGATTTGGCGAGGAGCTGGAGCCCGCGTGAGTAGTGAAGTGGAAAAGGGCGTTGCCTATGGAGTCGGTTATTGATATCAGTGGACCCGAGAGCGCTGAGCCCCATACGTTCTGAAAGATGTTTACGGCTCCATGGCTGAAGTAGTAAACCATCAGGAAGTCCCCGAAGAGCCAGGCGAACGAGTAGGCCAGGGTCTCAAGGCCCAGGGCAACCCTCCCCTTGGCCTTAAGCCAGCCGAGCTTAGTGGCCAGTACGTAAAGCCCTATGAAGATCCCCAGTATAGGCGAGAATTCTATGGTAGTCATCATCAGTGTCAGGGAGAGCCAGTAGCCCAGCCTGTTGCCCATGTAGAGGTTATAGAGGGCGAGCGCGAAGAACGGCGCCGTAAGGATCACAACCTCGAAGGCCCCATCCAGGTATGTTGTGATCCATGGGAACAGAAGATAGGCCAAGGCGGTGAGCAATGCGTACCTCCTGTCGCCAAAGAGCCTCAGCCCAAGCTTGTACAAGGGTATAGTCGGCAGTGTCGCCAGCGCCGCCTGTATCGTCATAAGTGCAGGTATCCCTGGGTACGTCAGGTAAAGGGGGTACAGCAGGAAGAGTATAGGCGACGCGTGGTTGTAGAAGAACGGCGACACGGCAAAGCTATAGAAGAGCTCATGATACAGCGTCGCGGAGGCGAAGGACTGCATGTAGGTCGCAGTGTCAAGGCTTGTCCAGATGCTCAGTTGATAGTAAGTCATCATGGCGCTGTAAGTTATGTAGTACACAGCTGCGGCGTAAATTATCATGAGGGCCCTGAAGTACTTGTCCGCAACTACTTGCCTTGCCATGTCCTTTATGTAACCGCTGAGCATCATGAGCAGGCCTATCACCAATAGTATCGCTGACGCCCGCAGTACGTTGAGGTTGTAGAGCTGAGGCACGTAGTTAGCGAAGCCTAAGGTCCATATGACGTAGAACTGAGCGAACAGTGCGGCCCCTATCAGCTTCAGGTGCCTCTCCTTGACCTTCATGACCGGTTATGACCTCATCTCGCTAGCGGCCTGAGAACTTTTAAATCTGTTATCACACCTAGTCATCAGGGTCTATGTGGAGAAGCAGGATGATTAGGCCGAAGCTGTGACAGTCTCAACCAAGGGATGGCTGCAAGCGTTACAATGGCTACCGCGATGGTCTTAGCGTACTCCCTCAGGTCATCAGCATTGCCGTAGCCTAAGGCCAGGACAGTTAGAGCGGCCTGTTAGTTAAACTTTGGTATCGCACGCTCTGGCTTTGCCGCGCGCTAGTTAAGACAAAGAAAGAATAATATACTTATGGCCAAAAGCCTCCTGCTGCCCCTTATTCGCGACCTTTTCCAACGCCCTCCGCTCAGCCCTAGCGACGTCGTCCCGTGTGGACCTCCTTGGTGAGCCCCTTAACTACAGCTATGAAGTCGAAGACCCTCTTCAGCCTCCCAATCCTCGCGTGGAAGACTACGTCATAGACCTTCTAAAATCCCTTGAGACTAAGCGCCTCGAGCCCCTAGAAAACGTGCGCCCCTAATGTTACGCCCCGGTCTATCCACCGTGTTAGAGCTCGCAGTCATCTAGGTTAAAGTAGGTGGCCAAGGACTTCAGCTATAAGAACTTTAAGGCCAGGCTAAGTGAGGTCATCAACTCCAGCAAGGGCTTCACAGCTAGATAGCATGAACCTACTTATCATAATGTTATAGTGCCTTGAATCTTTACTGTGACTTCTGGGGATCTGGCATAGGGAGACCCAGGAGGGACCAGGTCCTCGACAACAACCCTCTCAGGCTGACCGGCGTCACCTCCATCAGGGCCACGTAGTCGTCAGCCCTAAGGACCTTGAGGACTCTCACAGAGGCCACTAGGGCCACGACGCCAATTAATATGTAGAGGGGCAGGAGGGCCAGGCTGAAGCCTGTGGCTGTCTCGACTGCGAAAGTGACAACAAGAGTTGTGATAGCTGCCAAGATAGTCTTAATATACTCTCTCAGGTCAATCTTCAGGAGGCCCAGCGACCTGGCCTTTGGGGCGGCCACGCCCAAGAAGCCTGTGAGCCTCGCCAGGACGTATGCGACCGCGGCGCCTATGACAAACCAGCGCGCAATCAGTGGCGGGCTCAGCGCGGCTACAAGTGCCGCAGACACGATAGCCTGAGCGCCGAGCGTCTTCGTGGCCTTCCTGGCCTGGAGGGCCTGGGTTATAGGCAGGTCGTAGTTCATGGCGGCATGGCCCACCATGAGGACAGCGAAGGCCTCCCAGTCGTGGACGAAGGCTGGGCCGAGGAGGAGCTGTATCAGGGGCCTGCCGAGGGCCGCCACGAGGAAGAAGGGGGGTACTGTGAGCACCGTGACGTACCTTATCGCTGCCGCCACGGTCTCCCCGTTCAGCGTGCCGCTCTCCTCAAACTTGACAAAGAAGGGGTAAATAGCGCCTGAAAGGGAGCCGTTGGCGGCTGTCTGAACCAAGACAGAGCCCGTCATAATGATTGAGTAGGAGCCCATCTCAGCAAGTCCTATGTACTTCAGGACGAAGAGTTTGTCGATATTCTGAAGGACCGCGGCTATGTAGTTACCTATGGCTATGGGTACAGCTATGGAGAGGGCCGGTAGCAGGGGAGTTTTGATCCTGCCGCCAGTAACGAAGTCTAGTGACCAGTACGTGCTTAGGGCGGCCGAGGCTACGTCGCCGGCAACCCAGCCGGCTATGAGGCCGGCTGGGCCAAAGCCCGCAAAGAGGAGGGCCAGGGCCACGCCGTACCTCGTGAAGGCCCAGACAGCCTGTAGGAGCCCCCACCTGCCGAACCTCATCGAGGCAGAGAAGGCTATGCTGGAGACGTAGTTGCTGTAAACGTACACTACCATGTCGATGGCCACGAGCCTCAGAAGCCAGACGTAACGCGTCGTGCCGTAGTACAGACTTGAGAGGGGCAGGGCGAAGGCCCAGACAACTATGGCAAGGGCGACGCTGGCGGTAAGCACCATTGCAAGGCCCCTGACGTACAGCCCCCCGGCCTCCTCAAGCCTGCCCGTCTGATAGTAGCCTATGACGTACCTGCCTACGCCGTATATGGGCCACGTGAGGAGCGGCAGAACTAACGCAAGGAACGTACCGGCCGCAGCGTAGGCCCCGAGGCCCTCAAGGCTTAGGACCCTCACTATGATCAGGTAGAAGGCAGCCTGCAGGGCCAGAGTTACCACGTTGCTGCTAAACAGCTTTGTTGCGCCGGCGAAGACCCTGGCCCTGTATGACGTACTGCTACTCCCAGGCGATAGGCTATAGCAAGGATAAAAAGACTTGAGGATTAGACCAGGGTGAAGGCCTTACCTTATTTTAGGGGTTACTAACGTCTTAGTTCGTGGCTAGGACTGCAAGAAGTCTACCTCTTAGCTTTAGGTCCTGCGAGCTCTTTAACTACCTCGTTAAGCCTTATCTTGAAGTTCTCGTAGCTGAAGTCCTTGGCCACCTCCCTTGCCCTCACAGAGAGCGCCTTGAGCCTCTCAGCGTCGTTGAGCAGCGCCCTAACTATGCGAGCTGCCTCCTCAGCGTTAGTGTACCCAAGCCCCTGGTCCACCCTTGAAGCTATGTCGGTCCAGCCTCCCCCGTCCCTGTAGACTACTGGCACGAGGCCTGCCGCCGCGGCCTCAGCAATAGCTATGCCGAAGTGCTCAGCTAGAGGTGGGTGCAGGTATATCGAGGCCTGTGACATAAGCTCAAGTATCCTCCTCCTAGGGACATCGGTCTCCACGTGGAAGTTCCTCAGCCTCTCGGCCCTCTCCTTGAGGACCTCTAGAACGGGCCCTGAGGCAGGTCTTGTAGATCCAACTAGGTAGAACTCGGCCTCAGGTACAAGCTTAGCCACCTCCGGGATCTCCGTTACCCTCTTAGCCCAGTCTATCCTGCTCACGGTCAGCACCACCTTGCCCCTGCCGCCGCCTATTGACGAGAGCTCCTCTACGTTAACTGGGGGGTGAACAACGTAGACCCTCTGGCTGCCGTACGCCTCCCTTGCGTACTTAGCGGTCCAGGCGCTGTTGGCCATCAAAGGCTTAGTTCTATCAGCGATCGATCTTGCCCACCAAGCTATTAATGAGTTATAGACCCTTTCATGCAAACTTAACTTAAGGCGCTCTATATAGAGATAATACCTTGGGAGCTCTGCGGGCGGGAAGTGCACGTAGGTGGCGTCAGCCCATTTGAGTGGTACGTTGCTCTCAGTCTCAATGATTAAGTCATAGCGGTGTCTAAGCTTTTTAGCGTGCTTTCCTAAATATGGCGCCGTCAGGAGTACCCTGAGCAGCAGCGCCCTGTTGAAGAGCCTGTCCATCAGCTCTATCAGCGGCTCCCTGAGAACAGTCGGCCTCGGTATGTCATCCATGCCACCCGTTAACACCTGCCAGGCGTCCTCGTTCAAGCGGGCAGTGTAGAGGTCGACCTCGTGGCCGAGATCTCTCAGGGCCCTGTACATGTCGAGGGTTAGCCTCTCAGCCCCACCAACCTCCTCGAGGAGCGGGTAGACTAACGCTATCCTCACGGGCCTCCCAACGACAAGGGGGCCCTAGGCTATTAAAAGTGAAGTGCCAGCAAGGGCTTTTCGTACAAAGGTTATTAGGTCTTAGCTAGAGCCATCAAAAAGCTCTTACTATGCCTTTAACATTACCTAGAAGTCCTCATAAGGCCTCTGACGCCCTGACTTTGCTAAAAGTTGTTTGCTTAATTCACAATAACGATGGTCCCGCTACTGAGTGCTTGTAGCTAAGGCGGACAAGATGCTATGTCAGGTTGCGTGTAAATTATCCTCGCGTACTTATGCTCTATGACCTTAGGCCCGTAGGGCCTCAGCCTCCGTAGGAACTCCTCGAAGATGCTGCGCCAGTCCCTCACGAAGTATATGTCCTGGATTATGTACTTGCCCTCAGGGCTTACGTCCTCTACTTTGCCCATGTTCCTCAGCTCCTGCAGGTAAACGAGCTCCGCGTTCGAGAAGCCCCTGGAGACCCTGTCCCCGATCAAGCTCGAGAGGGGGCCTAGCAGGAAGGCCCCGCCTATCATCAGGGGGTCACCACCCCTGATCACTTGCACTGCCTCTGAGGGAGACAGGGCCAGCCCCCTCAGCCTGTGGACCTCGTTCTTGAGCTGCCTAAAGACGAAGTGAAGGAGGTCCCTAGCGTAGCGGTGCTCACTGCTGTAGCCCCTCACAGCGTAAAGCCTTGGCGCGTTGCACGCAACTCTGATTGGGTAATAGAGGGATTTACAGAGCGTGAAGGCCCGCGCCCAGAAGTGGAAGTCCTCAGCGAAGTTGAGGTTCGGGAGGCCGCCCGTTAGGCTATAGCACCTCCTGGAGGCTATGTAAACGCCCGAGTGGGCCAGCGAGAACCCGACCCCCTTCTTAATGGCCGTCGACAGGAAGTTGTACAGCTGCTCCCTGTTAGCGTAGGCGTCGGCGTCGTAGAAAAGGAGGTAGTCGCCCCTACTCATTGAGGCGGCCACGTGCCTTCCCAGGCCCCTCGTGCACTTCATGACCTTTACCCTGGCGCCGAACTCGTTAAGAACCTCTACCGTGTTGTCGCTCGACTCGTTGTCTGCGGCTACGATCTCGTAGTCGGCCCCAAGCTCATTAAGGGCTGACGTCAAGCCCTCTAAGGCCTTCCTTATAGTCCTCCCCGCGTTGTATGTTGTCATGATAACTGATATCACTGTCGCGGTCCCGCCTACATCGTTGGTTAGGAAACGCCTAGCCGGTATTTATAATGACTGTTAGCATAGCGAGCTCTAAGCCATGTAGAATCTCGGCTTGACTCCAGGAATTTAGAAGGTTTACATTTAATGCAGTCTTTCCATAAGTCACCGCCTAGGCCGCTCACGCAACTTTTAACTGAAAACGGACTGGGGGCTTACGCCTTACTGGCAGAGGCCAAAAAACTTTAGAGTAGCCTAACCTCAGGTCCTGGCTACAAGTTAGAGCTTTACACGGACTATAGTGAAAGCTACTTACGGCCTAGTAGGCCTTTTATGCAATTTCGAAACGAAATTTAAAACTGCCTGTGATCCGGCCTCGGCCGGCCTCAGGGCTGACTGCGGCTGTCGGGCTCAGAGCTCGGTGTGCACGAGGGCCTCCGCCAGGAGATCTTCGTCGAAGCCCTCCTTCTCCTTCAGCACATTGGCGATCTCTATGAAAAGCCTCCGCGCCTTGGGGATCACGTAGGCCATGAGGTAGTCCCTTGCCTCCTTGGGCAGAGCTGGCGAGCCCTTCTCATAGACCTTGGCCAGCTGCCAAAGTTCCAGGATGAGCTTCAGGGACTTGAGCAGCAGGGGCCTGTAGGCGTTAGAGCACTTACTAAGCTCCTCAAGGCACTGTCGCTCCCTCTCCTTAAGCAACCCCTCACAGCCCCTTGTCCTCCCACCCCTCTCGGACCTCTGCGCCTAGTAGAGCTCAGCGGCCACGACTTCAAGGTCCCTTGAGACCCTCTCCCACCTCCCTCCCGGCCCCCTCATCTTGAAGCCCTTCCTGTCCCTCGTGAGCCTCCAGCCTTCCTGAACCCTTCTCCTCAGCTCCTCAACGCTCTGTACTACCATGAGCCCTCCGCCAGTAGGGCGTCCGAAGGCTATAACGTGCTGGGTTCACGGAGACACCAAAGAGGTGTCTCCCTCAAGTGTCTCAGCCTTGACCAAGGGACACGCCCAGGAGCCGAGGCGGCAGGCCGCGTCATTATAGGTGCAGCCTGCAGCCTAAGGTAACGGCAGGGGGCTATGGGCTACGCACTGAGGAGGGCTGGGACGCAGGCCTAGACTTCCTGGAGACGTACCAGAGGACGCTCGCACACTCATGAAGACCATGGTGCTCCCTGAGGGGCTGAGGGAGGGGAGGCAGCTGCCTCAGGCCGCCTGCGCCAGGCCCTCAGCCCTCAGGAGCCCAAAGCGGGCAGTCAAGACGTACTTTAGGAGGACGTATGAGTTTCAACACCCACAGCCTCAGGTACGCCTTCATCGCGCACCTGCTGAGGCTCAGCCACTCGCCCTCGATCGTTGCCAAGATTATGGGCCACAGCTCCCTTGACCACATCCCTCACTACGCTGAGGTGAAGGTAGCTGAGGAGGTCCTCGCTGGCCTCAGGAGGGCCTGAAGCGCTAGAGCACTTGACCACTTTTCCCCAGAAGCTTCTGGGGAAAGGTGGTCAGGCTCGAGGCGCCTTAACGTGAGGCCTGGGCCCTCTTGAACTCCCCCCATCGCCTCCAGGAGCTCCCTTATCTGCCTCTTAACCTCCTCAGGCGTCAGCCACACGAGCACTGAGGCGGCCCTGTATGCCTCCCCCTCGCCCTGCCTGGCCTCCGTGGCCTGGGGCTGCGAGGTCATGGGAGGTGCCTCGAGGGGCTGGGACTTAGCGACCGTCTCGTTAACGGCCTCCTTGGCCGCCTCCTTATGGGCCGCCTCCCCTGCGGCGTACTCACTCAGCTCCCTAGCGAGCTCCTTGAGCTCCTCACTGAAGCGGGAGAGCACGGCGGCGAGCTCCCTGGCCTCCCCTGCCGTCAGCCTGCCGCCCCTGATCCTGTCCCTCACGGACCTCACGAGCGCCTCCATGTAGTCCCTCTCCCGCCCTTCCTCCATGAGGCCCTTGAGCATGAGGCCCAGGTCGCTGTGTAGCTTGCTGACCTCTATGTACTCGGCGGGCCCCAAGTAGCACTTCCTGACCCTCTTTCGGACCCTGCCGTCAGGCCCCCTCTCGTAGCCCTCGTAGTGGACGGCGTAGTAGTAGACCTGGCTGCCGCGCCTCTGCCTCTCCACGTAGCTTACGGGCTGCCCGCACCTCGGGCAAACCATGACCCTGGGCTGGCCCTCCAAGCCCCTCACGCGCCCTGGGGGAGGCTGCTAGGGGTTAAGCACCTTTCCCCAGAAGCTTCTGGGGAAAAGAGGTCAAGTGCTCTTCCCAAAAGGTTCTGGGGAAAAGTGGTAGGGACTGTACTGCCTGGGGAGAAGCTGCTGACGCTAGCCCCTAGGCCCTCCATGAACTTTCAGGTTTTGTGTTTTTATCCCATAATTCTTTTCCTAATTTTTCTATGTGTCCCTTAGGACCTATGCTTGTGTGTCCCCAGGGACAAATGGGCGCATTGGAGGCGCGTCCCCCAGGATGTGCCCCAGGGACAACGGCGCGCCCTGAGCACCTGGCCCAGGTTGGGCGCGCGTCCCCAAGATGCGTCCCAGGGACGCAGGCGTCAGGCCCCTGTACGCTGGGTGAGGCTGCAAGCTGGGCCATACTATGACGCAGGGCCCAGCCGCGCTCGGCCTGGCCAGGCATGGGGGACAGCCTCCCGTAAGTGCCAGCCCTCAGCGTTTTTCCACACAAGGTTACGTGAAAAGGGCAACGGTAATGGGAGGGGCCTCACGGCCGCTCAGGACCACGTCCTGGCCCGGTCTCCAGGCCACCGCTTGCCCCTCAGGCCGTAAGGGCCTGACAGTCCTTGTGACCTGCCCCTCCTGTAAGGCCATGTAGCTACCAGGAGTGCCTGCAGACATTTGACTAGGCACTTGGGGTCTCTTAAGACACCGTCATCAGCGTCTGCAGGTAGCTCAGCGGCACTGGCTCAATCGGAGTAGATATTACAGCGGACGCTGACATGTTCGCTGGACCGCCTAGGCCTGCTCCTCCTGTCCCGCGTGCTCCTCCGGCCTCTCCGCTAGCCTGAGAGCCCACCACGACCCTGCTAGGCTGACAACACGAGTTAATGTTACAGGACGTGAGGCCCTGAGAGGGCCTACAGACATTATTGTTTTTATTTAAGTTGGCTTCATCTATGTTGAGCTGGGTTGCTGAGCCTAACTAAGGCTAAGGAGAAGGCCCTGAAGGCGCTGTCCGTTAGGAAGCTCGTAGAGAGGGGCTGGCTGACAGCCCTCCTAGGTTATTTGATTAAAAGGGAGGAGCTGAGCGTCAGGCTGAAGTATATAGGCGACGTAAAGCTGGGGAGGATGGAGTTTGGTGGCTTAGCAACATCTACGTATTATGCCATCAAGCATGCCACCAAGTGCTGGCCAAAGCTACCTGATGAGTTAGCTAGGCCGGCCAGTCGCTTCCTTAAGCCTCAGGAGGCGTTCTCTTGGCTAGTGACAGCCCTTTCTTTGGCCTCCTACGCGTGCAGGCTTCAGGCTTCAGGCAACAGAGTCTCAATCGACGTGAGCCCGAAGAGGGTAGGCCTAGAGGTTAACGGCGTCTCTGCGGCCTTCAACCCTAGTTGTGTAAACATAGTCTCCCTTATTGAGATCTTTGCAGTGGGCGAATACGAGGTCCCTGAGGTGCTCTCTGGCCTCAGGGGCAGGGACGTGATTGACGTTGGGGCCAGCGTGGGCGACACGGCCCTCTACTTTGTCATCAACGGGGCAAGGAAGGTGATAGCTGTTGAGCCCCTGCCCAACGTGGCCAGGTGCGCAGAGGAGAACGTGAGGCTGAGCGGCGCCACTGACAAGGTGATGGTGTTAAACGCGGCCCTCAGCAGTGGGCCTGTAAGTGTCCCATGTGACTATGACGTATCCTCTTCTGGTGCTTTCTCCACGCTTAAGGGCAGCGGCCCCTGTAAAGTGCCTGGCGTCACCTTAGGTGACCTCCTCAACATGATTGACGATCCCTACCTGCTTAAGATGGACTGCGAGGGCTGCGAGGCCGAGGCCGTACTTGGCCCTGAGAGGGAGAGGCTTAGAGCTTTCGAGCACATAGTATTTGAGACGCACCCTCGTACTACTGGCGTCAGCAATGATAAGCTACTCGCCTCACTTAAAGAGCTGGGGTTTGAATGCAGACTCCTATGGCATGATTCAAAGCAACGCCTCAGTACGTATCACTGTAAGAGCTCTACGTCAAAACGGCTTAGCTATCACAGCTAGCCGAGACATAATGATATTCCCTCTCTAGTTAAGACGTGACGTACAGCTGTTGACATCTTAGGCAACCTGCTCTATTTTAAGGGAAAGAAAGCACATAAAGCTATAAATAAACGTCAAAACACTCAGCCATAGGACAATCGGGTTGGACCAGCCTTACATCTCAGTCATAGTCACTGCCTACAACAGGAGGAGGTACCTTCCCTTCGCACTGAGGAGCATTGAGGCCCAGACGCTTCCGAGGAATAAATTTGAGGTAATAGTCGTTAAGAACTTCGATGATAAGGAGTCCGACTCGATTATCTCAAGGAACGGCTGGAAGGACGTATATAACGATGACCTCTATCAGGGCAGGATGGTCCTGGCGGGCCTTGAGGAGTCGAGGGGTGAGGTAATAACGTTCCTTGACGATGACGATATGTATGTCGATAATAGACTTGAGGAGATCTACAAGGCATTCACGGCATATGATCGCCTTGTATACTTCCACAACTCGCAGACGATAATTGACGATAAGGGGAATGTGCTTGAGAGGCCCCCGCGCTCTAAGAACCTGGTCGGAGGAAGTCCTATAGTTATTGATATTGATAAGCTGCAAATGCTTGCCAAAAGATACGATATGAGCACTGTCGATATAACACTTAAAATAAGAGTTGGAGCGGACTTTAACGGCAGCTCAATGGCATTTAGGAGGCCCGTCTTAGAGTCCCATGTCCAGCTGCTAAAGAGGCTTCCGATAAGCATAGATAACTTCGCGTTCATTAGCTCACTAAAGGCCGGAGGCCTCATGTACTTCACTGACGAAAGGCTGACATTCTACAGGGTACATGGAGAGAACTGGACTTACTATGCATGGTCTTACTATGCACACGCAGCAAAGGGCGAAATTAACGAAATGTACCTAAGAAGAGTTGGTGCTCGCCTTCAGTCAATTAATGCTTGCAGGCTAATGTGCTCTAGGCTACTCGATGATGACGTTAATCTGCATCTATGTCTTGAGAGGCTAAGTAAAGGAGCACTACTACTTCTGCTGCAGCCAGAGCTTGGCACCCTGCCCCCGGAGCTGAGGCTGAGTCTGTCTGACATCAAGCTGGCCTTAAGGTGCTACAAGGTTGAAGATATTAGCTTGGCGAACGCCGCTCTTGTCGTGGTACTAGCTTTCCTCAGCCCTCTTCTAGCATCCCCCAGAGGAAGGCTTGTCATAGGCAAAATAGTGGAGGGCGTTGTCGAAGCCCTGATCACGAAAAGGGCTCTGAGAAGAGGAAGTCTAGTCTAACTAAGATAAAAGCTGTTGAACAGAGACATGGTGGATATCTCATATCTTGTCAATATGTCGTCCCTGAGGTCCTCCAGAGCCTTAGGGGCAGGGACGTGATAGATTTGGGGGCAAGCGTTGATGACTCGGCCATATGCTTTTTGCTTTACGGCGCCAGGAGGTTCATAGCCCTTGGGCCGCTGCCAAACGCGGCCAACTGCGCTGAGGAGAACGTCAACATTAGCGGCCTCGCTGAGAGGATAAAGATTGCCAACGCTGTCCTGGGAGGCCTGGCTACCTCAGGTGCCGTGTAACTACAGTGTTGATGCCTCAGTAGGCTTCCCAGCGCTCTCACGGCAGCGCACCGGCGGCACCTGTGAGGTCCAGCCGTGACGCTGGATGATCCCCTAACATGGCTGACGAGTTATACCTCCTCAAGATGAGCTAGAGGCCGAGGCGATGCTTGTGCTAGAGAGGGAGAGGCTGAGGGCCTTCAAGCCTTGATATTTAAGGCCCACCCCTACATAATTAGCGTTAGCGATGAGGACTATTGGCGTCGCTAAGGGGCTGAGGTTTGAGCAGGCTTCACGTAAAGCTCGAGCCATTTTGAAGGCCTCCTATGTATCTTACTATAAGAACTCTACGTCAAAAACGGCTAGCTATCATGGCCCAGCCGAGGACATAACGATAGTTCCTTCTAATTAAGACGTGACGTACAGCTGTTGACACCCTAGGCGACTTGCTCTATTTTAAGGGGAAAAGAGTATATAAAACTTAATAGCAACGTGTAGGCCCTAAGCCAAAGGGCAGATGAGTTGGACCAGCCCTACATCTCTGTCATAGTTACTGCCTACAACAGGAGGAGGTACCTGCCATTTGCCTTGAGGAGCCTTGAGGCCCAGACGCTGCCGAGGGACAGGTTTGAGGTAATAGTAG
>Ga0326758_100211_pt1 | contig 16141 bp, 21 predicted proteins | sample GCRJH_S_FD_207221 | JGI IMG/M metagenome (GOLD analysis project Ga0326758, IMG submission 207221) | Hot spring sediment microbial communities from Geyser Creek Basin, Yellowstone National Park, WY, United States - GCR.JH_S | ecosystem: Environmental > Aquatic > Thermal springs > Near-boiling... | reverse complement strand
CCTTCTCCTGCAATATCAGCAGCTCCATAGGATATTAAGGATAATGAAGCCAATAAACTTAGCATGCCTATAATATCCAGTTTAGTATTTCTTCTTTCCATATCTTTTATATATCTCAATCCCAATATTATAGCAATAATTCCTATTGGAACGTTAATATAAAATATATATCTCCAGCCTAGGAAAGTTGTTATAAAACCTCCTAAAACTATCCCTAAAGTAGCTCCAGCATTCCAACCTATTGAAGTATATCCATAAGCTTTACCCCTTTGATTTGGAGGAAATATATCAGCAATTATAGCTCCAGAATTAGCTTGCATCATCGCAGCCCCTAACCCTTGAATTCCCCTAAATGCTACTAAGGAAATTGCATTAGGAGAAGCTCCACAGAGAATTGAACCTATCGTAAATATTGCAAATCCTAAATTATAAAAGCGAGATCTACCGTAAATATCACCTAATCTACCTAACTGAGTTGTAAAGACTGCTACAACTAGAAGGTAAATTATAATAACCCAAATAATTACATAAAGGTTAGTATGCAAGTCTTGAGCAATAGACGGGATTGCTAAGATTACAATAGTTGCATCTACAGCCGACATTAATGTTCCTAAAATGACGACCAGCAATGCTAAGTTATTTGAATTCATAATTAATTTTTAGACAATTAATTATTTATTTTTTCTGAGTGTTCTCATGAAGTCATCTCCCTTAAGTAACATCATTCAGGAAGTCTTATCTCTTGAATAAATTTCTGGATGCATGAAATTAAGTAATGCCTATTAATAATATAAAGTAGGGTGTTAAATAAAAATTTGTTGTGCGTACAATTTATATCTTTATATATAGAGAATAAAAAATCCTTTCAATTAAACTATTAATGGGCCCGAGGGGACTCGAACCCCTGACCTCCGGCTTTCTTAGGAGCGTAGCCTTATAAGGCCGGCGCTCCACCTCTGAGCTACGGGCCCTTATACATATTTTAATTTATTAATTTTTTATTTTTTTCTTATATGTATTTTTTGTAATATAAATATATGGATAATACTAAAGAAGTTGAAGTTTTGGATGTAGGATTTTTGGGGCAAATTTTTGATGCTTCAAAAGAAGAAATTGAAAAATTTATTAGGGAAGAAGAAAAATCTATCATACTAGATTATGAGAAAATAAAATCATATTTAAATAATAAACAGTTAGATCTTTTATTAAATAAGACAGAAAAATTTTTAGAACAAATGAGTATGTATTTTTCTGAAAGATTAGATAGAAAAGTAAAGGTAAGAATAAAAAATCTCCCAGAAAGTTTAAGATATTTAAGGATAAGGGATATTAGATCTGAACATAAAGATAAATTAATACAGGTTGAAGGTATAATAAAAATATCTTCAGAAGTAAGACCATTTATTATAAAAACAAAATATTTACATGAAGATTGTGGAGGAGAATTTTGGGTTGAAAATAAGAATTTTGTAATAGAAAAACCAAAGAAATGCCCTGTATGTGGTGGTACAAAGGGGAAATTTATTGAAACAGATCATGAAACGATAGATATACAAAGATTATTAATTGAAGAACCTGCAGATCAAATTGAAAAGGGTGAACAACCTGCCCAAATTACTGTAATATTAAAGGAAGACCTATGTGAGCCTAGAATGGAAAGGAAAACATTGCCAGGAATAAGGGTTAAAATATATGGAATTGTAAAAGAATTAAAAAATTCAAATTTAAAAGCAATATTAGATTTATATATAGATGCAATTTATATTGAACCTGTAGATAAAGATGTTGAAGATATATCAATATCCCCTGAAGATGAGAGAAAAATAAGAGAATTGGCAAGTTCTACGGATGTATTAAGTTTGATTGCAAATTCTGTTGCTCCAGGATTGTATGGAAAACATTATGAAATAATTAAAAAGGCAATTGCATTACAATTGGTATCTGGTGGGAAAAGGAGGAAAAGTGTTGATGAAAGAAAAAATATACACATATTAATTTTGGGAGATCCTGGTGTTGGAAAATCAAAATTATTAAGATATGTATCAGAAATTGCTCCAAAATCAAAATATGTTGTTGGAATAACATCATCATCTGTAGGTTTAACTGCATCTGTTAGAAGGGATGAAATATTTAAAGGTGGTTGGGTATTAGAAGCTGGAGCATTGGTATTAACATCGGGGGGACTTGTATGTATTGATGAACTTGATAAATTATCTACAGAAGAATTACAATCTTTACATGAAGCAATGGAACAGCAAACAATAACAATTGATAAAGCAAATATTCATGCAACACTTAGGACAGAGACATCAATTTTAGCAGCTGCAAATCCCAAATTTGGTAGGTGGGATAAGATGAAAAGTATAGTTGATCAAATAGATTTGCCACCAACAATAATTAATAGATTTGATTTGATATTTGTTCTTATAGATGAGCCAAATCCACAACAAGATGAAACAATTGTTGATGAATTATTAAAAGGTTTAAAAGAGGAAAGAAAACCACCATTGGATAAAGATTTATTAAGAAAATATATAATATATGCAAAGAAAATTGAACCACAATGGACAAATGCAGCTTTAGATATTGTAAAGGATTTCTATATAAAGTTAAGATCTAGTTCTGGAGAAGATACAATACCAATAACTACAAGACAACTTATGTCAATAATAAGAATAGCCGAAGCTTCTGCAAAGATAAGGTTATCTCCAGTAGTTACTGAAGATGATGTAAATCTTGCAAAGGAATTATTATTATATAGTTTGAAGGAGGTTGGAATAAATCCAGAAAATAATAGATTGGATATAGATATAATAATGTCTGGAATTTCTTCTACACAAAGACAAAAACTATCAAAAGTATTAGATATAATAAAGGATTTACAAAAAGATTTTCCAGATGGTGTTCCATTAAATGAAATATTAAATGAATCTAAGAAATATAATTTAGAAGAAGAAAAAGTAAAAGAAACAATTGAAAAATTATTGAAGGAAGGATATATATATGAATCTGGAGATAAAAAATATAAAGCTGTATAAATATGTATTTACCAATATTTTCAAAAGATATAAAGAATTATAAGGATAAGAAAGTTTGTTTAATTGGAAAAGTAATAGATATTCAGGAAGAAAAGAAAGTAATAAGATTAAAATTATTGGATACATTTGGATTTTTTGATGTTGTTCTATTTGATGTTTATAATATTAAATTATTTGATACTTTATTGATTTTAGGAAATGTTTCAGAATATAATAATAATTTTTCTGTAATTGCAAGATATTTAAGTATATTAAATGGGGATGATGAAATTTTATGGAGAAAATTTTTCATTAAAAAAATAAAAAGAGGTAAAAAGAAAAATAATAAAGAAAGTAGAATGGAGGAAAAAGATAATATTGAAGATAATAATGTGGAAGAAAAAGAAATAAAAAAAGAAATATATAAAGAAGAATATGAAGAAGAATTACCTGAAGAGGTAAAGTTAAGAAAACAAATTTTAGAATTTATAAGAGATAATGATAAAGGTGATGGCGTATCTTTAAAAGATATAAAAAATTTCTTTGATATAAGTGAAGAAAAGTTATCAAATATTATAATGGATCTATTATCATCTGGAGAGATTTATGAATCTTCACCAGAAAAATATAAAGTTATATGATACCAACATATGAAGAAATGTTAGATGAAGCATATAAGAAATTGAGTAGTATGAAAGTTCTAAATCGATCTACATTGGGATCAATAAATATACCATTACCAAAAATAAATTATGTTGGAAAGTGGACATCTATAGAAAATGCAGGAACAATATGTGATATAATAAATAGAGATATAAATTTATTAGCAGAATTTTTACAAAAAGAATTTAGTGTTGCATCAAAAATTGAAGATAAAAAAATAATATTACAAAAAAAGATAGAGTTTGATAAAATAAAAGCAAAGATAGATAAATTTATAGATATATTTGTTAGGTGTCCAATATGTAAAAAATTGGATACAAGATTGGAAAAGAGGGAAAGGGTATATATTATTAAATGTTTAGCTTGTGGTGCAGAAAGTCCTGTAATATATAAATTGAAATGATATTGGTAAAAAAGTATAAAGATAATTATGGAAATGTATTAGTTTTATGTGATAAAAATTTATATGGAAAAAGATTTGAGGAGGGAGAATTTGTATTAGAATTAAACGAATTTTTTAAGGGAGAAGAGAGAGAAAAAGTTGATGAAAAAGATTTCGATGATATATATTTTATATATGCTGTTGGGGAAGAATCTATAAATATATTAAAAGAGAAAAAAATAATTGAGGAAAAGGATATTAAAAGAATTGCTGGGATACCATATACTTTTGTCATTTATTTATGAAAAGGATTTGTCCATCATGTGGAAGAGAAGTTAAAAAATTATATGATGGATTATGCTATGAATGTTATTTAAAAATAAATAAAAAGGAAGAAAAAAGGGAAAAAGTATATATATGTAAATATTGCGGAAGGGTAAAATACCATAATAAATGGTATAATAATTTTGATATAGATAATTTTGAATATGAATATACTGTTTGTCCAAGATGTAAAGGTTTAAGTAAAAAAGCAAATTTAATTTTACAAATAAGAGGATATAATAAAAATATTGAAGATGAAATATTAAAAATAGCAAAGAAAAATAAAGATATAATAAAAAAAGTGGATGAAATAAATGAAAAAGATATTGATATATATTTATATGTTGGAAAAAATAGGGTAAAAAGCTATTATAACATATTAAAAAAATATGGAGAAGTAAAATTAAGTAAAAAATTATTTGGCTATGATAAAGAAAAAGGGAATAGAAAATATATTGTAACAATATTATTAAGGGGTGATGAAGATTCATAGAAAACTTTATAAAAGTTTACGTAATAATAAAAGGGTATGGATTGGGAAGACCTAAAAAGAAGATTGGGAGAATTAAGGATGGAGTCTGAAGAGGATGAAGATGAAGATTGGGATGAAGATTTTGGAGAGGAGGATTGGGGAGAAAGTGAAGATTGGGAAGAGGATTGGGAAGAGGAAGAATGGTAAGCTATTGATGTTTAATTTATAATATTTTTTAAATGCCTCTTTTCGAAGAAGAAGGAATTCCTGTTCCAAAGGGTAGACAGGTTATAGGAATAATTGAAGAGGTTGTTGGTTGGGCACATGCAAGGGTGAGATGTTTTGATGGAAAAACAAGAATATGTAGAGTACCACAAAATAAGAAAATGCACAGGAATATATGGTTAAAGAAGGGTACATATGTATTAGTGGAACCATGGGAATTGCAATCCGATAAAAAGGGGGATATATTATATTCATATACAGATTCAGAAGTTGAATGGTTAAAAAAGAAAGGATATTTAAAAATTGAAGAAGAATTTTAGGGCCCGTAGTCTAGTGGCAGGACGGTGGGCTCCAGACCCATTGACGGGGGTTCGAATCCCCCCGGGCCCAAGACCCAAAATAATTTTATATTAAATATTATAGGTGTTTGATAGGTTATTGAATGTTTGATTTAAAGCATTATTTGATGTATTTGATAAATTTTGTTGGGATGACATTATATTAAATGCCTGTGGTACTACAAAACTTATAAAAATCGCTAAAGCAATAAGTCCAATTATTAAAAAAACTATAAAACTTATAGCATCAGACCTTTTCATTTTTGTATAGATTAACTGCTTATAGATTTGATAAATTATTAATTAATTGGCCTGTTTGGTTTGTCTGATTTAATGCTGGATTTATTACATTATCTGCTCCAACTGTTCCTTTAGAAAATGTACCTGTAAAGAATAATATTACAATAACTAAAACAACAAGTCCTATTATCAATATAATTAGTGTATTAATTGGTAATGATTGACCTTTTCTTATCATAAATTTTTATGCAATTTCCATATTTTTAAACTTTTTATAAAAATCAATTTTATGTGGATAATAAGAGAGAAATTAAAAGATTATGATATAGAATTTTCAGAACCTCCAAAAAATTTAGACTATGATATATCAATTAAATTATTCAAAGAAATGAAAAAAGGAAAAGATCCAAATATATTGGCAAATGAAATAATTGAAAAAATAAGGGAATTTGTTTTGGATTATAAATTTATGAATGGATATTTAAATATTAAATTAAATAAAGAAAAATTATTGGAAAATTATAAAAAATTGTTTGATTTTGAAAAAAAGAATATTAGAATATTTTTAGAGCATACATCTGCAAATCCAAATAAAGCATTACATATAGGTCATTTAAGGAATTCAATAATTGGAGATTCTCTGTATAGATTATTTAAAACATTAAATTATGATGTATATGTAATAAATTATATAGATGATACTGGGGTCCAGGTTAGTGATAATATTGTTGGAATATATTATTTAAAGATACCTGAAGAACCAAAAGATTTTAATTTAGAAAAGGTAATAAATAATATTAAGGAATTTTTAATAAAAGAAAATTTGTATAAAGAAGAATATGAGGAAAAAATTAGGAAAATATTTTTGGAAAGAATGAATATATTGAAAAGTTTATATGGATACGAAGTACCTGAAAAATTTGATCATTATTATGGAGATTTTATATATGTAATAGTTAATAAATTATATGAAATAATTCCAGAATTAGAAAAATATAAATACAATATTATAAAAATGATTGAAGAGGGTAATAATGAAGTATATTATTTATCTAAAAGAATATCTGAAAGAATTTTATTTGAGCAATTAAATACATTGTGGAGATTTAATATATATTTTAATATAATAATTAGGGAATCTGATATATTAAAATATAAATTATTTGATAGTGCATTAAAAATATTGGAAGAAAATAAAATGATAAAAAAGGATGATACAATTTCTTTGGATTTAACAAGGTGGGAGGATATATATAAAGCATATTCGAATAAAGAAAAAGTTCTTGTAAGATCAAATGGAACTACTACATATATTGCAAAAGATATTGCATATGCAATGTGGAAACATGGTATAATTAAATCAAATATTAAATTTAAAGAATATATAAAACAACCAAATGGAGAATATATATATGAAATAAATGATGAAGGAAAAGAAATTGAACCATGTAAAATTTCAATAAATGTAATTGGAATGGAACAAATGCATAATCAATTAATGGTAAAAAGAATAATTGAGGAAATTGGTAGAAATTCTAAATATATATATTATGGATATGGATTGGTTAGATTGCATAGAAATACTGCAAAAATATTTGGAATAAATGAAGATATAAAAATGTCTGGAAGAAAAGGATTGTATATAAATGTTGATGATTTATATGAGAAATTATATAATATTGCATATGATAAATTTAAAGATAAAGAAACTTCTGAAAGGATAGTAAAGAGTTTTATATCATTGGAAATGTTAAAATATGATAGAAATACAACAATATTGTTTGATATTGATAAAATGTTAAATTTGGAAGAAGGGAATGCAATATATTTTCTATATACATATGCAAGGATAAAATCATTATTAAATAAAGTTGATAAAATACCTGAAGAATTTAAAATAAGTGAATTAAATAAGTATGAAGAAAAATTAATTATTAATTTATTTAAGTTTAAAGATATAATTTATGATATTGAAAAATCATTAGAATTAAATCATTTATATAGATATTTAATAGATCTGGTTAGATCATTTAATGAATTTTATCAAAACGTTCCAATATTAAATTATAAAGATAAATATCCACATAGAATATTCCTAGTATATTTAACAAAGGAAATATTGGATAAAATATTCTATATATTGAAAATTGAACCTGTAGAAAGTATTTAAAAATATAATATATATTATGAATTTATGTCGATGATAAGGATTAAAATGTGGGGAACAGATTTAAAAACAATGAATCAGTTTACTAATCAATTATTAAAAATAATTGAACAATTGGGTATTGAAAAGAGAGGTCCTGTTAATTTACCAACAAAAATAATTAGAGTACCAACTATGAGAACATTGGGAAAGAGAGGTACAAAAATATATGAAACATATCAAATAAGAATATATAGAAGATTTTTAGATGTTGCAAATGATGAAAGATTTTTCAAAAATTATTTTATAAATATGCAAATTCCATCAAAAGGATTTAGAATATCATTAAAGATAATAAAATGAGTTATATATTATTGAGATATAATGGATTATATATATTTGATGATAATTTGGAAAATTTTCAGAAAATTGATTTAGAATTAAATTTGGATGATTTAAAGGAAATATATAAAAATAAATTACCTGAAAAGGTAAAAAATTATATAAAGGAAAATGATATTTTTATTGGACAAAGGTTTGATGGATATAAATATACTGAAGATGTAAGTATAATAAGAAAGGCATTGGAAAAAATTGGGGAAGAAAAAATTGATAATAGATTGTTTATTGATCTATTAAAAGAACAAATATCAGATTCTATAAGCAGGGATGAAATAATAATACAGGCAATAGGCTTCCTTGATGATTTAAATAAATCTTTGAATTTATTTATGGAAAGATTTAGGGAATGGTATGGATTATATTTTCCAGAAATTTCACAAGAAATTGAAGATCATGAGAAATTTATAAGAACAATTATAAATTCAAATAGGGAAGAATTAATGAAAAAATATAATATTAATAAAACAATGGGTGGAAAAATATTTGAAAAGGAAGATTTGGAAATAATGAATGAAATATCATTAAAAATAAAGGAATTATATGATTTAAGAAAAGATTTAGAAGATTATATTGAAAAATTGATGAAGGAAATTGCTCCAAATTTATCGGAAATTGCTACCCCAAAAATAGGTGCAAGATTAATATTATTAGCTGGCGGATTGAAAGAATTATCATTATTACCTTCTTCAACAATACAAGTTTTGGGTGCAGAAAAAGCATTATTTTTACATTTATCTAAAGGTATAAAACCGCCAAAACATGGTGTAATATTTAATCATCCATATTTACAAAAATTACCTCCAAAAAGAAGGGGAGCAATGGCTAGAACATTGGCATCAAAAATATCTATTGCAGTAAAAGCAGATCTAAATGGAAAAATAATATATAATAAATTGAAGGAAGAATTGGATAAAAGATTTAAAGAATTATCTGAAAAATGAAATTAAAACCATTAAAAGAAAATAAGAACATATTTATTGATGAAAGAGGAAGATTATATACAAAGAATTTGGTACCTGGAAAAGTTGTATATGAAGAAAGATTGGTAAAATATAATAATGAAGAATATAGGGAATGGATTACAAATAGATCTAAATTGGCAGCGGCAATTAAGAAAAATATTGGAGAAGTACCAATTAATAAAGGTGATAAAATATTATATTTAGGTATTGCATCAGGTACAACAGCATCCCATATTTCTGATATAATTGATAAAAATGGATTAATATTTGGTATAGATATTTCTTCAAGGATATTAAGGGATCTTGTTCCAATATTATATGATAGAAAGAATATTATTGGAATATTAGCGGATGCTGATAAACCATGGGAATATTTACATATTGTTACAAAGGTTGATTTAATATATCAGGATGTTGCACAACCACATCAGGTAAGGATATTTATTAAAAATATTGAATATTATTTAAAGAATAAAGGATATGGATTTTTAGCAGTAAAAGCAAGATCAATTGATGTATCAAAAGATCCAAAAGAAATATTTAAGGAAGTAAGAAGGGAATTGGAAGATTATGGATTAAAGATAATAAAAGAAGTAAGATTGGAACCATATCATATTGATCATGCGATGTTTTTAGTTCAAAATAAATAATTTTTAAAGGTTATTATAAATATATAAAAAATGCTGCATGCTATAAGGAAAATTGATAGAAATGGAAAGGAAATATATAAATGTCCATTATGTGGTCATGTATTTGTAAATAGTAAGAAATATAGTAGACATCTGATGAAATCCCATTTAAGAAATGTTACAATGAATAAAAGAAAATGGAAGAAATTTATGAAACAATTATTATTAGTTAATATAAAAGAAAAAAGTAATATTGAATTAACAAATTATGAAAAATATTTAAAGATAAAAGCAAGGTTAAATAATATAAAGTTAGATAGTGAATAATTTTGTCTTTTCTTTTCCAGATAATTCTAAAATTATTCTTTCATAAATTATATTTTGTATATTTTTAATACCCTTTACTCTTTCTTCAATATCTTTAAATGATTCAAATGGTTTTTTCTGTCTTTCTTCAATAATTTTTTGTACAGTTACTTTTCCAATATCTGGTAATAATTCTAATGTATGAATCCTAATATTTAATGGACCAGCCTTATTAAAAAATTCTACAAATTTTTTCTCATTTTTTATTATTAAATCCTTTATTGCTTTTTCTAAATTTGCCTTTGCAATTTCTGGTAATTCATCAAATGATAATCTTTTTATTATAGATCTTACCTTATCCCTTTGTTTATTTCCAATATATAATTCTTCAAATAAGTTCACTGTAACACCAGGTTTCAATGTTAATAATAATAATGTAAAATAATCTCTTCCTACAGCATATACTACTGGCTCCTTAATATTTTTTGTTGGATCCCCGCCTGGTAAATAATATATTACAATTGCATAATCTTCCTTTCTATCCATATTTCTTTATTACATTTAATATTTTTTCCATATCTTGTTTGCTTAAAGTATTTGTATATAATACTGTTCTTAATTCTTCTTCATTTTTTGGTAAAAATTCTAATATTTGTATTTTTACTTCATCTGGCAAATTTATATCCTTTAATTCTTCTAATATTTCTTTTTCCTGATTTTCATCTAATTTATATGTATCATTAAGGAATTTTAATGTTCTTTCCTCTACATATAATAAATTTCTCTTCTCTTTATTTTTCAATAATATATTTTTAACATTTGCAGGTGTTATAATCTTTTTATTCAGTACTTCCATTTATATATCTTTTTAAATATTATTTAAAAATATATCATGAACTTTTAATTTAATGACTGCAAGAAAAGGAAAGGGGTTGAGAAGAAAGACAAGGGATAAGTTATCATTACATGTAAGAGAACATGGTAAAATAAAAATAAGGAAAATATTACAAGAATTTAATATAGATGATAAAGTTGTAATAAAGATTGATCCATCATATAATAAAACAATGCCTCATCCAAAATACCATGGAATGGTTGGAAAGATTTTAGGAAAGAGGGGAAAATGTTATGAAGTTTTAGTAAATGATAAAGGAAAAGAAAAAATTATAATTGTTCATCCAGCACATTTAGAAAAATTTAAGGAACAGGTTTCTCCTGCTCAATCTTCTTAGGTATATTATTTAAAATGATTTCCCTTATTTTTGTCATATCTTCCTTTTTAAGTAATGGTAATTCAATTGTTAGATTTATACTTTTATTTAATAGTAATGTATTGGTATAAATTTTTATTGTATATAATTTTCTAATTCTCTCATATAAACTCTGATATATTTCTATATTATTTATATATGAATTTTCTATTGACCTTATATTTTCATTTTCAATTAATACTAATCTTTTATTTGTAAATATTATATAATAGTTCTTTGCCTTTTCATAATATTTCAATGCAATATAATATATAATTGAAATAATAAAAAATAATAAAATTAGGGATAATATATTTGGATTATAATATTCTGAAAAAGAAAATGTAACAAAATATATAGAGAAAATTAAATATAATGGAAATGTATATCTTAATGAATATATCGTTGGATTATAATTAATAATAAATAATGGATCTTCATTTTCCAATTTTATTTTTTCATTGATTTTTTCTTTTTCAAATGATAAATAATAATCTTTTTTCATTTTTGTTTATTTATTCAAAAATTTATAAATATTGTTTTTTATTTGTATTTATGGACTTAAAATTTGATAAAAGGTTATTATTATTAATAATATTCTCAATAATAGGTTTAATTATATATATTTATTTAGAATATGTTGTTTTAATAAGTAATTCATCGCCATTATTTTGTTCTATTAATAATACCCCAATAAATTGTGAAAAAGTAATAGAAAGTCCATATTCAAGATTGTTTGGAATACCTTTAGAAACATATGCAATTGTATATTTTATAATTGATATATTTCTAATATTATTATTATATAAGAAAAAATTGAAGATAATTTATAATTTATTTTATAGATTAATTGGTATATTATTTGTAATATTTTCATTATATGTAATGTTATTTTTAATTCATTCAATATGTTTATATTGTTCTACAGCTGATGGAATATTGATTATCAATTTTGGGATAATTTTATATTATTATAAAAAGAAAGTTTTTGAATAAAATTTATAATTGATGAAATTTTTCATATATATATGAAAAATAGTGTAGCGATAGATATGGTAATAATTATAGTTATTGCATTAATTATTTTAGTTTTAGCAATTTTGTTTGGATATAAAATATTTTTAGGCGGAAATACAGCATCAAATCAGTCATTTAATTTCATTAATAATAGCTTTAATAATGTTACAAATCAATCAATTCCAAGTATACTACAATGAGAGGAAAAATTTTTGATAATTTTATGATGTTTATAGGTTATATTCTTCCAATATTTATTATAACTCTTGCAGGAGTTATATTTATTTTAACTTCAATATTTAAATATTATCATATTAACAACCCATCTCAATTTTCTGTTTCAATACAGAGCCTAAATAATCAAAATAATCAAAGTTATCCAGATACTATAAATTCAACAATTATGGTAGATATATATTATCAAAATGGATATGATGTATATTATGTTCCATCATTTATTGAAAATCTAAGTAATTGGAACATATATTATTATATTACAAATAGTTATACTGCTAATGAAAGTAGTGATAATAGTATATTTGAAATAGATCCTGGATTTATAAATAATACTAATTCAACAACTTTTAGTGTAACTTCATTAGAAAATGTTTACTTAAACACTACAATTAGTTTATTAAATTTTACTAATGGAGGAAATAATGTTACATATACATATGATGGAAATACATATGAATGTGGTATTGTAGGAAGTAGTGATGTAATATATCCAGCAGGTAGTTTTGTATATTTTTGTATATTATGTCAAGCACCAAATAGTCAAAATATACAAAATTTCTATTTAAGTGAACCTGAATATTTAAATATAACTCCAGCAATATCTTTATTAGGAAATTTTTCTCCAACTACTCAATATTATGATTATACAGTAAATAATGTAGAAATAGTTAATGGAACATATGTAGTTATAACTTTATCAGCTCCTGGATATTCTATGGAAGATTTTCAAAATGTATTAGTTACAATTGGTCCTCCTTTAAGTAATTATATAAATACTACTCCATATTATGGAGATAATGTAGTATTTTTAGTTAATTATGATGGTAAATATTATGCATTACCTTCATGGTATGCTGGAGAAAGTAATGGAAATTATTATTTCTTTATTAATCTATTAAATCTTCCTTCATTTTATAATAGTAATAATTTTGGTTGTAGTTTTCTACCAATATTTGTTGGATTTAGCAATGAAAATCTATTACCATATTTAAATGGAACAATTGGCGGAGCTCCAGAGGCTCTATATCCTAACGATCCATATTCTGCAGTTGAATATGATAATGGATTAAATGTATTTCCAATATATGTTAACTTTTATTCTTATCCAGGTTCGGGAGGCTCATCTAGGATAGAAGATAATGAAAATTGTGGCAATTCTTATGGATTTCCTACTTGTTATCAAAATATTCTATATGATAATGTATTACCCCCATATAATAATGTAACTATTTATGTAAATGGAACGGGAATTACTCCAAATGTTGAAACAAATGGACCTTTTGAAGGATTAGTAATGGATAATGATGGAACATGGCAAGGATCCTATATATTAATTAACTCAACAGTTTTATTTAATACTTTTTATAATTTAGCTCAATCATCAAATGGATTGGGATTACAAACATTTGTATATTTTTCTGGAGTACCATGCGAAGATCCTGTAGGTACTGGCGGAAATCCATTAGTTGCAGATGCTGTAGTATTATCATATGTTGGTTATAATAGTCAATTCTATGCTGATACAATAAGTGATTATAATAATAATGATTCATCTAACCAGCAATGTTATCCTAATTATGATACTGGTACACCAACATGTTATAATACAGGAAATACAAATATAGGAATATATGTTGGAGGTAATACGTATTTACCTTCTGGTTTCCCAATATTTATGTATGAATATGGATGGGATCCTAATTTCAGTCCAGGTCCGGGTTATTCTTCAGGTTATTATGTCGGAATATTGGAATATAATGATAGTATAGGATATTTTTTAACTACTCAATATACAAATAATCTAAATCCAAATTTAAATGAATATTATGATTATTATTATTCAGGATCAGCAGAGAGTGGTTCAAATTATTATTTCGTAGAAGATAATAATAATAATGGTAAGAATATTATACAAGGATATAATGGAGGATCACAGTATTTTCCTTTTATGCCACCCGATCAACAACAAAATCAAATATATGATCAACCATATTCTCAATATGGATTATTTTGGTTATATAATTGGTTCCAGGCGGATAGTAGTAATAATATGATGAATATATATTTCTTAATGAATGGTAATATATTTAATTACTCTCTTTCTTTAGTAGATTATAGTGTTAATGGACAGCAGACATATATAATACCACCAAACCCACCGGCAAATACAATAAATGGAGAACCAATATTTGCACAATCATACATAAATGCATATAATACGGCGTTTAATCAACCAGCAAATCCTCAGGAAGCTTTATATAACTATGTGCTGTTTACTTCTAGTAAAGTAAATAGTAATACCTTTGTACCTGGAACATTTGGATCGCGTGAAGAATACAATAGTCTTTCACAATCTTTTGTTATACATCACTTACAAGATAATGCACAGGTATATTCTGGAACTCCTTGTTTGTTCATTTCAGCAGGCTCAGGAGGTGGAACTGATTATATGTATTTAGATTGGGTTATAATAACTTATGGAGTTCCTTATGTTGTGAGTATATCATAAAAATTGTTAAAAAAATTAGCTGGAAGGATTGTATGATTGTTGGGGAGTAGTAAAGTTAAATAAAGATGATCCAAGCACATTATCAGTTATTCCATATGAAATTATTGTTTTATTAGGTAATACTAATACATATCCTCCGGGAAATGGTCCATAGTGTCCATATACCTTTGTTTGTTCTGCTACAGTTCCTGCGATGTTTGCCCAATAGTATGCTGATGAATTTCCTGATAATACTGCTGCATATGTTCCAGGTGTATTTATTGCTGCTACAAAATTAGTTATCCATGCTTGATATGTATAGAATCCTGCAATGTCTGATTGATTTATATTATTAGCTTCTATTACATAATAGGTTTGTCCATCTATTGTTGTATTCATAATTGGTACTGGACCTTTAATTACATAGAAATCCTGTAAAGGTACATATTGTTGATTATTGAATGGATCAGTTTGTCCAACAAATTGATTATTCAATTGAACTATTTGATTATGATTTTGTATTATTGTACCTGTATATTGTCCATCCCATATTACATCTTTTATTGTACTTCCATTAGGTAATATTAACTCACCTTCAGGATCTGTATGTCCATCATAATTTATTGTTTGACCATTTGGTACAAATGCTTCATATCCATTTTGAGATCCTAAATATTGTATATGTTCATTATTTGGAGGTAAAGAATGTATAGGATTTAATCCAAACATGAAGGTAAATATACCCAATCCTGCAGCAACAACACTACCTACTATTAATCCATATTTTAATAATTTACCTCCATGACCTTTATATAAATTTATTATATATAATCCTGCCATAATTGGAGCTTTTACATAAAGAGGAGATACTGCTATTGCTGCATCTCTAAATATTGGTATATATTCTGATATTTTGTTTTTAGTTTCCCTAAATTTTTCATAGGTTTTATCTCCTATTCCTTTTAATTTTTTATCTAAATATTCCATAGATCTATTAGCCTCATCTTTAAATTTTTCAAAACCCTCTTTTACATTATCCTCTA
>Ga0326758_100210_pt1 | contig 16175 bp, 17 predicted proteins | sample GCRJH_S_FD_207221 | JGI IMG/M metagenome (GOLD analysis project Ga0326758, IMG submission 207221) | Hot spring sediment microbial communities from Geyser Creek Basin, Yellowstone National Park, WY, United States - GCR.JH_S | ecosystem: Environmental > Aquatic > Thermal springs > Near-boiling... | reverse complement strand
AGTGACGATGCGTAGCACTTTTAAACCAGCCACACACCATTTACATAGCCGGGTCGTCTAGCGGCCAAGGATGGCGGGCTCTGGACCCGTTGACCCCGGTTCGAATCCGGGCCCGGCTACCATCACTTACGGTCTATCCCTCAATTCTATCCCTCCTCACCGTGTTACGTTTCAATGTAGTTCCTGTTACGTAAGGCTTAAATATCAGCATGTAACTGTGGCTTCAGGGAATTGCCATGGTTGACTGCGAGTTTGTGAACATCGAGAGGATAGGTAATGAGGAGCGTGTTAAGATTATTAATTATGTGATGGAGAGGAAGGGTGTTAAGGCTAGAGACCTGGGTGTTACTATTAACCTAATCAGCATGATTAGGTCAGGTAAGAGACGTGTTACCGAGGACTTGCTGTGTAGGGCGCTTAAGTTCCTTAGTCACGAGGAGTTGGCCAAACTCCTGGGGCAAATACCCGAGGTTGAACCTGCGAGCATTAATGACGTTATTAGGGTCATAGCCAGGGCCAGGGCAGACCCAAGCTTTAGGGATGTACTTCTCTCCTACCTGGACCGCTACTTGGGGGATTATGTTAAAAGCGCAGGGACTAAGTGGATTGTGACCGAGCAAGACCTGGAGGAGTTCGTAAAAGCTAAGAAGCTTAAAGGCTTGGCCGAAAAAACAATCCGCGATGAAATTCGTTACATCAGGTTGGCCTTGTCCGAACTCAATTGGGTGCTGACGCCTGAGGGTGTTCGGGAGTTCCTGGCCGACTTAGCTGAGGATGGGAAGACCTTTGTCCTCAAGCACGTAACCTATAGCCTAAAGTCGTTCCTAAAAACGGTACTCAAGCCCAGGGACCCAGCCCTGTTCAGGGCACTGTATGACGTGTTCACAGTCTATAAACCAAAGAACAACAACCACGTTAGGCTACCAACCATTGAGCAGTTACGCCTAATATGGCAGAACCTACCAACAATAGAGAGTAAATTCTACTTTGGTTTGTTAGCAGAGACTGGGTTGAGACCAGGAGAGCCATTCTTACTAACCATCGATGACTTGGACTTAGAGCACGGGGTTATCCACATTGGCAAGGTAACCGAGACTAAGAGGGCATTCATTGCCTTCCTAAGGCCGGAATTCCTGGAATGGGTTAAAACCAATTACCTACCTAGGAGGGAGTCCTTCGTGAAGTCATTCATAGAGAGGATGAGCCAGGATTACCTAGGCGTGGGAGTCAATACCGAGACCTGGGCGAAGAGACTAATCCCATACGACCAAGGCAGGCTTAGACGTGAGATCAAGGAGACAGCCAGGCAGGTGCTTGGTAGGGAGTTTGAACTTTATGAACTTAGGAAGTTCTTCGCAACCCACATGATTAGCCAAGGCGTTCCCGAAAGCATTGTTAATACTTTGCAGGGCAGGGCACCACCCTCTGAGTTCAGGGTGCTCATTGAGCACTACTGGTCTCCTCGCCACGAGGAACTCAGGCAGTGGCATCTTAAACATGCACCGAGGGTCTGCTGTTGATTACTAATTACTAAAAATTAATGGGTTCCAGCCCTGCAATTGCCAGGCACTGGCAAGGGTTATTACCGATAATCAGCAGGCCCTAGGCGCCATTATACGGTGAACCCTAGTACGGTAGCCCCTAGTACGGTGCCTCTAGTATGGCGCCCCATAATAAGGTGGTTAGTATGAGCAAGTACTAGGTGATTGGGTATGTCAAGGGCAAACGCCAGACCTTGGCGCTTACTAGGTGGTTGGGTATACCAAGTGCTAGGTGGTCATGATAGGCACACACTAGGTGGGCTTGAATGGCGGGGGTGGGTGGTCAGGTTAGACAGGCACTGGGTGCCGATTATCGACAAGCCCTAGGTGCTGTGGATCCTTAATACATTGGGCGCCAATAGTATCCTATTACTCGGGCGCTCGAGGATTTAGGAAGCAGGGCATAATAGGGATACTATTTAAATCTTGCTCCGTATAACTTAGGCACTTAGTGAAAAACTATTTTCCATGGAAGCCTTAGTAATTTAAGAAACTTACTCCATCGATCGCTCAATGCAAAATACGCATTTCCACTCCCAAACTCGATCAGGTAGGGATCGCTCAGTTAATAGGGTTAGTCTTTAGGTAAGAAGGTAAGATTTAAAAACGCTCGGATGGTTCCTAAGTGATGATTACTAAGTCGAAATTAGTAATCACGGTCTTAGCGATATTGCTTGTGACGGTGTTGGTGTTCATGAGCATGGCAACCATGGCACAGACAATCACACAAGTAATCCTGAACCTCTTGAATGGTCAGCAATACTTTGGCACACCACACATATACCAAGGCAATGCAGTAAACTGGCAACCCACGTATTATGGGCCATCAATAGCAAGCGGGTACTGGGAGGAGGCAATCATCAGTAGTAGCCAACCAGTACTTCAACTAATCCCGGATCAAGAAGGCTTGGGCGAGGTCATGCTTTGGAGTGAAACCTACAGTGGTGGCCCGGTGAAAATAAGCATTGTAGGTACATACACAAGTGGTTCGGTACCTGTTGGTGGTGGTTATGAGATATACCTATTCCTAAAACCAACAACGTGGAGTGTAAGCCCACAATATAATAACTCAATACCATACGGTTTTGCGAGTACCGCATCACCAATAATGAATGCTGTGATTTTCCCGCAGAGTTCGACGCCATACCTAGTTATTGAGTGGAATCCATGGTGGCATTATGGGTGGATCCAAAGCGGTGTTAGTGGCCAGTGGGATGTGTGGGTTGTGAGAAACCCGAGTGGTACAAACCCGAGCGTTGGTCCAAGACCATCACCAAACCTTGGTTCGCCATATGCTGGTTGGGATGGCATTGGCGAAGGCGAATTCAATCCTAATCCCGGCGATCGGATAAACATAACAGTGGTTTACAATCCAAGCACGAATACGTTGAGTGGCGTGGCGATTGACCTCAATACTGGTGAGGAGGCAACATTCATATTGAACTTAAATGGCTACTATACACCACCAAGCAGTGGTAATTACGTATTCGGGGTAGGTGCAAGTACAGGTTATGGTGATGCCAATTGGGCTTTACTATATGTCGCGGTGGCGCAGCAATTACCTCCGTCATCGGCACCCACTGTTACAGTTCAACCGTTGGCTAGCATTATGTATCTCATTACACATCCTTGGGTTATAATCGCAATTATACTGATCATAGTGATCATAATAGCGCTGATCGCCGCAAGTATAAGCAGACGCCATAGAAGACGTTATAGATATTACTATAGATATTAAGTCCTCCTAATCAATAATAAACACGCATTAAAATACATCATTATTTAAATTCATAATTTGATACCTAAGCACCCCATCACCAAGTACCAAGCACGACATTTGGAACTGGGCGTTCCCAGTGTCGTGCTTCGGTTGCATTAGGAAACTAATTCCATTGATTGACTGTCTTGAAAATGTTTTATTAACAAAGCCCACCTGGAATTAATTCGCCATGCAAACACAGAGCCTGGCCGTTGGCTACGCCAGGGTGAGTAGGGAGGATGAGGATATCGAGAACCAAGTGCACGCAATAGAGGATTATTCCGAGCAGAATAACCTGACACTGGTGGGTGTTTTCAAGGATGTTGGTGTCAGTGGGGCTAGACCGGCCATGGAAAGAGGCGGATTCAAGCAAATGCTGAATGCCCTTGAGGCAATGCCTGCCATTAGGACGATAATCGTGTTCGACATCACCAGGTTGGGTAGGGACATGCTCGACGTAATGGACACGTATAAGCTATTGACGGAGAAGGGGTACAATATCCTATTTATCAAACACCCTGAGCTTAATGTTATCCAGTCCACACCACTGGGCGAGGCAATCAGGAAGGCAACCCTGGCAATGCTGAGCGTGACCGCCGAGATTGAGCGTGCACTAATCAGCGAGAGGACCAGGTCGGCGTTGGCCAGGGCAAAGGCAATGGGCAAGCACATAGGGCGTAGGGGCACCCAAATACCCATCGACGTGGTTAAGCAGTACCTAAGCATGGGACTAACCAAGAAGGCGATTTACCGCTTACTCGTTCAACAGGGACTGCTGAGGTACCAGGAGAAGGGCGTGGTCAAGGTCCTCAGCTACAATCAATTCCTACAAAGATTAAAAGCCCTGGGCCTGTAGGGTGGCGAAGCCAGATGGTGCTGACTATCCGTGATGAGTAGCCATAATGCCGAGCACCAGGTTTTTAGTTTGCGTTGAAGCCGTGCTTAACGAACAAGTCCATGTAACGCATCTTAAGTCTCTTCTTACCCAGCTCTACACAGGCGACGAAGGCGTATATGTTGCAGGTGTTCCTCCACTTCTTGCCAGCCAAGTACCTCTTACCGCACCTATTGAGTAACTTTGCGAAGTCCCTTGCCAAGGCAGTCATCACCCTGGGCTGGAAAGCCAACCACCTCCTCTGCATCAAAACCTGCCGACGCACCTGCTGCCTAATCTGCGCAAGATTAACACTCACAACAAATAACAAGAAACGAACAAATAAAACCCTTTTCCCTGAAACCTCTTCAGGTCATAACTGGAATCTTCATCTGGGAGGTTCAAGGTGCGGTCCTGCCCATGATGGTATTGTGGCAATAAGAATAATGAGGATAATAATAATAAGAATGAGACCGCCAATTACTGGGTGAGCTATTAACCATGTAATAGCGTAACCAATGGCAAGCAATGAAATACCAAAAATAACCAAGAGGATTAAACCAACAAATATAATGACTAAGGCAAGACCAATGCCTTTACCAATTTTCTTAAGAATCTCAATAGCACGGCTACGTTTTTTGACTGATTCCCCACTAGGTTCTTTATTCAAACTAGGTTTATGTTTATTCCCCCTCCTATAACTAGACACATAACTTGGCGGTGGAGGAGGTTCATCTCTACCCACTGAAGAAGGAGAGAAACGCATGGAAGACATAGTGCCCCAGCTAGTATTCCTTGGTTGTGTATGATCAATATTAGGAAGCGAACGACGGAAATCTATAATGCCTGTTCGTGCACGAATAGGAGACGGAGGCGGAGGCAATCCAGTCATTTGCTCAACGTTTGGGAATATCCTCTTTAGTATCCTCCTAACATCCTCTGTAGTACCATGTAAGTAACCTCTCATTATTGAGTACCTATCAATGCCCAAATTATCAAGCGTCCTCACGACAACGTCCACAATGGCATCCTCAAGGTTTGGGCAACCACTCTCCCTACCCTCCCTAAGCATCTTCGAAACAACGTTGGCAACCTCACTCACGATCTGCCAATCATCAAAACCAAGCCTACCCAACCTCTCATACTTCGCAGCAAACTCCATCAGCTCTAGCCATTCATCGTGGAAGCAATCACTAGAATCATGATTAACGCTCATAGACGGAACACCCCATGTATGTAATTAAAGAATCCATAATAATGTCAACCAAACTTAAAGACACAGTAAAAAGAAACTAACACTAAATTTAAACTTTACACTTTATTACTGAGTCATCTGATTAATCATCCTTTTGAATCCTTCACTCATACTATATAATGCAAAGAGACTAAATATTCCTCTTACAAGGATTACTGCTAAGTATGCCGCCCACCTCCATCTTCTCTTGGCTTTGTCGAAGTCTTTAATTCCTGTCAAGCCATAGAACGCCTCCGATATGTCGCTCATCTTTAACCCAAGGGGAATCAGAACAATAAGTGCGAGTATCGATAAGTCAGAAAGCATTAGGATAAATTGCAACAAATGGGATTGCCATCATAAGAACCCATAGTATAAATTGAATAGTTGCCCCGCTAATTATGGTTTGGTTATTGTAATATATCCCAATGCCTTTAAGTCCTCTTCGTACTAAATTGGCGGCAGAACTAGTCATGCCTGGCAGTTCCCCAAGGGAGGGCTCAGGGCTTACAGGAAGTGCTTGAAGTCCAGGCTCAGGGTTATTGGGCAGGTTGGGTGATTTAGAGTATCATCATGACGTTGAGCTTGGGCCTCACGTTCCAGAAGTCCAGCCTCACGATATCCCCATCATACCTAGCCCTCTCCATGATTTCCACTCTATTGTTGTCAGTATCACTGCCCCTATAACCCAGGTATAGTGTGCCCTTTTCCTTGATGAGTAGGGCGAGCGAGGGTTGCGAGAAAACCACCAAGCCCTGTAAGTCCTCGCTCGCTATTACTAGGAACAACCTCCTCAGCCTGACTGGGATTAGGCTATGGCCCATGACTGTGATCCCCTCCGGTACCTCCCACAACATGGGTATACCAACCAGCCTAGCATCCTCAAGCAACTCCTCTATGGATACTTGCCCATAAACCTCACGCCAGTTGGTCGTTGGCTCTAGCTTCAGTAAGGACGTGAACAACGCCACAGCAGCCTCGGCTTTGTTGCTGCTTGATATCACTATCAACCCCTGCCTCGTAGTCTCAATGACCTCCTTAATATCCAGAGCCTCAGGGTGTTCACGGAAGAAATTATTATATTCGGTCCACTCCACATCACTAGGCAGTACCCTATCCCCAGCCCAACCCTCATCCCTTGGTTTCTTGACCATGTCACACTGCCACACCACGTCGGTGATATATATTTTAACCGTGAACCACACCGTGAGGGCTGAAGCCCACTGTAAAGCCCAAACCCTTGCATACCAATGCGCATAATATTGTCCTACTACAACCATCGAATTGGTTAAAATAGCTCTACAGGTGTTTCACTATACCCGTCTATACACCAAATGGTTCCTCTACGAACGAGTAACGATTTAGATATGAACAACTAGCCAAAATAGTTCATGTCTAAAACGACTTACGTTCGTAGAGAAGTCGTTTGATGTACAGACAGGTGTAGAGTTATTTTAACTAATCAGTATAGAAAGGCCTTCCCGAGGGTGGTGTACGTGGATATGCTGTTCCGTCACAAGCTAGGTCCGCCCTTCCTCGTTGCCCACTCGATAATCGCCTTAGCCGTAACCCTCTTCCTCTCCTCGATCTTTTGCTCCAACCATGCAGGTAAACCAAACTCCCTAGCCCATGGAACTTCATCGGTGAATTCGTGAACGAGGGCTTTGAATTGGTACTCACGACCGAACCACAATTTAGTAAAATACTCTACGTGCTTCCTCTCGAACAACGTGGATCCAAAGCCTCTTCTGGCAATTATGACCTTTGTTATCCTCAGGAACTCCACGGGAAAGTATTCGGGAGCCGTTCCCGTGCTCAACACCACCCTGCTGACCGTCCTAATTATCCTAAGTAGGTCCTTGAACGCCAAGTAAAGCCTCCTCAACTCACCGCCGTATGTATATAGCGATTTACTCACTAGGTCATCGAGGAGCATGACCTTAAGTCTCCTCTGTGCATCACCATTACCGCCCAGTATAGCATAAACGTCGTTGATGAAGCGAGGGATATCGGAAAGCCCCGTGTAATAAACGAATTCGTAACGTTTATCCAAGTCATCCTGGTCACAGGACCTCCCCCAGCACACGTTGATTTTGCCCTGTAGTAGGTTTAGGCAGGAATCGGGGTCATAAGCCCCATGTCGATAGCACAGGTACTTAGCGATCGCTGTCTTGAGGCTGTAGTACAGGTACGAGGACTTGCCCAGCCCAGGCTCGCCTAGGACTAACAACGACACGAATTGGCGCTTACCCGTCAGGGCGTCATAGATCAAATTCGTGGCGTGGAGGTCCCAATACGTGTAGTAAACATCTAGTTGGTCTTCATTCATCCCTAAACACCCTCAGGGAGGTTCAAGGATTGGGAGGGGCATCATCCTTGGTTTGGGCAGTTTGATGTTCTTGAATATCGACCAGGGGATAACCGTGATCCCCAATTCCCTCGCTACCCTTGTGACAAATACGTCATCCGTGTACACAATGCGGATTTTATAGTCATTATTCAAGCACCTAAGGATCAGGGCTGGCGCGGAAGGCCTTAGTGTGAAGAACCCCTCGTGGTGGTGCCCATGTTTGTCAAACCATATCACGAGGAAGCCCGCTTCCTGGAACTTCTCACCCAATGTCTCCGCGAGAGCCTCATTATCAGGCCTGTCGAAAACCACAGCAGGCACACCGCAAAAGCACCCACAATCCCTACTGCGGCACTTATTGAAACTCCCCTTGGTCACACGTTTAACCCTCAGGGCGGTAAAATATAACTCTTCCCACCTGTAACCACCTGCGCTGTTATTATTAATTAATAATACCTCTGTCCCTTTTATGATGCCTATGATCCCTAGCCACCCCGTAAGCGTTCCTCCATCCTCCTCGCCAACACTTTGTTGAAGAACTCGTCCCATAGCTTCAAGGCTTCTTGTTGCTTGCCGTTTATGACTAGCTCGTAGAGTTGCTTATGGAGCCTCTCGTGTGTCTGTGGGGTTATTATGTCCTTCAGCTCGGATTCTGGTGGCTCGAATATGTGCTCCCCAGACCACGAACGCCACTCACGCAACTCCTCCCAATCCTCATAAAACCTACACTCATCACCCAATTCCTTACAATCAATCACCCTCCTCTTCTCTGGCCTCAGTATCTTACTCCAATTCTCTTCAATACTTTGGGTAGGGATACTGGGCTGGGTTGGTTTGTCGATGAATTTAGTCAACCTGCTTTGCCTGCCTTGCTTGCCCTGGCCCGCTTGTGTACCTCCCCTAGTTCTAGTGCCGGCAGTACCCGTGCCTACATGGGGTGGTGGGGTTCGTACATTGTTGCCTACATGAGGTACCAACTGCGGTTTAGCTGTGTCAACCTGACTACTAGGTTCCGTACTACTTGCAGTACTAGTACTGGCAGGGGTAGCAGTCGCCTCTGGCCTAGGTTCCTTGGGCTCTGGCTTGACTTGTGGCCTAATCTCAAGGGTCCCTGTTGAGTCACGAGTAGGCTTCGCCTCGGGCTTAACCTTGGGTTTGGCCTCAAGGGGTTTGGGTTCTGTGGGTTGGATTTCGGGCTTGGGTACACTGGGTTCAGCCTCAACCTGTGTAGTGCTTAGTCTTGGGATTCTGAAGTTCCTTAGCTCCTCAACCTCGTTGCAGGAGTACCACTCGCTACCCCTAACAAAGGCATAAACACTCGGTAGGTAGTCAGGCTTGGAGTAGCCGTAATGCAATAGCCTGGTGTGTTCACTCCTTACTTCACTGACTAACCCATTGAGTAGGCCTTCGCATGCGTCCTCCGTTATGCCTACCTGGTTACAATACATGCCCAGCAGGTAGGCGAACCTCTTACGGCAATCAGGCAGCTTGATGTTTTCGTCCCTAAGCCACTTGATGAATGCCGTCCACTGTGATACCTTGTCAGGGAGCGGTTTAGACACGCCCACCTGTACCTGGGGTGGTGTAACCACTATCCTCCTCCCTAACAGCGGGTCGTATAGGAGGGTTAGGGTCTTCGCAACCTCGGCACTCAAGACATGGTTGCTGAAACTAGTGAAATGAATCAACTCCGCTCTATTGCCGCTTTTCAGGTTTACCGTTAGAGGCAGTCTAAACACGTGCTTCACTTCTTGGGTTTGGGGATCCAGTTTGAGACCCATATCCTCAAGCCCAGAGTATTTGATCAAGGCTTGCCTTAGGGGTGCTAAGTACTCTATACTAATTATATTATTTAGGAAGTACACGGCATGTATCCCCTTACAGCCCGACCATATTATGATCGGCTCAACACCCGTCAGGGACTTGAGGGCATTAACAACCTTGCCACCCCACTCCCTGGCTTGGTCAATCGATATGCACTCATTAGATATGTCCAAGTCCAGAGTGACCCTGTCGAAACCTATAACCTCGTCCTGGTTGTAGGTGTTGAACAATGCGTCACTGATGCTTATGTTTACCTTACCGTCAAGGTACTCAATAGCCCTAAGGAGTGGGTTCTCCCTGAATTTGTCGGGGTCCATAATACGTACAAAGGTGTTGTAAGCCCTAAGCCTCTCGGGTACCCCAACCTTCTTGAGCACTGGTTCAACCAACATGGCTTCTTGACCGTTGAAGAACGACAAGACATTGATGACATCGTCCCTATAGAACTGCAACCTCCTCCCAACCCGAACCTTATTATTACGCTCAGCATTGAGTTTATCCTCAAGCCTCTTTGCCATCAAGAACGCCCTCCCCATCATGAACCTGGACCAAATATAGTGCATGTTGTAATAGTGGTTCATTCCACAACCACCTCAACACCCGCCCTCCTAGCCAACTCCGCGATTGCCTTAACTGGGAACCACTCAACATCGCCCTCCTTGTTTGACGTCATTATGACAACCGAACCCCTACTCCTGGTGAGGGCCACATAGAATAACCTAGCACCCCACTTGTCCCTAGGAACCCTACTGTTCTTCAGTGTGAAGTTCGCGATGTAGACCCTATCGAACTCAAGACCCTTGGCGGTGTAGACCGTATCAACAAAGACGGGTGCATTTGGATTTCCAGCATATACTAGTTTCTTTGGGTTCAACTCGTTCTCAACCACGTACTTCATAACATCGCTGTCACTAACCTCCCTCTCGCTCGACAGGTGGTACACAATACTCCTCACGGCGTAATCCCTCGCTCTGAGTTTCACGTACCTAAGGATACCGTAAATCACGTTTTTGCTGTCATCATCCAAGGCCTCAAGCGCGCCCAAACCCAACTCCCCATTAACAACCCTCCTTACGACCTCTATATAATCCGCAACCGCGGACGGGTAACCCTTCAAGAAGTGCGGTAGTACCCCTAAAGTCATTAGGGCAGTCGAGACCCTCAACACAACCTCGTTGGTTGGAGCAAGGACGGCATAGGAAGACCGCCCCCACCTAAGGTCTTCCTTCTGCTCAACATCCCTTGCAATCTCAAACAGCGCCAGCGGTAGGGGCTTGATGTATAATATACCGAACTTGTCCCTATTGCCCTTCCACTTACGCCATGGGCTGGGGTCCTTGTCGAAGGCGTTCAAGAACGCTATTGCCAACGTGTCCAGGGGCTGGGGTACTCTGTGGGAATGAGTTAGCTCAATAACCTGCCATCCATGTTTAACCTTCGCCTGGTGGTATAACCAACGGGGTATCTCTAAATCGGCGTGGTGTAGGCTCCTATAGATCAATTGGTCAAAGTCCCCTGCAACAATGAAGTGCTCTACCTCGCCACTTGACAACCATTTACCCAATATAGCCCACATTAAGGGCGATAGATCCTGGACCTCATCAACAATCAACGTCCTAGGTGCACCACAATCCTCCCTACCCACCTTCACGCGTGGTAACACTGAATTCAGTAACTCAAGTCTCGCCAAGGTGAAATCATACCTAGGCTTGCAATCAAACACCTCGCCCTTTTTCGAGTTCCTAAGTCTCACCTTGCCCTCCAGGCATTTGATGTAAACATCAAGCACAGCCCCATATCTCGGAAACACTTTACTCAACACCCTAATGACTGTATCAATACCGTCCCTACCTGCCTTGTTCGCAACGTAATCGAACAAACCGAACAATTCATTACCCTCCTCCAGCTTGTACGGGTCGTTGCTGAACGGCACATGGAAGAGGCTTGACACCCTTCTCCTCAAGGTCTCAACACCCCTCTCGATATCGTCACCCACCTTAACCATGTTCTCAAACCCAACGAAGGACACGGCGATGCTGTCGATAGTCCTAACCGAGACGCACTCCTCCTCACCAAGCCTATTCTCGAACCAATGAGCCGTGGAATTGTTGAACGCAACGACCTGGGCAGGCTTAGGAACTAACTCCTCCTTTATCATGATGATTGGCTTGGCTGTCTTACCAGTGCCCGGCCCCCCATAAACAACAGTGACCTTGTCTACATCAGCCACGGCTTCGATGAACCCATCAATAAAGCCCCTATTGACGGGTATTAGCTTCTTAATCCTATCAAAGAGGTTGGTTACCTGTGTGTTACCCATACCTACCACCACCGTGCCGTGAAGTTTAACAGGTTGTTCATGATTTCAGCCTCAGCTAGGCACATGTAAAACGAATTACATATAACTCCAGATACTATGTAGTTAACGAGCACCGTAACCCACAATTCAACCCCTAAACCAACCCCACGTAATTTCTTAACAAGTTTAACGCGTTTAATGCCTTTGACTCTGTCTTCGATCCACGAAAACTCTACGGAAGGGGGCGCGCGCTGGGCTTCTGACAATACTACTATACTACGATTCAACTTCCCAATACCCCCATCGTTTGACAAATACCCAATCGTAGTATGGTAGTAAAGGGGCTTTTTAACTACTATACTACGATTCAACTTCCCTTTTCTCTCACGACTCGTGCCACGTTCGTGAAAATGGTAGTATTGTAGTAAACTAGCGCCCAGCTCCCAGCTCTCTACGGAGGGAGTTACGGTATCATAAAACGCGTTAAACATGTCAACATGATAAATCTCATGTGACTCGGAAATCCGATTATTGGTCCACGTCATTCTCATCACCCCTCTCCCTGCCTTCACTCAGCTCGATTAATTTCGAGATATCAAGCTCCTCCGTCTTCATTAAATCCCGTGGGTCGAAACCCAATAGCTCTCTTAGTTTATCCAGGCTGAAAACGACAACATTAAGTGTGGTTTTATCGTCCGGCTTGTCTTTTCGTGCGAAGGTGTATGTTGTGTGCTTGGTTTTGAGGAGCCTCTCCTTGGCTAACAAATTAATCAATACTGACTTGTAACCTGACTTGACCTCCAGCTCTGTGAAAAACCTCGACGGGACTATTAGCTCTTTGTTGGTTTCATCAATGAATACAAACTCTTTAAGGTTGGAAACAAACACAGGGTCATAGAGGCGTGCCCCATCCTTGTAAGACACTGATGCAACCTTAAACTTCTTGAGTGTATGCAGCAAGAGACCGCGTAATTCATCCCTTGTTGTGTTGTATACCGCCTGCTCCCTATTCTCAAGCTCTAGTACGAATTTGACAAACTCAAGCGAGGAAAAAGCAGGCACCCACCCAAGCTTAAGGAATAAGGCAACGTATGGCTCAAGAACCCTCGGGACTTTTTTAAAGAGTGGATTGACGCCCTCGCTCCCCTTCTTCTTACCTTGCTTCGGCTCCTCGTCAATCTTGTACCCGTACTTTAATACAATATTGCTTTTTTCAGTAGATAAGGAAAGTATAACCTCGGTGTCTACATCGGTGAATTTATTCTTGAGCTTAATCGTGATCTGGTGTCGATGTTTACGTGCATCAAAGACTACCGAGACCCTACCATCCCTAGCCAACTCCCTCAAGTCCGTGATAGTCAAGGGCTTGGCGATCCCGAATGCGATACTTTTGACCACCACCTCACGCAACTCCTCAAAGCTGGGCACAGAGGCAACGGCCTTGCTAATGACCTCAGGGGACACCCTGAACACGGTTTTTTCCTTCTCCTTAATGGTGAGTGCATTATCGACAACACTCACCAGCTTATTCCTTAGGTAATCATTAAAGGCGGGGCAATGCAGGAAGAACGCCTTTAGGGAAAGGATTAGTGAAACAGCGCGGATTAACCCAGTCTCCCCGATGGCACTATTCACTAGCTCCTCGACAGTTGCCTTGACCGTTTCTTCTAAATTCCCCACCTCAAACTCCCCGAAGTGCTCGGTAAACCATCTGCAAACATCAGTGACAACGTTTAACAAAGCTTCCTCTGAATCCAAGTTAGGCTTATAAATCTCGGCTTGCGCACTTACTTGGGCATCATTTGCCGGCATTCATGCCCACCCCACCATTCTTTATTATCAAGGGCTTGATGGAGATCACGAATGCCTTGTTAAGGTGTACGACCTCGCCGTTTACGAGGATTTTAATCCAATATTTTGATACATCGATAACTTTACCCTTGATAATTACCACGTTTACACCCTTAACCGTCTCGACTTCAACGTCCTGCCCTAACAACTCGGGGTCGAACCCCTCTTTAAACTGCTTACCTGGCTGCCTCTGCTGCCCCTGGCGTTGTTGGTATTGCTTGGCTTGGGACCAATAGGAGTTCTTGTTAAGGTCAGGGTGGGTTGGGTTGTTCATGTCATTCACCTCTGTGCGGCTTCCTTCTGTAGTTTCTTGACCAACTCCTCGATGTTGACGTTCTTCCAGGGAATAATGCTGTGGTCTGGCTTGGGTAACTGCCACCACTGCCAGCACTTTCTTCCTGTCTTATCCCTCGCTTCAATGTTCACAGGCTTAAGGGCAAGAATTGAGGAGAACGAACTAAGTTCATCACCACAGGGCAACCCGCAATCGAGGAGTTCGAACAATTTATTCCTCTGCTCGACCAAGTTATCCAACTCCTCCTTGATGAGGTCCTCTTCGTATCCTTTTCCACGGAGATAATCCGTGTACCAGTTGATTGCGTCGACGACCTCCGCCTTAATCACCCCAACCAGCTTGCCTTGGTACATGCCGCCATAGATCTGCCTGGCGTAGTTGGCGTAACTGTAAAGTATATGTAATAACTCGCTGATTTCACCAGGGAAACCAATGATTAACAATGCTATGTTTTCCATATGCATTTCAGCTACCCTGGGATCGAAAGCCTCGAAGGCATCGAAGATCCAGCACCTATCATTATAGATGGCATATGCCTCAAGCACGGCATAGAGATCACGCAAACTCCATACATCAACCTCGGGCTTCACCCCGTTACTCATACTCTCTCACCCCTCCTGACTGGGTTGCCTCGCCTGACCGCCCGGCGAGGCTGGGGTGCCCTGTTTATGGAACTGGGGGCACGGGGCGTCTCCCTATCCCTGGCTTGCGTGTTTTCATCCCCTATTATCACCTCGACCTTGACCTTGCCAGCTGTTTCGTGGAGCCTTGACCAGATGACGTTTAGTTTCATCGGCAGGAATATGCGGATATATGGACTGCCTCGTTTGGGCACTTCATACTTTAACTTAGCCTTGAACGGTATCCCCTCAACAACTACCATTACCTTCCTGTTATCGTAGGCGCGGAGTAGCTCAACCATCTCGGGCCTCATAATGGAGACTTGGTACAAATCGCCGCGTTTCCATAGCGGTGCTATGTCCACGAGATGTGTTCCACGTACTACTATTTGCATGAGACCACCGTGGTTAGTGCAACCACGGCCTTTTTGACTTTTTAAATTGCCCTTTTACCGTAAACTTTACGGTAAAAGACCAATTACTATAAGCTTGCCTTTTCGTAAGATTTATAAATGTGCTCGTGAATCCATGTAATGATGGTTACAGGTAGTGATGAGGAGAACATGAAAAAATCAAGGGGTAGGAGGTCTCAATACACGTGGGTTGTCATGAACTGCTTGGTGAGACTTTACGAGGAAGCAATTCGTAGTTTAAATAAGAGGCGGGAGGTTGTTGGCTTCACGCAGGTAGCAATTCACGATTGCGTGAGGCGATATGTAAACGTGGCGAACCCTGATATCATCAAGAACGCGATTTATGACGCGGAATCCCGCGGGTGGGTGGCAAGGAGGAAGGCCCATAAACACGGGCGTGATTTGTTTGTTCCAACAAAGTCAGGATTGATGTTGATTTTTATAATCACTGCAGCATTGCCAAACCTAATTCTGACGGACCTACCCACACTAGATGCCTTGGCGGAGCCGTTCTTCACATCCTCTGACAGGGCTAGGGAGGTACTTGGGGACATAGTTACACCCCTTAAATTTCTCCTTGACGGCATAATTTCGCAACTCAAGGGTTACAAGTTCCTTCTCGCTAGAAAAAGCGGCGAGTCAAGCGAATACCTAAGGATATCAAAGTGGCTCGCCATGCTGGAGGAAATTAGGGACGCCGTGAGTGGCCATAATAAAGAGGTACCAACAACTACTGATGCAATCAGGTTCTTCAACGTTATTAATTACTTATTCAATATAGTTATGCTAATGAAGGTAATGGGCTTGGGCGCGTTATGTTATGCGGTGGGGGATATTATTGACAGGGCGGATCCAGTGACGTGGAGCGAGAATGTACTGGGGTAACACGGACGCGGGAATTACATGGTTGTTGCTATAGCCATGTAACCCTTGCTTCATTGGTTACGGAAACACGGCATTAACCACGTTCGCCAGGTTTAAGGTTCATGGGCTCTGGACCCGTTGACCCCGGTTCGAATCCGGGCCCGGCTACCATCACTGGGGATGGCCTTTGAGCCTTTTTTGATGTCTCCCTGTAGATTGGGTCCAGGAATTCGTAGTCCTTAATTATACTT
>Ga0326758_100207_pt1 | contig 16361 bp, 11 predicted proteins | sample GCRJH_S_FD_207221 | JGI IMG/M metagenome (GOLD analysis project Ga0326758, IMG submission 207221) | Hot spring sediment microbial communities from Geyser Creek Basin, Yellowstone National Park, WY, United States - GCR.JH_S | ecosystem: Environmental > Aquatic > Thermal springs > Near-boiling... | reverse complement strand
TAATATCGTCGTCAAGCTTTCTTTCAACCTTATCAAAGAGGATTATTCTTTCAGTTATAGTTTTAGGCAAATCTTTTATAACAAGTAGTAAATCTATATCGCTGTCCTTCCTATTATCCCCCCTTGCAACACTACCATAAAGTACTACGGAAATGAGCTTATCTTGAAACTCCTCTTGAAGAAGCTTAGTAAGCTTTTCTAATAAGCTCTTATAAGGTTCCTGCATGAGATATAATAGTTATAGTAACAATAAAAACTATTCCATTTGTGTAACTCTAAAAGGTAAGTGTTATTGAACAAGCTCTGTTCACATTCATTATAATCCCTCTCATCCTACGGATCAGATACTCTTAGATCCTTATAATTAATTATTAAACCTAAATTTGATTAATGCTCTCTCGCCTTCTCATTAAGTTGCGGTACCCATATTGCTATTGTGTTAATCTCTCTATTGCCAACACATAACTAGAAATTTTTGCAAATCTCCTAATAACATTCTCCTTCACTTATACAAATTTCTCCTGCGTCTATCTCTGGAATTCTATCGAGAATCTAATAATTAACCTCCCCGCTTAAACCCGTGTCAATTATAAACCATTCATTAATATTGTTAATTTTAGCCTTAATTCTCACAACAGAAAATAAACTTCTCCCGGTCCTTTTATCTTTATTCTTTTCCCTTCTTCTGTTTTCTCTTTAACGAATTCGTAGAGTGAGTCTACGTCTTTAAATTTTCCTACAACTTTACCGTTCTCGTCAAAACCATGTATTCTTCAGTCTTCGTCCCTATCCTAACGTCTTCTCTAAATATATATTCCTTAGCTTTCTTAAAAGCTCCTTCAGCACTTGAAAATTCTCCAACTATTTTTCCGGAGACGATTAAAAGAAATGTATTAGGAGGCCCTTGTATTCTCACCTTTTTGCCTTCCTTAGTTTTCTCTTTAACGAATTCGTAAAGAGAATTGACATCTTTAAATCTGTCTATAACTTCACCGTTCTCGTCCAAGACCATGTACTCCTCGTTTTCCATAAGTTATTATGCTTGCGGTAAATAAAACACTTTCAGATGATAACAAGTAGCTTAATGCATTATTTATCTAATAAAACATATACGCTGAAATTGAAAATTATGTTAACGTAATTGAGCAGTCTGAAACGATAATAACGATATTATCAACATATCGAAGGCAAATAAGACGTTGAATAGATAGTAACATTATATTCCTGACCGTTTACCCAAATCTTGGAATTAAGCGAAAAGAAATGGCAGTGGTTGGTTAAACACTGAAACCTAAAAGTTAGTTGTTGGGCATTATCAATTTCATACTTATAATCACAGACCCTAGTAAAGTTAATTTGAATGTTGCAGATCTCAATTTTACATACTCCTTGAGGCAATATTGCGTACATTTTACCGTCTTGATAACTTAAATAAAATCCTATGATGTTATTTACGTACAGAGGAATCCTTACGGTGCTATTGGTAAGAAATGACTTTACTACCACTTCATATTCTCCTGGAGTTAGTGCAACTAAATGAGAATATGCGGGGAAAGCACCGAAATTTCTGACTACGGGGCAAACGTAACTTATCCTCTCCAAGAACCATATACTCTCCCCAGGGTAAAAGGTGAAATTCTTTGGAATAATTGCAGGAGTTAATATCCACCCCATAGGACAAGGCGAATAGGATCTATTATTTTCCAGGTTTATGATGTTAACTTCAAAAGGTTCTTGGCTGAAAACGCCTACTGTAGAATTGGGCTTAAACATGTTAGTCGCATGTAACAATATTGATTTGTTACCTAAGTTAGTGAAACTAACGAAAATGCAGTAATATTCACCGTTCTTGAATACGGTTACGTTCTCCCTAATGTGGTTATGCGTATAAGTAACTGAAATAGGTAAATCAGAGCCCGGAAGTTCTAAGATACTGTTTATAAGCGGGGCGTTATTGACGCTATGAGCATGATAGTAATATAAAGAGAGGGGGATAATTGTTGCTACTACTATTATAAGTATTAGAAAGGCTAAAAGCCATTTCCTTGTCATAATTCCTCCTTCTGTCAATATCTTATAAGAGTTTTCCAAAGAATTGCTTTGTGGATCTGTTCAATTTTTCTAAGAGACGACATTAAACTTACTTTTAATTCTACTGCAGATTTAGAATTTATACTGAAGAAGTGAGTTTAGAGCCTAAGAAAATTCAACTAGTCCACAAAGCACCAAAGAATTAATGAGGTAGGAAGAATAATAAATTGTAGTAAGCAAACTTTCTTGCGTTACTAATTGCTAGGTTCTAAGCTGTGTAAACAAGAAAAGTAACTGAGATTTTATATCAGACTCGACAGAAAAATAAACTATTCATCAGCATAATCGCTCACAAAAGGGGAATTACAAGCGTTATATAGAGTCGCTCCACGGAACGACAAAAGTTAACAGAGGCGTTAGTCCTTATCCTTACTTTTAATTCCGCCACGAATTAATGGGTCATACACGGTAACCCTAGTCGATGGAAACACCGCTACTCGTTAGCAGTATCCGTCGTCGGTTAGGAGCTCAAGAAAGTACTTAGAGAATACATAACTTGTCAAAACGATATTTAGATTAAAAATAACTAGTAGTTACGTAAAAGAGTTACAGTCTAGTAAAGTTGCCATGGAAATTCCAGGCTTTTAATGAAACTTGGAATATCTTAGCAGTTTCAGCCATTTAAAGGACATACTGAACATGAATAATACGCACTTCTTTTATGAGCGTTAGGCGTGAAAGAATGGCATAAGGTCTACATTTTTGAATCTATTCGTCAAAAGGTTTAGCTACCTAAAATATGTTTCAATTATTTTGGACATAATGCAATATACTATCTACTATTATTGATATATATAATAATTGTTGTTGTTTGAGTTTGTATTATTTTTTGATAATTCTCTTCTAGATCTTGCAATAGCACATATGCTTTTTCATAGCCATCTGCATTCAACAAGTCCTTCACTTTCTGCCACTTTTATATCATTAGCTTCTACTACTTGTAATGTTGTTTGACTATTTTTACAAATAACGATATACCTAGTTTTTCTCCACCTATCTTTCAGCCCCTTTGAGGGATGCATCAGCCACGGGTATGCCATAAAGCGGGTCTTTTGTATATGACTTTCAGCCCCTTTGATGGATGCATCTTAGGAACATTTTCATGGGCGAACCTCCTAAGTTTGCTTTCAGCCCCTTTGATGGATGCATCATTACCTAATAGCAGTCCTGCACCCTACGAAGAAAACCTCCTTTCAGCCCCTTTGATGGATGCATCAGCAAGACAAGAGTTATCAGCGTTCCCCGAGACACTTAACTTTCAGCCCCTTTGAGGGATACATCGGTTACCGATAAAGGAACTATTCCGTGTGGCGAACGTCCCTTTCAGCCCCTTTGAGGGATGCATCAAAAAACTTATAGAATAAACCTTACAGTATCTCCTATCTTTCAGCCCCTTTGATGGATGCAACGTAAATTATAATCAGCTTCCAGATTTAGCTAAATTCATCTTTCAGCCCCTTTGATGGATGCAACTGTTTGTTTTATTAACCTCTGTCCTTATTTTTCTCTTTCCTCATTAATAAGTTTTCATCATACCTCTAAACTCTTCATGCGGCCAATTTTCGTTGTAATTTTAACTTCGTAATACGGTCGCATGGTCTTTTTCACTAATTGAAAGAGAAAATGTATTTATAAGGCTTCAATTCTTCTTTTTGATTCTCGCAATGGTCGCATTGAGACTAGAACTTTATCATTTTTAATCTCTTAATGAGAGTAGAACTTTTCGTCGCATAAATTCGTCAATAATAGTTTCATCTTAGTATCGTCTCGTTAAAATTCTTTCATAAAATGATAAAATCTACAGAATATCGTTCACATTGGCGGTCAGTTATCTTTTTAAGAAAATTTATAAACATGCCCTTAGACCTACTTTTAACAACGTCGATAAATTATAAAGTATTTAGTACGTGTGGATTTGTATAAAATTTAACTGAGAATTTAAATTAACTGAATAATAAAGCATGAAATGACTTTATAGAGTCCACAAGCAGTTTATAGCTATCTGTATGTTACTGGATACATTAAGTGGTAAAACTTGTGAGTTGATGAGGGAGACGACTAGAGAGTAAAAGCTAAAAGTCTTTGGCCTTTACGCAGTAGAAGGAGACTATTAAGCTTGTCCTTGAGAGGGGCAGGAGTGATGAAGAGGCAGGGTTAGATAATGAGGAGGAAGAAAACAATGGCGAAGATATTCCAGATTCCTTAAATAATCAAATCACTATTTATTACTGCCTCGCACACCTTGCCCTCTTCGGTCCTTCCGCGTTTATTCTCTCGGCTATTTCCTCGTAGAGTGTGTTTACTGCTTCTGCTGCGCCTTCGTGTTTGTCGAGTTTAGAATCATCTCTGCATAGTCCATGTTGGTGTCTATCGATGAGTCATTGAGCAAGTCACGCACAAGGCTCATGAACGCTATGAAACCAAAAACACCATCCCTACCGTCGCCCAACAACCCATCAAGGTACTCAACACACTCAGCACATAATCACCGCCTTCGCTCCTAACAAGACCCATCCTAACGAATAGCTCCGCAAAACGCCTAACCACACTCAAGTCGGCGTTAAGAAGTGGAATGCTGGGGGAGTTTATAATGCTCCCTTAATGAGTGCTCATGCCTGTGATTGTGGGTGTTGGTTGGGCTTGGTTGTAATGGGCGTTTATTGATGCCACGCATTTCGAAATCCTCAACGCATGGTTTATTACCCCGGTTGGTTTGGTGACGGATTCATGCAACACTATCCATAATCAGCCATAGGCAAAGCCTTAAATATTACTGAACTATATCACTTTTAATGGGGAGCAGTTCTGGTAATGATTTGTTTAACGGCTTCAATGAGGATGAGTTTAGAGAGGTTCTTCGTAGGTGCACCAACTGCGGTAGGTTCGTTCTCATTGGGCCACCGAGGAGTGGTAAGACGTTTTTCAAGGAGAATTACCTAGAGGGCAAGCCGGGTGTTGGCTTCACCGTCGATGAGCACACGCTAGGCATAACCACCAAGACCGAGGGTGAGGAAGCCAAGGGCGAGTCGGGGCTTGGTGAGAAGGTTATGGGGATTCTTAAGAGGATGACCCTGATTGGGAAGTTTGTGGATAAGGAGAGGGTTAATGATGAGGAGTTGAGGAGGGTCCTTGGTGATAAGGCTCCCAAGCATATTGTTGAGGGGGCTAGGGGGAAGATTGGGGACTCACCACACAAGGCTTACTATATAGAGTGGAAATGCGTTGAGAAGCCAAATTCATGCACCTCCGATGCTAATGCAAGTAAGGCATTGGGGTTAATCAAGAGTGTCTTTGATGATAGGAACAAGGGGGTCTCTGATGATAAGAAGGTGACGATTAAGTGGTTCAACGCCAAGTACATACCGCCGGGCCTTGTCGAGGAGGTCATCGAATTAATCAGAGAGAAGGGTGATAATGAGGCTAGGAAGGTGTTGGAGGACTGGGTTGATGCGTACTTCAAAGCCATTGATACTTTGAGTAAGGTTTTGGGTTTGAAGGAGAACTTGCTTGAGTGGGATGAGTTGTCTATTGGGTTCTTGAGCGAGTTCGTGAACAATTCCGCGAATTACGTGATTGGTGGTTTAGCCTTAACCCCACTCTTGGGTGCGGCTTCCCTAGCCATAATCTCGGTGCTCACACACATGGCATTCAAGAAGGAGGGGGAGAACTACCTCAAGGAGATCATTGAGTTGAGGGAGAGCCTTGAGAGGTTGTTGGTGAAAGGACCGGATGGTAGGCTTGATTTCAATGAGTTGGGTAGGTTGTTGGTCTATAGGGTTGCCTACGCAATGGGGATGGGTTATGACGAGGCAAAAGAGGCACTAATGGGCATAACGGGCTTGAGCATAGAAGAGCTGGAGGAGAGGGTTAAGGAGATTGAGGGGAAAATTGAGAAGCTTGAGGAGAAAATTAAGGAGATTGAGAAGAAGTTTGAGTTGTTCGGGCAGGAGGTGCATGCGGTCATAGTCACGGCTGATGTCGGTGAGTTCGCGAAAGGTAGGATTTACCCAAACATCAAGGTTGAGAACGGCGAGTTGAGGGTTAGGGTTGAGGATGGGTACCACAGCATTGTTAGGGCGGGTAAGTTCAACGAATTGGTTAACGAGGTTAGGGATAGGCTTTTGAAGCAGGGCTTTGCCGTGGTCGTCGGACCCAAGGGTATTGGTAAGTCCACGCTAGCCGCAGCAGTGATTTGGAAGTTGTTCATGAACGGCGATATTGGGCTAGTTGCACGTGTTGATGTGCTTGATTCTAAGAATTACTCGGAGCTTACTACGTTCATTGAGAACTACGGTGAGGAATTCGGCAAGTACTTGGGCAGGTTGCTCATGCTCTACGACCCAGTGTCGACCAAGGCCTACGAGAGAGCGGACATTGATATGAAGGCAGACATACAAGCAAACACCGAGAGGACAATAGAGGACTTGATGAAAGCCATAAAATCGATAAGCTCCGAAGCTTCGAAACCGCTCACACTCATCGTACTACCGAGCGACGTCTACAACACATTGAGTGAGGAAATGAGGAATGCGTTAGAGGTATATAGGCTTGACGTTTCGCAGGGACTCATCAACACCGAATTCCTGGCCGAGTTGATTAGGGAGTACACGAGGACGAAGAGTAACCCCAACGGGTGCGCATTAAGTGATAGGGAACTTAGTGAATTAGCCGGCGAATTAGCAAAGTTCGACTCCGGCCACGCATTAATAGCCAGGCTCATCGGCGAGGAGCTGGCGAGGAACAATTGTAGTGCCCGTGAGATCAAGGAGTTAATCAGCAAAGCCAAGGGTAAAGCCGAGGCATTCATAATACTACACATAAACGGACTATTCAAGGTCCATGAAGACCCCGACACGGCCAAGGCCTTGGTCGAAATCTTCGCATTGAGGAGGCCATTCGTTGATTCAGTAAGGCCAGGCGTCCCAATACTGACGCAAGGCATTATTGAGCTAATTGGCGAGAAAAAGGGATCGAGTTTGCTCCAGAATGCTGAGGGTGGGGAGTTGAGGGGTTGGTTAGTTATTAGGCAGCACGACCTAATTGAGGAGGCGATTAAGAAGCTACTTAAGTGCATTATAAGTAAGGGTGAGGAATGTAAGGAACTTGGTGATGCATTGAACCCCTGGAAAATAAGAGGAGTTAAGGAGTCATTGATGGTGGTCTCGGAGAAGGTAAGGGATGTAAGAACTGCCGTTGAGTATTTCGTAGGCAACTACGGCGAGAAACTCACAAACACATTAAAGGTCTTCAGCAATGAGTGCTGGAAGAGGGCAGCGTTAATTATCGGGTATGCCCTGCCTGGGTTTCCTATAGTGCCTAGGCCCGAGGACTTGAGGATAGAAGTTATCAAGTCCCTCGGTAATGCCTTAAACAGATGCGGCTTTGATGATTACCTACTCGTTGGTAACGTAATCCCATTATTTATAATAATGGTTCTAGCTTATACACTTGCCTTTGCCTTGGCCTGGGCATTCATCGATAAGTACAATGAGGCTATTGGTGAGGTGAATAGGATCTTTAACATCGCCAGGGGTAGGGGCAGTATTTATGAGGCTGAGAGTTTTTATGGTCTTGGGCTAGCCTCAATAATCGCCAACGCCGCCAGGTTAGGAAGGGATGTCAAGCTTGGCGATGCCGACACCGCATTACAGATAGCATCATCAACCATACAAAGCGTTGCATCACCAAGCCTTATTAATTCAGTGCTAGGTGCCTTAGAACCGCTGCGTGGTAAGGCACCACATAGGTACCTCGAACTACTATCTGCGGCATCGGATATGGAGAACCTCGACCTTATTACAGTTAGGTACATATTTGATAAGCTAAATGAGATTTTAGACAATTACGGTGATGTGGTTAGGGGTTATGCCTGGTCCCTCGTATATGCAGTAATTGCCTACGCCAACCTGCTTAGGAAACACTTTGGTCATTTCAATAGAAAGGAAGTTGGGGATATGGTTGGTAGGGTTGTTGATTTGCTCAATGAGTTGGGCAAGTTCAAGTCCAGCCTGGGCGTCTTTGCTCGGGCGTATGCGTTACCCCCAGCGTTAGTGCATGAGGATGTGAGGAGACTTATGAAGGAGAAACTAGGCATTGATGTGCTTGTTCCGGCTAGTGAGGTTCTTGAGGAACTAAGCAGGTTGAGGGGGTTGGTTCAGGATTTAATGAGGGATGAGGAATTCATGAGCTACATCGAATCCTGGCATATCAAGGCTGATGAGGAGGCAGTTAAGAAAAAAATCCTTGAGGCAGCATCGTATCTCAAGCAGGATTTGGCGATTTATAGGCTTGATAATAATGAGCTTGATAAGGCGGAGAAACTATTTAACGAGGCAGCTGAGGACCGTAGGGAGATCGGTGATTACATAAACGACCTAATTAATCGTAATTGGGCATTGCGTGTTGAGGCGATCAAGGGCTCGTTGGTTGGCGATGAGTTGGTTAATGAGTTTAGGCAATTGTACGAGAAGACCTTTAGTAAAGAGCATTTCAAGCTCACGGCTAGGTATCTCATTACTGCATCGAGTACACTTGGTGAGTACCTCGTGTCCCTGGCCCTAAAGGGTGATCACGAAACGATAAACAAGTTGCTTGAGGAGCATTTGTTGGTGCTGAACGCCGATAAGCATTTCTCGGTCCTGACTAGGCTTACGCTCAACGCCCTACTCGGTCCTAGGGGTGGGTTAAGCAACGAGCTTAAGGGTAAGCTTAGCGTCAACCCTGAGGAGTTGATTTATGCCTTCGGATATGGTATGCTTCTTAAGTACCTGCCTGCATTAATGGTCGCCTTCAAGATGATAAGTCCTGAGTATGGGTATGAGGAGTGCATGTCAATTGAGGATTCAACGGAAAGGAGGGGCTGTGAAGGCGCCGTCTTGGCTGTCATGGGCGACAGCGATGCTGTTGGGTGGTTAAGAGGGGCGTTAATTAAATATTTTAATGAACGAATTTTAGAGAAGGAGAGGTCGGGTTGGCTTAGGGAGCTTGGTTTTGATACCAATGCGATGATTAGTGAATTTGAGAAGTTGGTGTATGGGCTTGATGGTAAGTCCCTGGCCCAATTACTCGCCATTGGTTCTTCAACGGTTCATTTAGCCCTAATGCTCCGCGGATTGATTAATGGTAATAAGGAACTAGCTAAGGCACTTGCACTCTATGGAGCTATTTATGGTTCCAGTAAGAAGTTACTCACGAGGTTGTTCCTTGAGGTCTATAAGGAGTGTAAGGAGTGTTGCGACTTAGGTAAGGATGAGTTTAGGCTTGCCTTAGCCAGGCTCTTCTTCCTCCACGTTTAGCCCTGGGGAGTCAGTCTCGGAGTTCTGGTCTGTTCTCATTGTGTAGTTGGCATGGCTTGTGTAATCGGGGTTGTAGTCAGGGTGGTGAATTGATGCGTAGATGATGAGCGTTAATGCCTTACCAGCACGGTTGTGGTTAGGGCTGGGTTAACCAATGTGAGGTTGAGCACCTACCAGCGACCACGATTAGGGTGCCGAGAGACGCTTGGCGTGGTCAAACCCTGCAGGTAATCCCTCTCAGCAGTCGCCTGGTTTATTTGGGTCGTAATGCTTAAAGGGTCTGTTTTGGTGGTGTTCGTTGAAGTACGTGGTCATTGGCGTTGTGGTTTTCGCCACCATAATGTTTTACTACTACTGACACCGGGTGCTTGTGCAGTACGTGGATTCACCCAGCTGTTATGAGGTATTTGTACCAAATGGTCAAGCAATAAACTACGACGGACACACAGATCCTGTGGTGATTTAATACTAAGTAATGGAACTACGATACATGATGTAGTATGGAATGGGCAATATGCAGGTACAATAATTCAAAATCATAACCAAATAGTTTAATTGAATGATGAATGTGTGGAAAAACCGACCCAGTGAATAATCAACAATATGTAACTTTTCAAGATCGTGATCAAGAGTCAAGTACCAATTGAGAATGTAACAATAAATGGACAGACGTATTACGTGATAGATGCGGATAAAATAAACCCAGCGGACATCGCGGGATTTTTCACATACTGGAGATGGGTAAACAACTTCGTAACAGCAATAAACACATCAGGGGCATACGCAGCAGTACTACTAGGTAACTCACTAGTATTCACTTGGGAAAACCTAACAGGAACAGTAGCATATGAAACGCTAATATGCAGGAACGGTATTATGGGTCTCGGTTGGGGAATTGTATTAGTGGAACCCAATGGAACTATCGGTAGTGGTGGTATTGCTGGTTTAGCTCTCTTTAACTTTTCCGCTCCACAGCAATCATATATCCAGCTAATTTTTTAGCAATATTTTTTAAGATACATTCACAACATAAGGCACGCAATATGTTACAATAATCCGAATTAAGTACATAAATCCTGACCCTCTGCCAGAACCTGCTGAAACAAATAAAGAAGGTGTTCCTACATATACACTTGCATCATTTTGAAGTAATTTGTATAAAAACGTTGTGAAGGAGTATTATATTCTTCCTTATATTCAAAAGTTCCGGGTACGAAGTTACTATTTACATCACTATAAGTAAATTTATTATAATTATTCAAAGCTTTTTGATAATTTAGATTATAGCCCGAGGTTTCTTGATTAAACGCCGTATTATACGCGTTTATGTATGATTGTACAAATATAGGTTCTCCAGTATTTGTAGATGCTGGTGGGTTTGGTGGTATTGCATATGTAGTAAACGGAGAACATCCCAATAACCAACAATTAGAGTCCCAAATATATAGTTCTAAAGCGAGTGAATAATTGTATATGTTTCCATTCATTAAGAAGAATATATTCATATTATTATTTTCTGCTTGGAACCAATTATACAACCAAAATACTCCATATTGATAATAATTTTGATTGTGTTGTTGATCTGAAGGCATAAAAGCAAAATAATTTAATCCTTCATGTGGTGCTTAAAACCGCAAAAATTCAACAACAAATCCTCGGTGCAAACCTCAAGTTAAGCTTCTCGTGCCTAGGGCTCCAGTAGCGAGCAATTAATATGCAGAACTCGCTGCTTTGCTGTGTAGTGTGTTCGCAACGCTCTCCGGCATGCTCATCCGTGTGTGAATGGCTCGTGGAGCTCGAGATCTGTGGGGTTAATACTGCCTTCGGTGTTTTCGATGAGAACATTGATCAAGATAAAAGGAATCAAGTGTTTCTTAAGGGGCAAGATAATAATGATGATGAATGAATAAATAAGTAATGAATATAATTCTCAGCTCATGTTTTTGCTTTTATCTACTTGCTGGATGCGTAGAAAGAGATTTTCCTCCTCTTGAGCTTCTTACAAGTTCTAAATAAATAGGCCTTAAGACGTTTGCTATCGAAAAGACCTTTCATGATTATTAAGTTTCATTCATATATTGTAATATTAAGTTATTAATACTGAAGCTAAACTAACTTATTAATCTTTATCTTATATGGCAGTAAATGACCTCCTTTTTATCGTGATAAATTATATTTATAGAGATAATAACGAGAAAAATATCGTGGATAAAAGCGCGTAAGAGCTTTTGTATTATGAATTATACAATATAAATATCAGATTCAATCAACTATTATTATGACTAGTGGAGCTGAGAATGAAGAGCAGGTATTTTTACCAATAACAAATTCTATTCCTTCTGTTAATAATAATCAAATAACAATTGGAAGTAGTGTTTCAATAGAATATAATCAGAGTGGACAACACGTCAGTCAAATCGATGATAAGGGGCTTCATAATATCTTAGTACTTACAGGTTATGCAATAGATGAAAATACTGGCGAACTAGTACCTACTTTTGATCCTTGTGATTACGTAAAAGGAATTTTGATAAGTGGTAGAATTTTAGAAGGTAACCCTTTTAAGATTATTAAGATTATCGGCATTCCTTCAAACAAATTATATATAATTCGCAAGAAGGACGTGCATGGAAATATAACTTTTAGTTTCCCAATAAAAATTAATCAACTGAGTACAGGGACCTATCAAGTAGATCTAGGAAATAAAGTCACATCGTTTGAAAGTTTAAACGGTGATGTCGCTACGAAAATTGTTAACGAAGTTTTAGCGAAAATCTATAATTTAAATTTAAATGACGAGCAGCAAAAGAATAAGCTTCGTGGGGATGTACAAGAAATATTCAATTACTATTCAATATAAAGTTTAAAATCGAGTTCCTAAGATATATTGCTAAGTGATTATAATGACTTATTACACTTTTGTTAAACCTTTTTTTATTAAGGCAGTAACTCACTTGCATGTAGGTTCTGGAACATCTATAGAAGAGGAAGTAGATTTACCTTTTCAAAGAGATGAGTTAAACTATCCCACAATATTTGCATCTAGTCTTAAGGGTGCAATAAAATCGTTCCTACTAAAGGAATATAGTAATGCAAGAGAAAAAATTTACGAGGTTTTAGGTTATGACGAAAATACTGAGGAAGCCTCTCTAGGATCTTTTTTGGATGCAGTTCTTTTTGCTATTCCTGCCAGAAGTATAGGCGTTAAAGGTCTCGATGAAGCATGGGTTTATGTTACCACGTATGAACTTCTCAGGAAGGTAAAATCACTTCTAGAATCGATGAACACTTTATCCGCTACACAATTTATCTCTCTTCTGGGCGCTATTAATGACATTCTCCAAGAGAGTGAAAATTTAATAATTTCTGATAATGCGGCTAGTGTGATCTTAAACGAGGACTTTTACGTAGAATTGAGTAATATTCAAAACGAGTATATTCAGTCTCTTTTAGGAGACATGCTAATTGGGAATTCAACGTATAACCAGAGTAGCCAAAATTCTCAGTCTCAAGGAAACCACTTAGTAAAGCCTTTAATAGTCCTTAAGGATTCAATAGGTAGGGAAGTGATTAATAGGTCATTAATAAGAGTGAGAAGGATAAAAATTAAGAGAAGTAGTAAAACCGTGGAAGAAGGTGGTTTATGGTCTGAAGAATATGTTCCAGTGAACTCATTGTTCTTTTCCTCTTTTTTAGCTAGAGGAAGTAAGGATACCGCATATTTTGCTAACTGTATTTTAAGGAAAACAAGATACTTAATTTTAGGAGGTAAGGAAACTATAGGTAAAGGAATTGTTGAATTGAGGTGGTTAAATGACTGAAGTACAAGAGGAGAAAGATTATAAACTAGCTATTGAGGCATTTAACCTAGTCTATAATGCTCTAGATGAGAAGGCTAGAGAAGGATTTAGGAGTAGGGCTAGGGATATGGTGGAGGAGATATATACTTCTGGGTTCATCCCCACGTTGTTTTACATAATATCAAAAGCTGGGTTAGAGAATAATGATAAGATAGATAAACTAATCGCGTTATTAAATTCTTCCTCTTCAGAGAGCATTGATCTGGGCAGTAGTGATGAGGCTTCTTATATGGCCTATTTGTTTGTCATTCTGTACTATCTGTCTGAGAGAAACATTATAGATAAAAAGTTTCTAATTGATAAACTCAGGTGTAATCATTTAGAACTCATAGACAAGTTGTATGAGTTGTCTCCTATAATTTCCGCCAGGATAAAGAGGTATTTAATGGCAATAAAGAGATTGGCTGAGGCTTTAATAGAGGTGAGGTAAATGGAGGAGTTGTTAATGTCCTTTAAGCTAAAGGCTATTTATCCGTTAACAGGAGGTTATAATAGGCATAGTATAAATGAATTTTATGAAGAGAACGTTAGGCCTACTGAGATTAAGGGTTTATGGAGGTGGTGGAATAGGGTTTTATTCAATACAGTAAGTTATGTGAAAGAAGGTAAGCTTTACACTTACGACTCTATAGATAGGTTATTTGAAGACGTTTTTGGAAGTGAGAACAGGAAGTCTGCAGTGAGGTTAGAGGTAATAACTGAAGGATGTAATAATAGATTTGAAATAGAGTTAGATAAGGAAGTAGAATGCTCTACTGTAAATTGTTTAAGGAAAAAGAATTGTAAAAGGGTGACTTTTGATATAAGCGGTAACGAATTAGTTATCAAAGAAAGAAGAAAAATCTGTAATAGAATTCCTTTAGCGTATAAGTCTAATTTAAACGTAAACGAAATTGAGAGTCTAGTTAATAATAATAAGTTACTCACCTTCGAATTATTAGGTTTTAAGAGAGTTAATATAGACATCGCTAAGTCCTTTAACGAGAAGACGATTAAGGAAATATTGGATAATCTAGTTACAGATTACTTAGAATACTTTAATATTAAACCAAAAGTAGAATTTACTCTTAACATTTATCTAGATAAGAGTAGTGAAAAGGAGAAAAACTTTGATGCTAAGCTTAAGTTTGTGCTACATAGTCTATTAATTTTTATACTGTTAGGAGGAATTGGAAGGAAAACAAGTAGAGGATTTGGTGGTTTATCAATAGTTAATGCAGAATGTCACGATGGATTATGTGATGAAATATATGGAATAGTAAATAATATGGAGTCAGAAATAGGAAAAAAGGGTCTCACTATAGTTCTTCCAAATATCATTTTTTCGCAAACTATTGAACAATATTTTAGTGAGCTAATAAATAATGAAAGCTATAAATTGAGATCATGGAATAATAATTCAGATTTTTTTGTTTATTATTTTATAAAAGATATCAACATATTGAGAATTAATAGAATAGACACTAACGTTAACAGAAATGGGATAGAAATTATCTTAAATAAGATATCTAATGAACTATCAGCCTCTGGTAACTGCCTTAAAAACCTCATAATGCAAGAAATGAAAAGGAGAGCCTTTGCTTTAGCATTTCTTGGAAATAGAAAATTTAGAAATATTTATGAAATTTATCCTAGAATATTGGAATTTCTGTACGCTGAATACATCAAAAAGGAATTTGTAAATTTGATAGGAAAAGAAAGAAGGTTATCCAACTTAAGGTTTAAGATTCTTGAGATCAATAATACTTATTATATAATTTCATATTTACTTTATTCCAATTATCTTAAAGATCCAAATTCGAACATAAAGGATACGTTATATCAGTTTGCTAGATGTGTGATTTAAAATGGAAATGAGTATAAGTACTCATTTACCAAGAATTTTAGACACATTAAATAGAAATAATATTAACCTATTCTCGGCACTGAGTTTGATTAGCGTAGTATACAATAACTTTGGAGAATTTCTCTCAAATAACCGGTCATATAGTGCTAATAACCCACTATTAGAGTATCAAATTATAATCCTAAAAAATGTCAAAGAGAAGAAAAGCCTATTTAAGAGGGAAATAGCTGAACTTGTCTCAAAGAACTTTAAATTAGACGGCGAAAAAGTAAAGAAATATTTTGATAATCTCAAAGAAGTACTAAAATCGTTAAAATATACGATAGTAGACGTTGAGATAACAACTAGGACGAGGGCTTTAATAGGAGTTTCAACTTCTTTAGGTAAGCTGATTTTTGACTCAGGGATTTCTTTCGATCCATACATGAACTTGCCTTACATACCTGCATCTGAAATTAAAGGTATTGTGAGAAGTTATATTGAGGATAAACTAGGCGAGCAAGATGCTGAGGAAATTTTCGGTAATGAGGAAATGGAAGGTAATGTAAACTTTACAGATGCTTATCCTACTGGGTCTGAGAATTTCTTATTTGTACCAGACGTAATTACACCTCATTATAATAAGAAGAAGTCTGAGGCTGATGCAGAACCAACGCCAGTTATACATTTAACTATAGCTCCTAAAGTGACTTTTCGCTTTTTAATTTACTATAAAAGAGAAGATGTAGGAAAACCGATTTGCGATTCCCTGCCTATGATAATCATAAGGGGTTTAGGTGCCAGATCCTCTGTAGGTTATTCCTTATTTGAACTAAGTAAGATAGAGGTGATAAAATGAGTACTGGAGGAAATAATATCTCTGTAAATGTATTTATAATACAAAAGATAAAAGCGTTATTACATGATCCTCCTAATAAGTCTGCTATAATAAGCTGGAATATTCTATCTAAGAATTCAGGACTTGATAAGCGTTTAAGACGAAAACACGAGACAGAAGCTAAAAGTCTGGCTAAAGCGATATTTGATGAAAAATTAGGTAATGGCAAGATTAGAGATAGCGACGTTTCTAAGGCCGATAATTTAGCAACCTCTATTGATAGATACCTAGGAAGTATCGTATATCGCAGTAGCAGTATTTTTCCCGAAATGAATATAAAATTAAAGAATATCTTATTACCTAGTCTTACCAAAGAAAACTATGATTTGTCACAATTTCCGATATTTAGCAGATATAATCGTAATATACCGTTAAACCCAGAGTTAAAGAAG
>Ga0326758_100206_pt1 | contig 16362 bp, 16 predicted proteins | sample GCRJH_S_FD_207221 | JGI IMG/M metagenome (GOLD analysis project Ga0326758, IMG submission 207221) | Hot spring sediment microbial communities from Geyser Creek Basin, Yellowstone National Park, WY, United States - GCR.JH_S | ecosystem: Environmental > Aquatic > Thermal springs > Near-boiling... | reverse complement strand
CACTGACACCCATTGCCTTCACGTTCACAACAAGCACCCCACCCAACTCCTCCGCAGTCACAGTCAACGTGTTGCTAGCCCCCAGCGATGGCATTGCCCCGTGGAAGACGTAGAAGATCAGGAACAACCCGAGCGCTATACCGACAACAGCCACTATGGCCCACAGAATGTTGAACTCACCCCTATTGCTCAATGCCTTGGCATTGGTTTGCTTAACCCTCATGGCCTTCATCCTCACAACAGCCCTAGTTAGTGGTTTGCCTGTCATCGGGAGGAAATTAGGTGGTTTTTAAGGGGTTGGTTTGTTTCGATTGGTTATGGTGTTGTGCTTAGGGCGTGCTTGATTAGGAGACTGAAGACGCTTGCTGTTTCTCTGAGCATTGCCTCGAGTATCTCTAGGGCGTATGTGCCGGCGTTCTGTGTGAGGGTTGCGTTCCCGCTGGCAAGTCCCATGATAAATAGCCCTATGTATATCCCGAGGAATATGAATAACGCCCCAAGGATCGGCCTCTTTGCGTGGGTGATGGCCTCCGAAAGGGCGGTCGATCGACCAAACGATGTCGGGTGGATTAGGTACTCTATGATGTAGGCGAGCATTATTATGAACGGCGTTATGAACGCGATACCACCAACAAACAATATGGCATCAAACACCGGAACCCCCACTTGCTCAATGATTTGATTGACCGCACTGCTTATAGTCACATTCCCGGCCTGAAGTATTGGTATAGTCATCGATTTAGTGAGACACTTATTTAAAAGGGCTTAGATTGGTAGGACGTCAACGATGGTTTCATCGAGCACTCGATAAAGCCCGTAGCTCGCGGCTAGGGCGAAGGCTAGCACAACATCGACAGTGACGTCGTAGGTCTGCATAACCAAGCCGACTTGGTAGCCCTGGTTCCAGAATGTGTTGAGGAAGTTCGTAACATCGCTCAGTGATGGTTTTACGAGGAAGGCATGAGCTAAATAATCCACCACAGGCCCTAGGTAGGTGATTGTGTATGCCGTCAATAGTGGTGCAACGAATAGTGCGATCAAGGCTAGGGCTATTATGAACGTGCCTATCGACCTAGTCTGCCTAATCAACAGCAACCCAACGGCTATGCCCATGAAAGCCCATGCGTACTCGGCAATGAGGCTCAACGCATAGATGAATCCTAGGTTGATTATCGTATACGTTATCATGGTTTGGAGGTACCAAGTGCTCTGCTGGAGGTACCAACCAAACGGGCTAGTCACTGGGATAATGCTTAGGCCGATTGTGGTTCCCCAGAAGTGCCCGTAGGCTGCAGTAACGTTGTTGAAGTACTGATAAGCAATAGAGTTACTCCAACCCAGCAATTGCTGCGGGTTACCTGCATCGGGCATTACACTGGCTAGTGTTTGGTTGTTCACGGTTATTGACGAGGCAACCCATTGGACTGCCTGTGGGAAGAAGTTGGAGTTGATTAGTGCCGTGAACACCCCGAACATCACGGCACCAACCAAGACATCAAGCATCAAATCCAAACCCTCACGCCTAACCTCAGGCGTGGGACCATGAGCGTACTTCACGGCGCCATAGACAAGGACGGGTACAGCAAACACCCCGAAGCCCAGGTATGGAAGTAGTGACTGGAGTACTTCGCTGACCATCGAACTAGTTGGGTATTGCCTTTTAAGGGGCTTGGTCTGCTAGGTTTCCGAGCTTGTCGCATATTCCCTCCAGGCTTGCCCCCTCATCATGCATCCTCAAGCCCGCCAGGGCTGTCCTCAGTCGGGTGCATAGTTCGTAGGCGAGCTCTGCATCGCTCCTCGCCATCAGCAAGCCCCTAACCTCCTCAAGCCTCTCGGGGCTATTGATCAACAAGCCCCAGACCCAGTCGTATCTCCTGCCGCACTTGACCAACATGACCTTGGCAACGTCGAGGAGCTCGGCGAACTCACCAAGCCTATCTCTCTTGCCCAACTCCTCAAGGACCTCGCCCAGGGCCTTGAGGATGCCTGGGTACCTCATGAGAATCATCACCAACTTGGCAAGCCTTACGGAAGTGTCGCGCAAGGACCTACCATCCCCAAGCCTAGCCCTCAACCCAGCCTCGAAAACCCTAGCCAGCGAGTTCACCGCACCCTCCCAAGCCTTCCCCACAAGCCCCGCATCCCCACCCCTCTCAGCATCGCCCAAAGCCCTCATGGCATTTACGAAATCCTCAGAGGCCTCCCTAGCCTCCCTCCTCACGTCATTAACCACCTCAACGACCTTGCCATCGGCCGACTCACCGCCAAGCCCCAGCTGGCTCACGAAATCCTCGATATCCGCCTTAAGCAATAATTCCCTAACCCTCGCCCTATCCTCCCTACTCATGCCCTTAACCTTAGCCCTTAGCTCCTCAAGTTGATCCAATGTTAACTTTCCAAGTTTTGCGGATGAATCATAAATATCATCACCGCTTATGTCGAGCGCGCCCAATATGTCCTTTATGACCATTGCCTTGGAGCCGCTAATAACGTGAGGCCCGTTTTCCACGGGCTCGGCCTGGGCATTAGATCTGCTCCCCGCCCCAGCCTTATTCCCAACTACTCTGAGCCTCTCGAGGACGCCCCTGGGCTCATCCATCGGCTTAAGCTCCTCCTTAATAGCTCCATCATCCTCCACTATGCCTGCCTCCTTGAGCCTAGCTCTGAGCATGCTTGCGACATCCTCCGCAAGCCCCTTTTCGAAGAATATCGACCACAGCATCCTATAAATTGATGGTTTGGAGTGTCCTAGGAGATTCTCAAGATCCTCAACGAGCTTCGGTGGTGGGTCCTCCTTTGGGTCCTTTAGCTCCAACCAATCGGAGAACTTCCTGGCGAGTTCGGCGTTTACCCTTGGCAGCTCCAGTATGTAGCTAATCACTGTTTCGATGACGTACATTGCCTTCTCACTATCATGCGCTGCACAGAACTCCTCACTCAGGTTCTTCAACACAGCCCTGTGCTCGCTATTGCCCAAATCGAAGTACCCATCCCTAACCAACTTAACATCAACAAACACCCTATCCGCCAACCCAGGCTCATCATTGACCAGCCTAGTGAGCGCCTTGCAGACGCAGTCCGGGTATAGGCAGACTATCTTGTGATCAGAAGTCTCGACAGCGTATATCGTGAATGGAACCTCACCACCAGCACCACCATACCTAGCCAGCGCATCCTCAATCAACGCCCTAACGAAGATGAGCGAGTCATTAACGTTCTTACAGGCGCAGCGCGAACCCTCGGGGAAGGCAAGCCTCCTAACAAGCTCGGAGGCGCTGGCTAGGAAGCTGGGCAGCCTATTGCCCCCAGCACCCCCCAACCTCTATGGCGAGCTGATCCATAGGGGCGTCACCAATAGGTGGCATGTCTTAAAAGGCGGGTAACTCGAAGAACAACGTTCCACAGATAAGCCACGTACGTGAAGCCCCCGGAAGAAAACACTGTATTTATCGTTAAACGCGTAAAACATGAACGGTACAACCTCTCTGGTTGTACCGTGAGGCTATCTTCATCAGATAAAGTTCTGCTTTTATGCGGCATATTACCTATTTTTATTCAGCAATTACTGGAATACTTTCCTAACCTCTTCCACGAGCTTCACAACATCCACCCTCCTCAGTACCTGTTCCTTCCCACTATTCCTCAATACCGCTGCGACTGCTCCCTCGTTTAGTGGCAGGCCCAGCCACATGGTCACCGCCATGGCTGAAGCGAGCAATGCAACTGTTGGTAGGTACCTGCGCCTAGCAACCCTCGTGTACCTATCAATCACGCTGTAAATAACCCTAAAGATCTTAGCAGCTAACTCCACAAGGCCATCCTCGAGGTCGGGCGTGAACTCCCTCAACGCCCTCCTAATCAGTGGCTTATAGGTGCCGGTGGTCGTGAATGCCATCCTCAGGGCGCTTGCTATTGCCATGTTGTAGTTGCCTCCCTCCTCATTGGACCTACCGCTCGTTATTGAGTCTAGGACCTCAATGACCGTATCGACCTTGGGCAGCCCATCCCCATACCTCAACGCCCTGTAGTGCCTTACGAATGCCCCAGCCAAGGCCCTCGCCTCCTCCTCGCTGAAGTACCCAGTCTCGATTAGCGCCCTCGCCAGCCTCTCGGCGTAATTGGTCATATCCCTGGCGCCTTTCTGGCTGTTTGTTTTTGAGGCAATCCACTGCCTTAACTCTGTAATACCCCGTATCTTCACGCCCATTACCCCAGCCCAACGCCTCCTACTCAATAACTCCGCCCTCACATACGTGCTTGGTCTACCCGTGATGTGTTCGTAAATTACCTCGCCCCCAAACTCGTAACCGCACCTCGGGCAAACGAGTCTCCACTCTTTGACAACTAGGCACGATCCGCAGTATGGGCATCTACCATTGCCGCAATTAGCCATTACGGTTTAAAAAGCCCGGCATCCGAAATAAATACTTTTCTAAACATTAATAGTTAAAGAGGAGAAGTTACTAATTTAATTGGGGTGTTTAGTGAAAGTTTCACAAAACTGTTTATTTCCAAGCAAGCCCCAGGTGTGCCGGCATCACCTGCAGGTAGTTCCTATTCACCTGTGGGGCGAAAGTTTCGGCTCACTTGTCAATGGCTTGTATATAATGCCTTTTAAGCCCTGGCGTGGTTAATCGATAAATATGGTTGACCTAGCCTACGACTGGAGCCTAATGTCGTGGGGGATGAGGGCAATAGTCATAGCACTAGCCATAGCCCTGGCAATAGTCCTAGTAAGCCCACACGTTGCGGTACTAAAGCCGGTAGCAGAGAGGCTTGGCTTGGTGGCGGTAACGACACAGACAATTTACGTGCCTGTGAACCACACCGTCTACGTGAACCAAACCATTGTTAAGTACGTGTACGTAAACAAGACAGTGCCGGTCTACATGAACAGGACGGTTTATGTGAACGAGACTATTTATGCGAACCCGTTCCACGTTAATTACACGTGTTGGTTGGATGCGTACGTGTTCCTCCACAACATGACAATAGGCACGATAGGCTACATGACTCCATCAGTTGCGGAGAAAATCGTTGTTTTTCCAAGCAATAATGCGCCGCTCCTAGCGATATTGCCAAACCCAAACGTCACATCAATAAACTTCTACACTGGGCTATACTACAACGGCACCATATACTTCCCACCATTCAACGCGATTATTAACATGAGGGCAGAAACGCTTCTTGAATACGTGAACCCCAAGTGGAACGGGACTTGGCTCCTGATACCAAATAACATCCCACCCTTTGCCAGTAGTTATTTCGTAAATGTATACCCATGCAATGTAACGATATACATCGAGAAGTAACCCAATAATGTGGAGGAACGATAAAAACCAAAACAATGCGTTTTTAGGTTTTTGAACTGAAGCCCTAACCCCGTGATTAACTACATGTTAACGTGTAGGATTCCGTTATGGACGATCCAAAACCAATGCCTTCACTACCGCCCTGACAGTGTAAATTAGTGATTATCGGTCCGGAAGCGTACACCTTGTATAAAGTGTCGTTTACCATAAAAATATATTCCGCCTCATAGCCCGAAGGACCTCCGCTCCACGTCCAGTATCCGTTGCTTGGGCATTGCCCGGTGAGTGATGCCGTGAAGGTTACTGTGTTAATGCCTGGTGACGTTATTGGTGTATACGCTGGTGAGAGTTGGACGGCGCAGTTCCCGGGGTAGTTACCGCCACTGCTACCGCCTCCGCCGATGGGTGGGCTTGGCGTGTTAACTGTGCAAAATACATTCACGATCTCTACGAATGACGTATTTGGTGCCGTAAAAGGAGTCCACGCTCCCGGTACTCCTACTCCTGCCGGGAATGGTACACCGTTGACGCTGCATTGGACATAGCTACCAGGAGGGGCACCGGAGAAGTATGAATAACCAGGTTCCACACCTATTGAGTATGTTTGCCCAGGTATTAAGGTTACGTTGGCGTTCAACGTCCAACACTGCCACATGCCTGAGGGCCCACATGCACTTTGCGAGCCATTGCCGCTAAATATTACATCCCATGGACCAAATACTCCGTTTGGGTCGTATGCCCAGTGGAACACATCGACTGTAAATGGGGTGTTTGATTGCACAACGAGGTTCATATATATCGGTCCTCCGTAGCAGTTTATTACGAATTCTACCGACTGGCCTGGGAGTGCTGTGGCGTTGGTTGGGGTTATTGTGCATGAGGAGTAACCGCTCGGCACGCTTGTGATTGTGGCGTTAAAGTAGACGGTACCATTCTGCGTGGGCTGTACTGTGAAGCTCGCCATACCATAACCGCTCTCGCTACCGCTTGCCGCACCGCTCCAGCTTATTTCCCAACCAGCCGGTTCTGGGTATAGGTCGTAGACGTAGACCGTTATCGGCAATAGCTCGCAATTAACAGTGAATTCCTGCACGCTGCCTGCGCTGTACGTCGCCGTTATGCTCGTTGGGTTTATCTGGCATGTGTAGCCTGTTGGGTTCTTGGTTATTGATGCCTTGAAGCTTATCTGTATTGGGACGTACGGTGGGTTTATGAACCACGTGTAGCTCGTGGACTTACTCAACGTGTATGACTGGCCCGAGTAGCTCCAGGAGACGCTCCAGCCTGCGTTGTATGGGTCGTTAACCACAACCTCTATCAAGCCACTGCCGACACCGAAGGTGGCCTGGCTGAATGTTACTACTTGCCACCCGTGTACTGGGGCTATAATGCATACCTTTGGGTCCAGGGCTGAGCAGACCCTTACGGCGACGGGCAGTTGGTTGACCTCGCCGCACCACCATTGGTTGTGCATCAACTCGGTATTACTAACCGAGCACCAGTTTAGGTTTGGGTTGGTAGCTTGGTTTGGCGTCAGTACTGTGCCTCCCTTCAAATAAATCTGCTCGATTGTGAATGGCTCATTGCCCGTGTTCACAATTGCTAGGAAGTAATTGCCTTTGTAGGGTAGTACCTCGGCTATTGGCCATAGGTAGTTCTCGAGAGTGACGTGATTGGCGTAGACCCAGTAGCCGTAAAGTCCGCCGCCTATTACTGCGACTAGTATCACCATTGCTATTATGAAGCCGACGCTTGATGTTAGTATTTCCTCAAATACTGAGGACATCATTAATTAATTAATGGGTTTTTAAGGCTCCGTGTTCGATGGGCATGAGTAGGTTGCGTTCGTAGAGTTATCGCCGTAGGCAATGCAGTACCCGATCGGCGATGGGTTACTGCTTAGTGAACCACCAACACCGTTCTGGGCATATGCGTATGATGAATTCGCAAACCTGAGGTTGTAGAGACCCATCGAGCCGCTCCAGTAATTCTTATCAAAGCCGCTCTTAACCATAGGCCAGGAGACTGCTATCGCTGCGATTGTGGCTACTATGGCTAGTGCCATTATTACGGCAGTGAGGACTGAGGATATTCCCCTACCCCTCATTTTTACCTTATTTGGTTTCATCAATTGTTTTGTGCCTTGTTTTTAAGGGGCTAAGCCACTGAGGTTTTGATTAACCATCTATGGTTGTGATGAAACAGAGGGTTTAAATTACTTTCTATTTCCTAATGAAATTATGTGTCTAAGTCCTTGATTACCTCCATTGTGCTCTTTGGCTTTACCTGAACTATCTCAACCTCATCCAGTGGTCTTACTCCGTACTTCTCCCTCACCTCCCTCGGTATTGTGAATTGCCTTGCTGATGTATGCTTAGTCCTTAGTAGCTTTGCATTCCTAACCTCAATAACCTTGTCACCGTACTTAATAACCACGTCAGCATACTTGGCACCCTCAATACCCAGGGTCTTGATCAGGCTTGCTGGTAGGAGTACTTGGTTGTTTATGTAAACCTTAGTCTTGAATGGCAACCCATTCACGGGTTTCGGCCTCATTGATTAATTACATTCAGTTCTACTTAAAAATATTACTTAACAAATTGCCAATAGGCACCTATTCCCAATTGAATGTAAAGTGGAGTTGAAGTTTCAACTCCATGTTGAAATGACAATCAAACCCCCTCACCAACCACCCTCTTTAAACCCACACATTGCATCCAGGCATGAAATTAACAGAACCCTTGGTATGTAACTTCTTGCATCATCATTAACGCCCTCCATCAAATCACCCATTGACCTCAACTTAATAAGCCAATCACTACCTCCTAGCTTGGGCATCAATATTGCGTGGTTAAGCATTAATTAAAACCTTACACGAGCCCCTAAACTTCATAATCGAGCTAGCCACCCTGCCCACCGCCTTGGCTTGTCTCCTCACTTACTGTCCTTAGTAGGGCCAGCCCCTTGGCTGAGAGCCTGACGGTTAGGTCCATTGGGTTGTAGACCAAGTAGCCCATGGTTACCGCCTTGATGACCGCTTCCGAACCAACCAAGTCACTGAGTGCTTTCAGTGTTGACACGCCACCAAGCTCAATACCCAGCGTCTTGACCACATTGACCACCTCCTCATCAATCCTCGGCTCGGTTACCGAGGGCTCAGCCCTTAGGCTTGTTGGTTGGAGAGTCGGTGTCCTATAGCTCTCGCCAACGACCTCGATTTTGTTGCTGAAGTCAGTCGAGCCTGTCAGCACGTCAATCCTTGGGAGCCTGAAGTACCTCCTCACAACCTCATCGAAAACATAAATTCGGTTGATATCGAGCACCGAGGTGTGGATTGTTAGCCTAAGCCCAAGGGCCTTTGCCTGTGTGAGGACGTCAGTCAGTAGTGGCCACAAGTCGCTGTACAGCTCAACCTCGAAGTTGGGGTTGTTGAATGCCAGGGCTAACCCAATAATTGAGCTTAAGGGCTCAATGATTGGCACAGGCACTGTGGCAATGGCCTTGTCAGGTAAAGCCTTACCAACGAAGCCTATGAAGCCGCTGAACCAACTGCACTGCACGCAGTACTCGAAGACGTCACCGAGCCTCTTCACATTCGAAGCATCAAACTGGATACCCAACGCACTAAACAACCTATTAATTACTAATTTAGTGATTGGCCTAAGCTCCATGTCAGGCACGCCATTGAGCCTGGCCGCATTATCATAATCCTTGAACGTGATTGCCGGTGGTCCATTAACTCCCCTATAGTCCAGCCTACCAACGACCAGCCTAATCATCGATTGTTAAGGCTCTCGCTTTAAAGAGCCTGTCTATGGTGAAATTCCATGATAAAAAGATAAATAATTCCTCACTTGGCTCTTCGTGATGGGTAAACGAGGGAGGAGGAAGTTCTGGAGGAGAATTAAGGATGTAATTGTTACAATCAATGCGATAATCGGTATAATCGTCGGTATTTTAACAATTATTGGAGTTTTATTACGTAACTGGATAATAAAAGCAATAATCGATATAATCGGAGCAAATGGGATAATTGGAACGATTGTTGGGTATTTATTACATAACCAGATAATTTTAATAGCGATGGTGATAGCGGTGATAATTGGTATAATAGCTTATGTCTGGTATCGACATAAGAAGAAAGAAGAGGAAGAAGTAGTGATAAGGCTTTGACCTTAACAGCCTAGTGCATGGATGGTCTTGGTTTTTCCTCGGCAATTATGAGTGTGGTCCAGCCATTGCTAAGGGCTTTTTAATTATGGTGTAAATTCTGAGTTTGCTATGAGTTTTGAGTTTAGGTGCGGTACAGGTCTTGGCGAGTTCGTAATGGGTAGGGTTAGGGGTGGCTCCGAGGTGATTGTTGTGAGTCCGTGGTTGAGCCCAGAGGTTGCTAGGGAGTTGGTTGAGTTAAGCAGGCGTGCTAGGGTTACGGTAATAACGACCAATGATGCGGAGAACCGGTCGCACATGAGGGCATTGGATGAGTTGTACTCAATCGAGACGGTTCAGGATGAGGAGAAGCGTAGAAAGGCTAGGATACTCAAAATTACTGGGCTCGTAATGTTATTTCTCCTAGGCCCTGTTCTCCTAGCCCTTGGAATTAATCTTCTTGCAGCTGGGATTACGACTGGGATTGGGACTGCTGTAAGTGCTGCGGGAACTATGCTAATTATGATGGGGGTTTTGATTTGCATTGTGGGATTTATACTACTTATATTAGGTTTTGTCCTTGCTAACAGTGCCGTGCATAAGGTATATGTTCCACGTGTTAGCGAGCTTGTTGTCCTGGATAGGAATGCCACTAAATTGCATGCGAAGCTCGTCGTATTACCGAGCGAGGGGCTTGTCGGCATCGGCAGTGCGAACCTAACGTTTTCGGGCCTTCAGTCCAATGCCGAGTGCTGGGTTTGGTTGAGCAGCCCCGAGGCCGTTGAGACCGCCATGAACTTCGTGGGTTGGCTACTCAAGCAATCAAGGCAAGTTGTTGGAAAAGAAGAGGGTGAGACGATGGCGAAATCAATCCTTGATTTCCTACCCAACACGCAGTAGGCGTGGGCGCAAAAGCTTATAAGCGCCCTAGTTGATGCTATAAACGCCACCCAAGCGACCAATCCACCCCACACCCACGGGGCAACCCCGCCCCCTTTGTGGGGCGGGGATCCTTGTCGTTAAATCGATTCCTCATTGTTTACTATGGTTCCCTCGTTTTTCCGTGGTATACTCGGTATACATTGTTCATGCTTCACGCCGTTGTCATTGTATACATTGGTTTACAATGAGGTCTTCGGTGTCTTCGGTTTACAATGTCTTTTAAAGCCGAGGACTCACTGGCGTGGGCCGCAGGTTGGTAAGCGTCAGCGAGGATGTCTATAGGAGGCTCTCCAGGTTGGCTGTTGAGAGGAACAAGACAATCAACGACCTAATCGAGGAGTTGCTCGATAATTATGAGGGTAGGGTTGGTAATGACGTGGTTGGGAGGTTAGGTAGGATTGAGGCAATGCTTAGGGATTGCCTAGATAGGCTTGGCGTTAGGCAATCAGTCGAGAATAAGCCCGTTGAGGCTGAGTCTAGGCAAACCGAGGCTGGGCTTGAGTCTAAAGATGAGGTTGATGGATTTGGGTTTGAGGATAACCCCTGGATACAGATACTGAGGGTTAGGTATGGATCCCAAGACCCGTGAGGCTTACCCGAGGTGTGTAATGGAGCGTCCTCAACTACTCGAGACCGGAGCACAAGGAGGGTTGCCGAGTCGAGACTTTGGTAGTTTAAGGAATTGAGGCTTGAGTATGTGCTGGCTGAGGACGGGCCGGCGGAAATTAGGGCTGCAAAAATGTGCCTAGACCTCGGTGGGTGCGTGGTCTCGAGTAGGGACTATGATGTCCTAACTATCATGGACCGCATGATACAGCCAATCAAAATCAGCGAGAGGGCTTGGCTGGCTAGGTTGGTTTTGATTAACAGGGCTTGCTTGTTAAACAATGCTAAATCCTAATAACGACTTCTTTCCGGCGCCTCCTAGACCTCCTGAGCTCTCTCCTAGCAATAGCTATAGCGGTTAAGATCCCCACTACCGTCCAAACAATATAATATAAATCTATGATATTCATCGCGTGATAAGCCTGGCACCCACTTATATAACTTCTGTTATAAAACTGCGGTTAAAATAAAAACAAAACTACTTATACTTCAGATGATGACCTATGCTTAAGTTAATTTCGCCAACGCCCTTATTACATCGAGCTGCTTAACCAACTCATTAAGCCTGCCTACATCGCGGGCTAGCTCCTCCCTCTCCTTGGTGATTTCCCTAAGGTCATTGATGGCTCTCCAGAGGTGGTTGATTGCGTTGTTTAAGTCTCCGCCCTCCAGCTCCTTCTTTGCCAGCTCGAGCATGCTCCTCGCCGACAAGACACTCAACCTAGTGCTTGTTAACGAGCCACCCCCCAACTCGTCGAGTATGTAGTTAACCTCATTGGTTAACCTGTCGATTACCTCGACCTTAACTGGCTCGATTAGTTTATCGAGCATTGGCACGTGCTTCCTAAGCAATTCCATTGCCTCCTTGACATCATCAACGCTTAGGTGCTTACCGGTTTTCCTCCCCTCCCTATCGAGTATGGCCAGCATCTTCAAGCCATCCTTTTTCAAGAAGGATTCGAATGAGTCCCTCGGGTCCCTTGCCGTGTCTACAAAGTCCCTTAATTTCTTCGGTAGCTTCTCGTAGATTCCCTCCCACTCCTCCCTCGGCAGAGCCAGTTTGAGTGTTTCTATGGCGTCTGCCCATGTGAACAATGCCCTGAGCACCTCCTCGTGCTCGCTCTTCAGTCTGTTGAGCTCCTCATTGAGCTTGGCTTTCGTGGCATCATCCTTTGCCTCCTTGATTTGTGCCTTTACTTTGTTTATTTCCTCATCCAACCTCTCGAGTTCGTCGAGCAACCCATTCCAGTCCAGCCGGCTTGGGTCTATGCTTAGGCTGTGCAGTGCTGTTAATACGACAGCCCCTGGCACCCAGCCTGTGTAGATTGAGTTGTGGAGGATGGCGTCGCCGGGCTTATCCGTCAGCCAGTTATAGAGCCTATCCGCATAGTGGTGAACAACCCACAATGTGGTTGTTTTTGACAACTCCTCATCATTGAGTACCTCCCTTGGCAGCTGCCAATCAAGCCTAAGCTCCCTACTAAACGGCTCCCTAACAATTATCCTATCACCAACAACCTCGTAATTACCGAACAGCTCGGGCCTGGTAATCCTGTCCTTGGGTATTGGGAATTCAGAGGCTATGGCTTTCCTGGCGAATTCTTCCAACTCCCTGAGCTTACCCTCTAATTCACTGAGTCTCTTGTCAATCCCCAACTCCCTAGTGAATTCCCTCACCACCTCATCAACGTGGTACTTAACGGTGATGAAGTACCTAGCTGCCTCAACCTCCTCGTTAATGCGTTTGTTAATCAGTGGCTTGAGCCTGCTCATGATTTCGTTTGCCGCGTCCTTGTCGATCATGCCCTTCGCGTTAAAGACCTCCTTAACCACCCTCTCGCCCTCTGGGTCTATGAAGTCGATGAACCTCTGGATGATTGGATGGTTGAGGTTGACGATGGCTCCCTTACTAGTTGCCTCCACGAAATCCCTAACAGGCCTTAGTCTACTTGCGACCTCGTTGACATACTCGCCCTTCAGTGCACCCCTGGCTAGGTTTGCCCTCACGGTGGCTATTGTTAAGGAGACAGCCCTACCCAGGGCTTCACCAACATCGCCGCTATAACCACCGAATGACTTGAGTGACTCGAGTATGTGGGCTAGCCTGGCATCGTTGAAGTGAACAATTGTTTTATCACCGACGTGCTTGATTGTGAAGTTCCCCCTAGCCAGGGCGTTCCTAACGTCATTTACGTTCTCTCTGACCAGGAGGATTTGTGTCTTAATCGGCCTTATGTACCTCAGCCCCAACTCCCTAGCAAGCACTAGGGCTGATGCCTTACCCCTCTCCCCAGACTCGTGGAGCCTCCTAACGAAATTCCCAAACTCCGTGTTCTCATACTTCGTGAATACCTCGGTCCAATCTGGCTTTACGTACCTGGTTAGTACTGGGGCTACCCTCCTTACCCAAGTCTCCCTCTCGGTGAGTATTGCCTGGTGCAGTGGCTTGTATATGGTCAAGCCACCGACCTTTGTCGTTTCGAGGTGGCGTGCCTCGATTGGTTTATTGAGCCTAGACAACCCACTCCTCATGTACTGGAACAACAAACCCCTCTCCGCTAGTGGCCTAACCCTACCGTAATCCCTAACAAACCTAGTGCTCGATGCCAGGAACCTATGTAGCTGGGCTTTTCGCTTAAAGCCCATTGACTCATGCTCCTGGGCCCTCTTTCGGTGGTACTGCTCGAGCTCTGTTAATCCCCCGTACCACGGGTTCATGACTACCTTAACAGCCCTAGCTGCCCTAGGTGTTGCTGTGGACTCAATCAGATGCATGGTGAGCCTGTGGCTAAGCCCACCAACAACAGTCCTCCTAAACTCACCAACAGCCTTAGCCGGTGCACCCAATGCCTTAGCCAACCTTGGGTGTTTGGTTGAGAGGGCTTGGTAACTGCCCTGTAGCCTTGTGCCTATTGACTTCGTGAGTTTTCGGATAGCTCTTTGCATTAGCCTCGAAACAGCCCTTATTTGCAAATACAGGACCAGGCTTAGCTCCATGATTACGCCTTGCATTATTGTGTAGATCGGTGACATGGGTGTGGGTAGTCCGAAGAACCAAGCGGCCCCGTCCAACAAACCATAGATTACGGCTAGCTCTGCTAGCCAATTGGCTATTGGTACTCCGAGGAAGCCAAGTAGTCCCTTCACATCGACATCCCACCAATTAATGATTAGTGGCTCATCGCCAACAATTGATGAGTTTATGATCCACTCATCGCTTGGGCTTATGAGGAATGGTACAGAGGCAAACCACGGGTTATTCCCTACCCCGTAAATCGTTATCGTGATTGGGACACTTACTGTGTAGTTGTTCGAGTTAGTACAGTAAATACTTAGTTCCCTCTGGTGGTACCCGTTTGGTGTTGGAAACGGCAGTTTGTAGCTTGGCACTGTGGCGTTTGGGTAGATGAGCTCCCTAGAGACCTCGCTCTCGTTAATCAACTTATTCATGAAGGTCTCTATTGCGTTGAATTGACTCGTTAAGTCGACGGGTTTATACATGCTCGAGTTTGTTAGGCTGAGCGTGCATGACCAGTTTGCCCCGCCTAAGCTGGTTGGGTAGCTTATCGATGATGCCCAAAGCCACAAATCGGCTGTCGCGGTGCCTGGGTAGCAGACCCTGTGAGGCCCGGTTCTCGTTGTGATGTTGATGCATTGCATCGGTGGTATCTTGATTGTCGCGTTTATGGTTACGGTATTGTTACCGTTACTCACCGTGTAGCTAGTCGGCGGGTTTAGCCAAGCCCAGGCGCCGCTATATGCCGTGGTGCCGTTTATTGTTTCCCTGATTAGGTTGAGGGGTGGTCCTTCGATTATTATTTCCTCAGCAAACGTCTCGTTATTATCGAAGAGCTGTGGGTTGCACTGCTCAACCTCTGGGAGTTGTGTTATGTTCCTGTTGGGTGGCCATGTCAATAAATTGCATTGATAGTTTGGGTTCACGCTTAGCCAAAGTAGCGTCACATTGTTGATGCTTGGCGCTGCGAATTGGTTTATGATTCCGACCGATGGTGTGAAACCAATGAACCAGGAGACCGGTTGGTACACGTAGTGACAGCTCCTTCCGCAGACCATTGTCTCATTCATTAATTGACCGCTAACGAGGTATGGGTAGTTGCTTTGTAGCAGTAGGTATCCCCTTACTGTCATGTTGCTCGGCAAATCGCTCTCGATTGTTGCGAGTGTTTGGTTTATCGAGTTGATTAACTGGGCTTCTTGGTTTAGCCCTAGGGTGTATGCGGCTAGTGAGGTGAAGAACATTATGGCTAGTGTTAGGAGTAGTACTGCAGTACCCATGGGCCTGGTTCTCTCGGGTATTACCAGAGCAAGGGCTATGCCTAGGATCGTTGGTGCAATCGCCCAGCTGAACCAAGCCAACCAGGCAATAGTGTGGAAGATGGCCAGTAAGACTTGGGCCGCGTGGTTTATCGACTCGACAATCGCGTCTACTGGGTCCAGCCACCAGCCGAGGTTCATGAGCACACCCATGTACTGCTGGGGGACGATCGAAAGCCCAAACGAACCAAGCATCTCGATTATGATCAAAGCCGTCATCGCGCCGGCATAGATGAGCATCACCTTCGATGAGAACTGGTAAACGCCCGCCCAGAAGCTCTCGGTGTTTTCCGCATACCTCTGGAGGAGTTGGTAGGTGGTTATGTCCCCGAAGCCTGGTACTAAGTGGGATAGGACGAAGGGTAGGGCGTAGGCGAATATGACTGCCGAGCCGGCAAAGACTAACCTACGGATCTCTAACCCACCCTTGATTATGCCGTAGATTATTACCAACAAGGCCTCTATTGCTACGAAGGTTTGGATTAGCCCTGGGTTTATTTGAATCATCAAACCACCCTGAACCCGAGGGGCATTAGGGCGTCGTTTATGTACCTACCCGCTATGCACCCGCCGTAGCTCCAGAACGGCTTTCCCCTACCTAGTTCCTTGATTTCCAGTATGCCTACCTGGACTGGTAGTGTGGAGATTGGGACTTGCATGTCGAGTATGTCCTTAGCCCTAATCATGTTGTCCATCATGGGCTTCTTGTACAACTTAAGCAGGTTTGGAGCTTTCTCCAGCCTCATGACAACAAGACCAAAACCACTGTTGACCAGGTGGTCAACCATCTCAACAGCCTCATTCGGCGGCCAGAGGAAGAGGCGATCCCAGCAGTACTCTCTATGGACTTTAGCCTTAACCAAGGTGTCGCTTTGGTTTGGTGTTATTGTGATTTCCCTCTTCAGCGTTATTGGGTGCTCGCTTGCTATTAATGCTCCATCCCTCGTTATTAGGGCCACTGTGCCCAATCCCAGTGTTATTATCTCCGAGCCCCTCCTCGCCAGGTCAACCCCGTAAA
>Ga0326758_100204_pt1 | contig 16694 bp, 11 predicted proteins | sample GCRJH_S_FD_207221 | JGI IMG/M metagenome (GOLD analysis project Ga0326758, IMG submission 207221) | Hot spring sediment microbial communities from Geyser Creek Basin, Yellowstone National Park, WY, United States - GCR.JH_S | ecosystem: Environmental > Aquatic > Thermal springs > Near-boiling... | reverse complement strand
TCAAGGTGAGCCTGGGCCTCGTCAGGCCCGGGGAGGGCCCAGGGGCGAAGGGCTACGGGAAGCTCTACGACGCCCCCTACGAGGTTAAGGTGGGCCCTGAGCACGTCGACTCCTTCAGGAGGTTCGCAGAGCTCATGTACGGGCGCGGCGAGCAGAGGCCCTCGCCAGGCGCGGGGACATCGGTCTCCGACTACGCGGTGAGCCTTGAGGAGGAGTTCCTTGAGCAGCTTAGCAAGGCCGTGAGGCCCCCGGAGGCCACCAGGCTCGCCCTGAGGGCGTGGCCGAGCCTTGAGGGGGAGGGGGAGTTCGCCGTCGACGAGTCCCTTGAGTCGAGGGTCCACTACCTAGTCAAGGCCTTCGTCTTCGCCAGGCTCGTGGGCCACATAAGCAGGTACTTCAAGGAGAGGGGCCTAGGCGAGGAGGAGGCCCTCAGGAGGGCCCTCGAGTGCGTCAGGACGGAGGGCGACGCCAAGGCGCTGCTCGCCAACGAGGCCGGGAGGAGGCAGGAGGAGCTGAACGTGGTCCCTGACATATACGTGAGCAGGAGCTGCTCCGAGGCGCTGGGCCTCAGGGGAGGCCTCGACGTTGAGGTGGAGACCCTCTACGGCACAGGCACTGTGATCCACAAGGTCTGGACCACGATATTGAGGAGGAGGGAGCTGCTCGGGAACGTCCTCTCTAACGTCTGGGTGGTCGTGCCGAACCCCTCGGCCCTCACGCACATCTACTACCTGCTGTCGCTTGAGGAGGAGCTAAGGCCGCTGGGGGACGCAGTGACCCTTTGGACCCTGAACCTCGACGACAGCGACCTGGGCCTGATGAGGCTTGACTACGTCTACGGGGAGCTGAGGAAGGTGATAGGAGGCGCCCAGGCGGCCAGGAGGCTGACCTCTGCAGGCGCCTAGTGCTCAGGGGCTGGGAATGTGACGAAAGCCTTTACCTTGGCGTTCTTTGGGCCCCAGGCCGACGCCTCAAGGTCTTCAATGCTGACCTCAGGTGATGTCATTATCGGCTCTTCCAATTAAATCAAGGCTGCGATCGCGTAAGACCTTAACACCAAGCTGACGACTGACTTCATTAACAGCCTTCTCATGTCTTCAGCTTGGGCTTGATCTTAGGTACTTTCGATACCAGCAGTACACGCACTTTTTCATTAAAATGTTAATAGCCTGGAGCTTAGCTTTAGCTGTAAATGTGACAGATGCCAACGGTAATGCAAAGAAGGATATGGAAAACAAGCTAGAGAAGCTATTAGATGCTCTCCTCCACGACGTAGGGAAGGCATCATACGATTTCTATAGGGCTAGCGATAAGGTTAGAAGACGGCACCGCTACGCATTGATACTAGCGTGCATTGGCTTAATAGCATCAATCGTATGCAGTTTTTTCTTCACCATATGCGCTTATGCGCTTCTACAAGTGATGCCGTTAATCCTACTCATCGTTGCCTTCGCGCTTGAGCTCGACGCTGACACTAATTTGATCTCTATTTTTCACGACGCAGCGCTCCTTATCTTGAAGAGGGACGATATTGTAAAAGCCCTAGAGCGCCCCGAAGAGTGCCCTGATGAGCAAACGTCAACCCCTTCACGCCAGCCCTGCAGCACTTCATTAAATAGACTTGCGAGGCTGATAATGTACTTGGATCCTTACACAATAATTTCGTACACAACGGCTTTTAGCTCTTACCTGGATTCGATCACAATTATTTGGCTCCCTTATATAATAGTGTTTATCGGACTTTTAAACACAGTGTTCAACTTAACAACTAAAGTTTTAGGTCTCTCCATACAATTACAGTCTCTCTTAAGCGTCTTCTCTACGGTCGTAGTAATTTCTGCGTCAATACTTCTGGGCCTGAGCCAGTGGAGCGTGAGCACGGCGGTGAGAGGCTCGTCAGAACCCAGCTGCACATCTGCGTGGCTTGAGATGGTTAGGGGAGTTAGAATGAGAGCATTCGAGATCTTTATGCTCATTCTATTTTTATATGCACCTTTATTTTATTTGATGCCTCACTCACTAACCCCTAGCACGGGAGCTCTAGACATAGTAGTAACAGGCGCGTTTTACTTTGGTCTAGGACTAGGCTTCTTGGCTTCTCTGACGCTGGAGCTGATGTTACTAGCGTCGTTTAGAGAGTTTATGCGTCTCGTATGCTCGCAGGGACAAACACAGGAAAATAGAGGATAAACTAGGGGAACAGCAACATTTATAACACATGGTAATGGCTCATATGCCGCATAAGGCAGAGGGGGCGTGAGCCCAAGCCGTGGGCCGCAGGCCTGCTTAAGCTCAGCATATCCCTCTTCGCGACGATGCCCTTCTACTTCTTTATGGGCGACTTCTTCACGCCCTATATGGCTACGGGCGCCGCGCGGGAGATAGACGTTTGCATATCCAGTGTGCTCCTCGTCCTGCTAGCGCTCACTGTCGTGGCCCTTGGAAGCCTGGGCTATAGCGTGGAGAAGGTCGACGTCAACAGGTTCGTGCTTAGGAGGGGCAATGAAACAGTTTAGCTCCTGCTCAACAGCGACATGGAGGGGTCAAGGCTGTTAAGCGTTGACAGCGATAAGGAGATAGCCAAGAAGGCGAGGGGGAGGCCCGACATAAGCCTGAAAGACAAGAACCGCAAGAGGCTGCTGGTGATTGAGTGCAAGTTCTCTGACAACCCTAACTACCTAACGGCGGGCAGGTTCAAGGCCATGGCCTACCTATACGAGTACGGCGCCCAGCTGAGCGCCCTCGTCTTCCCCGAGCTTAATAGCGAGGGGAGGCTCTATGACGGTGAGGACGAGGGGACCAGGAGCCTCTGGAGTCTCATAACTCGAGAGGACGGGCTCCTTAAGTTAAGCCTTAGAGACGGCGCAGGCCAGGCCCTTTACCTCATTAGGGTTGACCCGGCAGAGGTGGAAGATGCCCAGGAGGCCTGGAAGAAGGCAAAGGAGAGGGTCAGGAAGGTCCTTGAGGAGTTCTTCGGCTAAGGTCCTGTATAGGCTACGCCTCTAGGGCGCCTAGGCCTCATCAGTTAGATCCTGCAAACCCTGCTCGTTAACTCTCCAGTTTACAATGAATTAGGCCTCCGACAGCTCGAGGCCATAGGACCTTGAGGCCAAGAGGTGCGATGACGTGAAGTCGCTGCGTGGTAGGCTTAACAGCCATGAGTCCAACGCGCTGACACTGACGAAGTTCCTGGCCTGCCCTTAGGGGACTCATGAGGCTTACTGCCATAGAGGGGCAATAGAGGTCGCGACGACAAGCCTTGAAGCAGGTTTTTAGGGCCGCTGAAGCGGTTACATGTCCTTGTACGTTAATGTGCCCTCCCTGGTCGGCTGAGATGAATCCCTGCCCAGGGCCGTCGTAATACGCCTTAGGAGGGCAATAGCTTCAAGGCCCTTCAGGCCCGGCTGAAATAGTTTTAGGGCGAGGCTCACAGGCAGTGAAAGGGGCACGGCTTGGTCAAGTGCCCTTACTGCGGCTACGAGGGCGAGTTCAGGGTCCTCAGGACGTGGCGCTTCAGGTTCTACAACGTTAGCAGGTTGGAGTGCCCGAGGTGCCACGGGGTCTTCAACTACTACCAGGGCGTGAGCCCCAAGGGGAAGAGGTCGGAGTTTGTGATAAGGGTCAGGCCGAGGCCGAAGGCCAAGGCCCCTCAGCCCTGACGCCCTGCCTAAACCTTTGACGTAGGTCGCCCCATTGCCCTCGGCGGGCTGGTCGAGCTCTACAGCCTTCATATTTCCACGCAAACTTGTGTAGAAAAGCGCTTAAGGCGCGAGGGCCTACAGGCCCTCGCCCAGAGCGGCGTCAGCGCTTCTCCCCCAGCGACCCCTGCCCCGCGTAGCGTCCCGTGAACATGGAAGGACTTATTGAAACAGAAGAGGAACACGGAAGAAGCGCCCTAGCTGTTGTCGCCGCCCTCGCTAAGGCTGATGAGGTGAGCCGGTGAGGCCAAGGTGACGCAGGGTGGTGCGTGTCCCCGCGGCTGGGGCAGGCCGAGCGCGGCCTGGGGCCCTGCGTCACAGTGTGGCCCAGCCTGTAGCCTTCAGTGGCCTGCCGCGGCCAGCGCCCTCTGTCCCGGAACGCGTGGCGCCCGGCCGGCCCACGTAATAGGGCCTGTCGTGTCAGCCGCGGCCAACTGGGAGGGACACAGAGCCAATAGGGCCCTTGGCCGCTGGGGACATCGAGCAAAATAGTTGTGCATCCCCAGGGACATGTAGTTCAACGGTTTGGTGTCCCCAGGGACATCAAGCTATTGAACTATGCGTCCATGGAACTAATAATTAGCGTTGCTGGGGCACTTACATTATCTCCTTAACGCCGTGGATCCTGAGCTCGACCACCAGGGAGCCCTCCTCAACGTAGACCCTGTGAGGCAAGCCTTACCCCAGACGCTGTTAGAGGCCTTTAACCCGTAGGTCGCGTGCCCTGGCCAGCGCGGGCGGAAGTCCCGGGTTCGAATCCCGGCGGGCCTGCTAGTTTCTCCTTCAGTTTTCCTCACAGTGTTACACGTTAACGATTTTCGTGCCGAGCGCCAATAGTCGCCTTAACAATATCTTTATTCAGGGAACACCATTGGCGTTGATGGGTAAGTAGTTGATGGTAACCCAACATGGTCTAGGTGTAGGTGGGATACCTAGAGAGCCTGCGCGTCTCAGAAACCTCTGGGTTAGGGGCAACACCAACCTATTCATTTCAACAAAGCCTAAGGGCTCTATACGCCCGCCATAGCATTTCCTCATAACGCCGTTTCTAATACCATAGTCAAATGCTAGCTTTCTAACACGATCTCTAATAGCTGTGCAGTTCCCACCAACCTCTCCAAATCCGCCATAAACCTCAGCAATAAAATTATCATACTTAAGTTGTTTCTTTAGTTCCACGCCTCAACCCTACAAACCTGTATCTATATGTAGGAATCTGTTGCCAAATGACATTGTTTACGGGATCTCTAATTGTGACAAGTTTTGGTTTGCCAGAACCAATGTCATAGACTATATAAAGCCAGTAATCCTTACCAAACTTCTTAGCATATTCAAATTCCGTCTCGGTAAGCTCCACCACCAATGTTGGTTCCCATCTACCCTTAACCTCTATGTACCTAACCTCACCAGTATTAGGATCATAGCTCCTAATATCATAGTGTTCCTGTTTACTAACATCCTCAGGCTCTCTACCACTCTCCTGCTCAAACTTCATAGCGAACTCCATGGCTCTCTTCTCAACCTCCTCAACCTTTATCGGAGGCGGTGAAACCTCTTTACCAGTGTCAGGTGATACAACGAGTATGGAGCCAATCCACTTGGGATCCACGGATATTGATCTAGTCACTGACTCCCAATCCTCATGTTTATGACTGAGTTTACTATTCTCATTCTCAACAAACCGTACATAGTCTTCTAGTGGGGAGATAACGTAGCGCCTAAACGCTTGAGAGATAATACTTTTTGCCTTGGATGCTTTGGATGCTATATTACTGGTGTTGCTAGCTCTGAACGGTGTTGGGTCTGCGACGCCAATAACGTTAGGTATACCTTCGGCAACTAAACCGAGTAATTGAGCACCTCTGATGATCTTTCCAGTCTCGGTAATACCAACGACCTCGCTGTAAATAACCCTGTCACCAAGCTTAGCAGTTACCTCAAAGAGGTGGAGTTCCCTCAGGTCCTCGTTGTTAATAGCTGATACTAATAGAACGACAGGCTCATTAATATTAGTGGTACTGGTAAGTTTCGCAATGATCCCGTATGCATCAGCAATACTCTCAACAGATGTTGGAACCTCTAACTCTGGGCAATCCACATGTCTTACCCCATCTTTTTTCTTCTCAATTGAGCATCCCTCGACCTGGGCTAAGTTCTCTAGGACCTTCAGCAACGCTTCACCTGCTTCCTTCCTACACAAACCTCCAAGTCCATTAGATATAATGTTCTCAACAGCTACTTCCTTATCTCCCTTCTCGCTTTCAACCTTTTCACTAACCTGCTTCAATTCCTTTAGCAGTGAAAGTATCTGATTTACATATCTCTCTAGACCCCTCTTACCCTCCTTGAGGAACTCCGTAATGGCTCTATACTCGCTATATCCCTTCTCCTCTCCAGTGCCTGTAATAGGCATAGTAAAGACGTCAACCCTACTATACTGGGTCTCTTTCTCTTTTAGGAAACTTATCTTTAGCTTCTCCCCTATAACAACCTTTGACTCTACCCCAGCTATTAACCAGCTGAGCAGTTTACCATAGAGGTTCTCAAGGACTGCCAGGTCGCTCTCGGTTGTTAACAAAACGTTGTAGCTATAAACGTTCTTCTCCTGGCCGACTCTCCAGACCCTACCAATCCTCTGAACAATCTTTATAGGGCTCCACGTAGGCTCATAATGAATAACGATATTTGCATGTTGTAGATTTAGGCCCTCCGAAGCGACGTCGGTAGATACAATAACGTCCACAAGACCTTCCTTTAACCAGTACTTAACATCCTCAATACCGTATTTGTGAGCCTTAGGCGGTTTGTAAAGAGCCTTTGGAAGTTCAATCTTAGAAGCTGTAACTAGGCATACTTTGTCGCCGTGCGGTTGCGGCAAAGCCTTTAACAAAGCTTTGTATATATATTCTGCTGTATCTTTAAACTCCGTGAATATTACTACCCTGTCGCCTTTTTGCAAATGATCGCTAACAAGTTTAATAACCTCGGTAAGTCTCGAATCCTTCGACTGTGAGATGATTTCTTGAGCTAGACTACGAAGTTCCTCCAGGCTTTTACGATCACCTTCACCTAGCAGTGGTTCAAGGTACTTTGCAAACTCATCAACAACATCATCGATATCCTTAACGGTGCCTTTCCTGGTTTCGTCAAATATCTCTCCATAGTTCTCAAACCCTGTGAACAGCGACTCTATGATCTCATTGGCTTTCTTCTCAACTTCCTTAAGGCTCTCCTCAGGCTTACCCATAAGAGTAGCGCTTCTCTTTGTAAGCATCTTGCTAAAGGTTTTCAGAGCCGCTGCGGGGCTTGAGGAGGCTCTCTTAGCTATCAAAGTTAAAAGAAGCGCCAATTCCCTCGGCTCCTTACCAGCTTTGTCATAGTACTCGAGAAGCTTGTTATGTAAAAACTCTATGAGGCTTTCATGAAATCTCTTCTCGGAATCGTTTGCCTCAACAACATATGCTATGAATTCGCAGGGCTTGAACACAGGAGCTTTTTCATAAATGTCATTCACTTCGAGCTTTGTTCTCCTAAAGACCAAGGCATTGTTTATGCTTTTGTAAAACTCCTCTTTATCAAGTTCATCCACGTCTGCAGATAGGTTTGGATCTATAAGTTTTAGTCTCTGTATATAATCATCAATCTTGCCCCTGTGCGGCGTGGCAGTTAGCAGAACAACATTCATTACAGGATTCTTACTTATTAGCTCCTCTAGGAAGAGGTACCTAGCGTTCTTCTTACCCCCTACAATACCTATTCTGTGCGCCTCATCAGCTATTACAATATCCCACTTAATGTTTAGTACCTTTTGCTTATAATTATCCCTCTTAACTAGGTCTATGGATGATAAGTAGACGCCGTCTGGAAAACCCCTGCTAACAAGCCTATCAATAGTATTTCTCTCAATCCTTTGAGCTTCTATTCCAAACCTTCTCAGCTCGCTCTCCCATTGATTTATGAGAATCCTGGGGATAAGTATGAGAGCCTTCTTGACTTCACCGACCTCCTGAAGGTACTTAAGAAGCATTATTGCTTCTATGGTCTTTCCAAGCCCTATCTCATCACCTATCAACACCTTCAAAGGCTTTCTCGCAAACAACTTATATAGTAACTCGACCTGATGAGCAAATGGGTAAGCGGCGTCTTTTCCTCCAGGGCTTTGTCTAAGCATAAATATGTATGGGTGGTATTTGAACCCATTAAGCAGGTTCCATAGGAGAACCTTAAGCGCCGTATTAGAGCCTGTAGAGGGTTGCAATTGCCTTTGCGACACGATACATCCCCCAGTAGCCAATCCTCTCATATAGGTAGGAAAACTTTGTGCTCCACAACAACACCTCTAGATCGCTCATGGCCTTAATAATATCTATCCAGTCCGGGTTTGCGATAAACTGCCTAACGCCAGCAAACACAATAGCTCTCCTAAGGTCCGCCTCGTTGTAGAGCTTGATGACGTTATTTTCATGGTTGGTAAATACGATATTCATTTTCTCCAAGGCGTTTAGAAGGACGTCCTTAGTGACCCTGGACTCAAAAATAGGTCTGGCCTTTAAAGTGTAGTTTGCCTCTATGTAGAACCTCGCAACCTCAATACTTCTCCTATACTTCTTGCCGACTCTCTTACTGGCGAAAGCGATTAGTGCTATGGGGGAAAGCTCTTGGCTCATGAAGGGACGCCTCGACCCGATTTACTTCTTAACAGGTTTATATTCTACTTTATGCTTTGATAATGCACTTAAATCATCTTCGGATAATGTAGGCATCTTAAAGCTTCTGGCATCGACAGGCACGATCTCTAAGCTTATACTCGTTGTTATCTCTGCTAACGCAAACTTCTCAATAATAGTTGTTAATATAGCCAGTAAATCATCTAATTTTACATCACTTATTTCTAGATGTACTTTAGACTCTATATTTTCAAACGTTTTCGCACTAAGCCTAAGGTCAGCATTTTTTACAATCACGGATGTTCCGAGCCTATTCCGCAACACGCTAAGGGGTTTCAAGTCCCTTCTCTCTATGACTAACTTCATATCCTCTATTTCCGTACCCTCAGGTGGTACCCCCTCGTACCACTCCTTCTCAACAGTCCCAAGCTCAACAACGACGCTGAGCTTTGCAGAGGCGACTCCTTTTCCGTCCTCTGTCTCAAGCTTAAGTACATAGCTGTATTTACCGGGTTCGGTAGGGGCTTCTATAGTCCATGTTACTGGGCTTTCAGTAAACCGTTCATCAATGTTTAAATCAGGTGGACTAACTTTACCGTAATCAGCCTTTACAAGTAATCTTCCCTTAAATGGCCCGCTTCTGCTAACAACTAACGTATGCTCTATTTTTTCTCCAGGTTTAACCTTGAGCTCGTACTCCTTCGGCTTAACATCGACGATAACCCTTCTCCTAACACTAACCAGCGGTGCTTCCCTCAAGGCGTCAGGACCATACTCATTAACATACTCATCAAAGGACGCTACAACGTCTTTAACGCTCACAAGCTTACCATCGAGCACCACGTAGTAGTCCTCAACAACCTTAGCCTCGCCCTCGTACCATTCTCTTCTTTCTAACCTTTCCATTTGAGCTTTTACCGCCTCTGTGTAGGGTAGAACCTCACAGTTGTCAGCCACAGCTCCGTCAGTTATAGGTTCTCCCTCAACCTTCATAGCCTCTAAGCACTTCTCCTCAGTCTCGCACGTCGCTACATGCTTATAGTAAACCCTGTTATCGCACCTAAGGCCTATCTCAAGCCTTCTAACTCCCTCAGCAATGGCATCCCTAATAGCCTTCTCCGGTACAGCCGGCAACTTTGGATTGGAGTAGAAGTAGTCAATAATATCGCTAACCTTCCTCGCAGCACTGTTAAGATCGACACCGATGCTTTTTAGTAGGAAGTCGAGCGTGTCGAAATCTAAATCAAGCCTAACCTTCTTTGACCCTTCCCTAGATAGAGCTTGTTCAACAGCGAAGATTATCGAAGTTGTTTTAACGGGCATGTCTACTTCAGCTTTAGTCCTTATGGTGTCTTTTTGGACTGGGTAGGCAAGTTTCGACAGTGCTGAAATTACTGAGTAATAGAAACTCTGAGCCGCATTACTGCAGTACGAGTCAATTTTACTCCTATACACAGCCCTAGCCATCTCTACTTCCTGACCACCTATCCCCTTCAGTAGCGAACTAACTAAGTCTTCTTTACTCACTTGCTCGCATGCTATAGTCTTCTTAGCATAGTTTATGGCCGGTAACAGGCTCTCCCTTTGTTCTGGATAAACGACATATATGGTATTTGCGTACTTCCTCATACCGCCGCTGCTGGTGTTATAGATGACCTCCTGGAGTATCTCATCCTTTCTAGTAACATCGAGCTCAAGACATGCATACACGATATACTTCTTAGCGTCATGGTCAATAGGCTTACACTCCCTACTAGCCCTAGACTCTTCAACATCGAAGACCTTTATCTTATCCCTTTCATCCTTTTTCCTTTTCTTCTCAATGATGTTCTCGGGGGGTTCCTTTAATAAGTCATTAACTGCCTCTAAGATCTTATTATATGCCTCAGCATCATGAACTTTTTGCGCGTACTCCTCAATAAATTTCACTGGTGTTGGCATAAATGTAAACCACAGCCTCCGGGTCCTCTCCTCCTTTAACACGTAAAGTAAGTTGCTTGGCATCCAATCGATTGCCTCTGCAATATCCTTTGGCTGAGCGTTCTTAGAGCTAAATAAGCCAGGTTCATACGTAAGTACAGCCAGCTCTTCTGGTGTTGGGAAGAACTGCAGCTTTGGGACAATCATCCCTCCTCCATATACAAATGTTTTGATAAACAGCGCCTTTGCGACAATCTTAGCGATCCAAGGCTTTACATAACTGTTACACCTTTTAATGATATCTTCCTCTATTGGTAACCTAAACGACTCATAATTGGGTGCTAATAAGAGGTTCCTTATGTCATCCATCTCCACGTCTATATGCCAAGGCATTATAAGGTCATAGACATTCTGTTTATCGCCAACGACTGCTCTCACAACCTTACGGCTAATTTTAAGCAAATCCCTTGTTTTCTGTAAACCCTCATGCTTATCTAATATATCTAGAAGCGTGTCAACGTATAGCGGATGGAATGGATATGTTTCCCTAACCCTCATTATAAGCTTTGAATCAACCTGACCAAATACATTTTTATTCCTGTCATACTCCTGCTCAAGTATTTCCGCAACCTCCTTAGCTCTAACATGATCGATTTTCTCAAATAACCTAATCCTTAGCAGGACAGGTATTTCATTAGGCTTGACAGGCTCTAGAGGCGCGGCCGAAACCCTACCAATGGCTTTGGCTAGGCCATGCACTACGTCACTACCTTTGTAAATACTCTCAGTCTCTATTGCACCCCCACTACCGAATCTTACTGGCAATGAGATAACAAGAACCGTGTTGGTTAACGCAGCAACAGCTTTGGCAAGGCTCTCGAAGAAGATTACCACGTTTTTCGCGTAATTCCTAAGTGTATCGTCGTTAGCATTATAGAGCGATTCTATGTACTGTGCAATCTCATCAACTATTATGACAAGTCTTCTATGAGATAGCAGGTTAGTAATATCGTCTACCTGTGGAGGTACAAGCGCCTGGTCAAACCTCTTAAAGTAGTCGTAGCTGCCAAGCGCCTGAGCTATGTAGCCCCATAAAGTATTGACCTTATACGCCCCTACCTCTACCTCACGTGGATTGATGGGTAATGGCGAAAGTGCTGATAAACTACCATCAATAACTATTACGCTTACCTCATCTTTTACCTTCATAAGCTTCTCTATAACATCTCTAACCCTTTTCTTAACATCTTCAGGCTCCCCCTGCCTTTGCAGAACTACATTAAGTGCGTCAGGCTTCTTAATAACGTGGTACAGAGCTATCAGTGTATGGGTCTTTCCACCGCCAAAGAACGCGCTAAGCACAATGACCTTGTTACCCTTGCCCTCGCTTACAACATTAGCGATGTTCTCCAGCAAATTAACCATAGACTCCGTTATAAGGGTCCTGCTGAAGAACTCCTCAGGGTCGGTGTATATCTTATGTTCGTTCCCTGTAACAACTCCTCCCAGAGACGGTGCAACATGCTCATCTAAGGATGCGTCAAGAACATCGTCTCTAACGCGGTTGTTACCAGAGAGCATAGGCCTCACCCTTTGGCAAACTCATTTATGCCTCCAACCCCTAGGGAGTCAACGAGAGTTCTAGCAAGCTTTCCCTCAACTTCCTCAGGAGACAAGACTTTGGCAAGTATTTTTGCAAGGCCTATGGCCTCATCCACCATAGTACCACTCCTAGTTCTAAGTTCGTCAACCCTCCTCTTAAGCTCATCGCTCTTTAGAACAAGTGCTAAGTACTCAAGGACGTGCAGAACGTCAACAGCTGTCCTAAACGTCGTTGCCTGTGGGTTCAAGCCCTTCTCCCTGAGGAGTTCCTCAATAGAGGTCCTAGCATTCCTACTATGGGCAGGCTCTAGCAGGGTTAAGTCGCCATCGGCTTTCTCAATAACCCTAAGGGCTCTAAGCTGGTTAATGGTGGCCCTTGTACCAATAGATAGTATTACGGCTGACGTGCTATCTAACCTTCTCCTCTGTGCCCTACCCCTATCAATAAGAACCTTAGCTAATAAGTAGAACTGCGAAACAGGGGACAGCTTGGTCTCAGCACCAGCCCAGGACTTCGCAATAGCGGCAGCCGTTGCTGGATAAATGTAACTCCCGACAAGCTCGCCAAGGTCCTTAACGCCAACAATCCTCCTATATTGGGTAAACTGTGACAACGCGCAACCGAGGACCGCGACAAATAGGTTCACGCCATCATAGTCCTGTCTCCTATACCTATTGGCCTCCTCAGAGCATAACTCAACAGCCTTGGCATAAACCTCGTCAGCTAAAGCCTCACCTGACGCGCCCCTCCTCCAGGCGACAACTATGGACATGTCCAACGTTGTGGCACCCCTAGCAGTAACCCTCTGAGGGGACTCAGTAGCCAAGGCATAAGCGGCAGAAATCCTCAAACCAGTCCTTTGCCAGCCAGCCTCCAGCAAGGCCTCCCAAGCGTCAGGCGATGTATGGGCATAGTAAGTAACGAGGATACCATCATCCTTAAGCCTAGCAACCATAGCCTTAAACGACTCGCTGAGCAAGTATTTGAAGTAATCAAACGAACCGACAGGGACCTTTTTATCATTGACATCTTTATTACTGAATAATTTCGATCTTCCCTCAACTTCACTAATCTCCCTCACGGCAAACCTCTTCCACTGGGTATCTATCTCATTACCAAACTCGTCAAAGAACGCCTCAGGCAGGAACCTTGGCTTCCTAACTAAAACGCCACCAACATCAGCAACATCGCTCAAGGCCCTCTTAAGCCAGACGTAGTAGAAATCACTAAGCTCACTGTATGCAACATCATCCCTATAAGGTGGATCAGTTACTACTACATCGAACCTCTCACCCTCAAGTCTAGAAAGCTCGGAAGCATCATCAAGTAAAACTTTCGTGATATTAGTATTCATAGAATCAGTATTCATAAGATAGGGTAAGCTCTCCAAGACTGCATTAATAGATCTTGTAAATGATCCTAGAATGTTGGTAATGGACGTCTCCTCTACCCAATTCCATGTCATCGCTATACCCCTAAATGCAAATACATGTGTAATGAATTTTCTAGTAGGTTCTATACTTGTACTGAAACAATTATGTCTAGTATAATTAACTAATGCCGTAGCCAAATACACCGTTACTGCCTCTGCGTATTTTTTCGCGTCCTCACTGTTCCAGCCTTCCTTCAGCTTCTCCTCCTCAACCATGTGTCCTACTTGTCTAATTAATTTGACTAGCTTGATTAGAGTGAGGAGTTGGCGTGGGTTAAAGAGTTTATAGAATTTATCGAAACCCCATACCCATATGCTTATTTGCCCTGCTGTACCCATGTGATAATTCCATAGTTCTTCTGTTGGTATGTCTGGGTCTCCCCACATCTTTCTTAGCTCCTCAGCCGCTTTCCATAGCTTCTCGTCGTCTTCTCTTGTTGCTGGTTCAAAGACTAAATTCCCATTTATTATTTTTGCTTTTGCTAGTAATCTTGGTCTTGCTAGTGACTCATTTATAAGCTTATTTAGGTCTATCACTCCTGACAGGTATTGCTCTAGCTTTGCGGACCAGTCCCTCAAAGCCTCTTTTACGTACCAGTCTGCCTTACCCTTTCGTATCTGGTTTCCGCAGTGAAGGCATGTGGCGACTTCTCTCCTAGCATCTACGTTTGATTGTGGAACCCTGTATACAGTCCCCTCCACTGTTACGGTGCCTGCTCTAGTGTTTACGCTTGCTCTTATCGATTTCCTGTTCAGCTCTCTATTAAGGTCTCTTATTTTGATCATTATTTCGTTTCCTACCTTCTGCGGTTCCATCCACGCTAGCCTTTCGAACTCCCTTCTTCCGCCCTCCTCTTCCTCCTCAGAGTTGGCTCCTCCTACTCTTGCTAACCACCAATTACCCACTATCGGCGTCCATCTTCCACAGTGTGGGCACTTGACCTCCCACGTGCCGATGTACACATCAGCGTCGTAGAGCTCCCTAATCACTGGGTCCTCCCTGAGCCTGTTGATTACCCATGAGCCCCACCTGGCTACGTCATAGATGAGCATAGGCACCCTGTACCTGCCGGTCTCGCTCACCTCCCTCCTACCGCTGAACTGCTTGGCAACCTCCTCAAGCCCCAACTCCTTTACGGTCTTCCCATTAACCTCTACGAACTTGTCGCTAAAGAGCCTCGGGTACTCGAGCACTGCCTTTAGGAACACGTAGGCTGTCGGCAACAGCTCAACGGCCACAGCGTCAACGCCAAGCCTTGATGCCTCAAGCGGTATCGAGCCAAAGCCGGCAAACGGGTCGAGCAGCTTCTTCCCCCTGAGCTTCTCGATTAATCTTGGTGATGGGTTGCAGCTATGCACTGCCCTCTTCTCGTTCCTACATGGGAACAGGTCGTTTAGGAATAACCCCATGTTTTGGTAGGCATTATCCGGCAGGAGCGATGCTGCAATTATAGCCCTGGCGCCAGCAAGCGGTTTCCTGGTCCACCAGAAGGCCATCTCCCAATGCGGTGGTCTGCCCGGGCCCTTCTCAGCACCGGAGTAATAATTGATGTCGTCTATTGGGATGCCGCGCTCAAGCAACGTAGGCATTGAGACGGTTACCCCAAAATTAAAGGAATATAGCTACCCCTAATAATAAGGTTACCAACTCAACAAGACTTAATAGCATCACCTAGAAGACGATACAATGCCGTGGTTTGTGTATAAAGACAACCTGCTCATCCCCGTGGAGGTCAGGGCGTTAACAGTTAATGAAGCAGTTAGTGCCTGCTTGCCCACCGCTATGGACGTGCTTGGCAGTGTCGATGAGTGCTGCCTGTATGAGGTCAGTGGTGAGGTCGTTATTAAGTATTGGAGGGATAAGAAACTATCGGTAAAGCTTATCCATACCGATGACCCAGCTAATGCCCTTATGCACCGCTATAACGCCGAGAAGACAGGCTTGGTTAGGTGTTCCTTGGTCTCCTAGTTATGGTTGCTAGGGAAGTAAAGGACGCTGCTAGGCAGGCGACCTATAGGTATTTCATGTACTCCTCATTTACACTATAAGCACGGCCCTAATGGGCTACGTCCTCCTCGCTACTAGCTTAAAGAGGCCTATAGCTGCCAGCGTAGCCATTGCGACCCCTACAGGCGTCACCACAAGGCCGTCCGTCAGCCCATAGCCTCCGTACACCAGGTAGGCCGGCCAGGGAAGGAGGCCCCTGAGCTCGGCCACGCACGAAAGCAGTACGGCAAAGGTGTCAGCGAGGAGCGAGAGGGCCAGGGCCGTGATATACGCCTCTGCGGCCAGCCAGGGCCCTGCCCCCTCTGCCAGCAAGTGAAGGGGCTGGCCCCTCGGCCTCATGACCTGCATCGCGGCCACTACTGGCACCGCGTAGACGAGGCAGAGGGCCAGGACGGCCGCTATGGTTGCTGAGCCCCTGACTGCCAGGAGGGCTGCTGAAGGCGAAACCAGCGGGAGCAGGACGCCTATGGCCAGGAGGGCAACAGCAGCGTAGGCCAGGAGCCTGGCGGCGCTTACGCCCCTCGCGGCGAAGGGCAGGAGGGCCCCAAGGCCCCTCGCCCTCAGGGCAATAGCCAGCAGGGCCGCGGTTGCCATGGGGGCCAGGGAGCCAAATACGTCAAGGCCGACGTTGAGGTCCCCGCACCTCAGCCAGATCACGTACTGCGCGAGGGGGTGGCCGAGGAGGCGCTGAAGGGGCGACGGCCATATGACAGGTATGAAGGCCACGAGCGTGAGGGAGAACGCGAGGAGGAAAACCAGGGAGAGGGCCTGGCTATTGCCTTCGCCTCCGCGCCCTTCCCCTATCATTACGTCTTGGGCCTCCCTGGGCTCCTCAGGGCCTGTCAAGCCCTCCCTCCTGGGGCCTCGGCCCTCAGGGCTTAAGGGGTTGCCTTGGGGGCCGCGCGGACCCCGCTGGTTCCCTATCTAACACGCGTCCGATGTCAGCATTTTAACGCCGCAAGGGGGCCCCTCGCGGGCCCCGAGTTGAGGTGGAGGGACGAGGGCGAGGGGGCTGAGGGAACGCCGACGCTCTGCGACGACCTTGACGAGCTCTGCAGGCTCAACGAGAGGGCCATCATGGCCCTCAGGCCTGGGCTCCTGGACGCTCTTGACGCCATGATGGAGGACCTCCTCGGCTTCCCCGACGTGAAGGGGTACGCGATGAGCGAAGTGGTGAGCGCCGTGGTCTCGACCTACGCGTATGAGTCAATTCGCTCGGCGCTCAGGTGCTCCCTCCCGTCCCTTTACCTGGGCCTTAGGCTAACCCTGGGCTCCCTGCTCGTCGGCCTGGTTGCCGACCTGGCCGTGAGGGGGCCAGCCGCCGAGGCAAGGCTCAGGAGGGCCCTTGAGGAGGGCTTCAGCATCA
>Ga0326758_100203_pt1 | contig 16733 bp, 14 predicted proteins | sample GCRJH_S_FD_207221 | JGI IMG/M metagenome (GOLD analysis project Ga0326758, IMG submission 207221) | Hot spring sediment microbial communities from Geyser Creek Basin, Yellowstone National Park, WY, United States - GCR.JH_S | ecosystem: Environmental > Aquatic > Thermal springs > Near-boiling... | reverse complement strand
TAATAGGCGAGGAAGACATAATCAAGAGGATCAACGGAATAATAGACCTAGTAACACCCCTAGTTCTAAACCTAGATCTAGGCTACGCAGCAATACTAATCAGAAACAGGGAATGGATCAGGAAGAGAAACCTAGACATAATAATGCCCAACGCCGAGACACTGAGAAACCTCACCAAGACCCTAAGCAATAAGGCCAAAGCCCACTACAGCAACTACATGCCAATAACTTACATAGAGATAAATTGCCGCGAACTAACAGGGACAGTACTAGCCGAGGAACTACTTACTAAGGATGTACTGGTAGTCCCAGGGAAATACTTCGGCAAAGACAACGGCATAAGGATAGGGCTAGGCTCCACCAAACCCAAGGACTTCGAAACCGCAATGAAAATAATAATCGATGTCATAAACAGTGAGTGTCCCGACTAACAAACACGCAACTAACTCCGCAACACACCACCAACAATCAATCACATGGATTATTGCATTAACGAATAGTCATCCAAAGCCGGAATAGAAAGCATTAAAATAGTTCAATTATCGTGGTTTTTAAGGCCTTTATCCCTGGGTCTAATGGGTGAAAATAACTCTTTAAAACCACGTCTGTCGAACCAAATTACGAATGGTACACCTCACCACACATACCGCTACCCTGCCAGTATTGCAACGAACACGTACACAACGCTAAGTTCCGCGATCTAGATCTGGCCGTGGTTGACGAGATCATAGAGACTGCAGCCAGGCATGGAAGGAGGATTAGAAGTATACATAAGCATTACTCAGCACCCCAACTAATTAAAAATAAATTTTGGGCTCTGAGGGAAGTTAATTAATGAGGAGAATCAATTGCAATGACCGAGTAATCATAGATAGTGTAGGGAACACACTTAATGACCTCGGCATAGCAGGACCCATGAGAATGGCATACATAGATCTTGTTAAGAGGGCATGCAAGATGTGCAGAGAGACGAAGCTAAGTCTCGAAGAAATCAGGACAAAACTCATGGAGGAGGGTCAGAAGTGGGGCGTTAATGAGGACGTGCTGACGGAGATATTAAAAGTATTAACACCATGGTGCTCACAATAAACACTAACGGAAACCCTATATAACGAGGAGGGGTTCTCTAAAAATTTCTATGTAGTCTGCAGTAGTATTATAAGCGAATGTTTTATATTATTCATACGATAAAAATATTGGCGATCCATAGTGGGGATTCGGCTTAGCCTTAATAATGTTGTTTTTGGTAAATACGAGATAAGGGCACCGCTTATTAAGTCTTCAAGATTAACTGATGTGAGTCGGGGTGGAGTTGGGAAAGAATTAAGCACGGGTTGGGTTACGAACTTCGCCATCGGTTGCACGCACGCCTGCCCATTCTGCTATGTCGACGCTATACACAAGAGGTTCTTCACTAGTAAGTACCCAATTGTTAATAGGGAGTGGGGCACGTATCTACTAATCCCTGAGCCACACTCATTCAGGAAGGCACTGGTTGAAACGCCATGGCGTAAGTGGCGTGGAGAGTTGGTGCTGATGAGTTCGACCCACGACCCGTTTTTACCACAACTCCTACCCTACGCCAAAGCCATCCTAGAAACTGGCTTGAGACATGGCGTACACTTCCTAATCCAAACCAGGAGCTTGAATGCGTTACGGATTTTACCACTCCTGGCTCAGTATAGGAACCAGGTAATCTTCCAGGTCTCGATCGCCACGATGAATGAGGAATTGAGGGGGCTCATAGAGCCACATGTGCCTCCAGCTAAGGCGAGGCTCATGATGCTTAAGCGAGCCAAGGAGTTGGGGCTTAGGACTGGCGTCATCATAGCCCCAATCCTACCACCTGTTAGACAACGTCCCGATGTTGGGGCCGATTTGGATGCGTTAATGAGGGAGTTGGCAAGTATTGGTGTGGACCAAGTATTCGGTGAAATGCTGCACATAAGGGGCTCGAACATTGCGAGACTCGAGGAATTACTAGGCAATAAGTTAACCATTAGTAGGGAAATGGATAGGCTATTAGGGAACCTATTTGAGGCGCTTTTAGGTAAATATGGTTTAAAGGGCAGATACTGGTATGAGTATTACTAACGTGATTACTCCTTTGCAAGGCATCCTGGAAGGGACTTATCTCTATCACTATCCTTTTTCGTGTAGTTTGTAAGTAACTGGTGATGTAACATCTTATACAATCCCTCCTCACCTAACTTATCAATATACTTCGATACAGTATTATAAGGTTGTACCCATGGATGTGGCTTTTCCTGTTCATCTTTACGTTTATAAACTATTAAATCAAAGTGATAATGCCATGGATTCCCCATCTTCCATATCGAAGATTCATAAACCTCATAATTTAAACTCTTTATTTTATCCACGTAATAATTATGTAAACATTCGCCAAACCTTTCCTCATTGCAGCACTTTCTCCACCCCTCATCACCAAAGAATTCATCGAACTTATGTTCCTTGCTGCAAGCTTCATCCCTTTGGCGCCTTAACGATCCGCACATAAAATTAAACATAACGTCGACTATTACTTTATATTTCTCACGAGCATTGAGCAAAGTCTCCATAGCATTCCACTCAATCTCAGCACCCGTAGGATCAATAACGACAAGCCAATAATTACATTCATTTCTGTACTTCATTAATATGCGATTTATATAGCTATTAAAATCGTCATAAAATTCTATATGAGACACTGGCATATTAATATTTCTTAACCTTTCTGATACTTCATCAATTATTTTCCTAAGAATATTCCTACGTTGCTCATTATTTTCCATTAAGAAAACCATTTTAAATGGTTTTAATTCTTTCCTCCCGAAATATCTTTCACCTAACGTGGGAGCTATGAGGGGAATAACCGCGGAGCCAAAAATCGGTATTACCTTGTCCTCCATAAGTAAGGGAATAATGCCTATACCTGCCGTGGCATCTACAAAGCATGTTTTTTCAGATATTTCAGGTACCCGCTTACGTATAGCACGTATAGCATTTATGGCTATTCCTGTATAGTACGAGATCAACACCTCTTTAAATGCGTGATAAATCCTAACCTTACCTTTCTCAACCTCGTAAGTCTCCTTATGCGGATCATACATATCTATTTCTTTTTGATATTTGAGATAGATATCATTGGGCCAACCACAATACTGAAGAAGCTTTAATTGATCCATTAGTTTCTCACTCTCGTCTTTCCTTCTTCTTATGGACGATTTAGAAGGCATAATATTCGCTATATTGCAATTATTTAAAAATCAAACGATTAAAATAAAGTATGGCAATGAACGTGCTAAAATCGATATATTGTCACTAGGCTTCGCTATGGTTTGTTTATAGCTTTGCATTCATTGCGTATCGTCTAGTTAATGCACAATGTTTGTTTTTATATTATACATGTATTGAGCCTTGTATTGCACATCAAGTGTCCACGGAACGTGATTAAAGGTTTACGTAGTCATTCTCTTTAATGCAGGTTGGTGAGGTTCGTGAGAGGAGGAGGGTTAGTTTGAGGGAGTTTTTGGGTGTTGATTTTGGCGTTGTTAAGTGCCCGGTATGTGGTATAGAGGGTGTCCTGTGCGTCGAGTCGTCCCCTGACCATACACATAATTACCTAGTGGTCGTCCATGGGGGCTCCTGTGAGGAGAGGGCAGATGCGCATAAGGTGCCCCTGTACCTATCTAGGTTGGGCCAGTGCCTTGGTTATACTGAGGCGAGGGAGATCGTTGAGATTGCGAAACTCGGTGCCAGGGCTGATGATCCATACATTGTGGGTAATAAGAGGCTTAGGTTTGTCACGAGCAGTGGTAAGAAAGAGGTTGAGTTGGGTATTGAGTTTAAGAAGTGCGTTAGGTATGGCGAGCTGTTCCGAACGCTGAATGATGCGTTGCGGGCTGAGTTGGACTTCCTGTTTAGGGGTGGTAGGCTTGTTGATGTGCTTAGGGCTCAGGGTATTGATGTTGAGGAGGTTGATGCGGAGGGCGTCTTAACGGAGGCGATTAGGTACAGGGTTCGTAACCAACACCCACCACCAAACCTGTTGCACAGGCTGGCTGCCGTCTCGAAGAATTACCCACACCTCTCGAGTATAGCTAAGTCCCTCGCATTGAGACCCACAGTCATCATGCCGGAGCTGCACCAGGGTTCATCAGTGCCGCTTCCATCACTTTTGCAATGTCCAGCAAAGGCATCACTCATAGTTAATAAAGCCGTTGTTTCTCCACCTGAGCGCACAGTAATCATTGATTCAATAACGAGTGACTACGCAAAGTCAGGCTGTAGGGCGGGGAGTACCATAGATGTTGTGATTGATGGCGTGGAGCTCGTTAGTAAGCCAATGTTCATTTGTGGCGATGTTGTTATCGAGGTGTTGATTATGAGCACACCAACAAGCCCAATACTCATAACCCCAGACACAATCCTCCAGGCAAAAGATGCAGCGACAAAAGTACTCCAGGGCTTATCAACCGAGTGGGCACGGGACATATTATCCAAGGCAAAGTATGAGGGACAGGTTAATTCACAATCCTGCGAATCCCCTGATGACCCCAGGATTGAGTTCGCAATCGGCTGCCTAGCCTATAGGTTAATGCGTATCCCCGAGTTCGATAAATACCTAGAGAACCTGAGGTCTAGGGGTATTGACCCAGGCACGTACATACATGGGACGAATGCTGCTGATGTCGAGATAATGCACCAAACAGCCGTTGAGACCACATACTCCGGTGATGAGGGCTTGCTCGATAATGACATAACCACAGTGGTTTACACACTCCATAAGGCAGCCACATACGCACACCTAACAAATGCGAAGGGCGCATACGTCGACCTAGTACTACTCACTAGGCTGCCCTACGTGAGCATGATACGGCGCTACCTAGACACAACAAGCCTCATACAGACAATAAGTGAGGACTTGAAAAGCAAGGTCAACGCATATAAATCACTTGACCCCAAAACAATTGCAAAAACAAAGACGATCCCATGCAAACACTGCAACATAAGCGTACAATGCCCATATGCCAAGTACGCAAAACAGCACGACACAGAGCGAGCCAAACTAAACATAAACCTCCTAAAACAACTCACCGCAGATTAATCAACCACCATTGAGAACTACAAAACACACCAGTGCGCCGGACACGATTACCTATATACGTGTACCCTCCATGCGCTTGGGTTATCTATTTCTATCTCGGTTTTCGCCGCATTTCTTGCCGTTATGACTAGGCGTGGGTTTGTGCATGTGTTACTCCAGTACTCAAGCCTATACTGGCTATGTTCGGGCTTGTACTCGGATAGCCACGTAACGCCCGGCTTAAATAGGCTGAGGTACTCGCCGTAGTGAGTCCCGTGGTGTGCACCCCTTAGGAAAACAACATCCCTAGCACTACCGCCTACGGGCTTTCCCTCAAGGCGCCCAACATAGTTCAATACATCGTCTGAGTTATCACCCGGTATCACAATTAATACTTTGCTTCGCTTATTGTCATAGTAATGGTGGTACTCTAAGATTAGGCTGAAGTCGTTTAGCGCATCACTAATCCTGAGTAGAGCCATCATTAACTCCCGTTTGGAGCGCAGGTATTCGAAGAATCGGTAGTAATAGTGAACATCCAACGGTGGAAAGTAAGTGGTTGGAAGGAGAAGTAGATATTTTGCCAGGTTGCTATCAGGAGATATTGTTATGAGCTCCTTCCTTTCTTGATACTTCTCGAGCTCATCACCTAGCCTCTTCACTATCTCTTCGAGTTCGTCGATGTCTTTACACGCACTCTCATTACTACCACTACCGCAAACTTTCCTGAGCGCCTCAAGGACCTCGCTATACCGCTTCCTCAATTTCCTCAGCTCCCTCTTCCTAAGTTTCTGTGGGAATTTCTTTGGTGGCCAAACAACCCTCATTTTCGTACCTCCACCAATGTCCACCACATCCCCGCGATAAAGCAACGTGAGATTCGGAGTCTTTCTACAAGCGTTTTTGAGCAACCCAATGACTGAGTCTAGAGTTACGCCCACACCACCAGCAACCAACGTCAGGGCTATTTTATAGAGGACCATGAGATCAAACACAGCATCCCTAATCTCTGGCGGTGTGCGTGGTACCCCTGGGATGTAAACGTTCACCGTATTGACTCTATTGAAGCAACAGCAATGTGGGATTAGTGGAGCTAGGCTGTAATGGTCTGCGTGTAGATGTGTTAGGACGAGGTCGAGGGTATCTAGAGTAGAGTTGTTGCATAACTTGTGGAGATCATTATGAATGGCATCACACGCGTGCGCACATCTGTAGTCACAGTGTTTACGGAAGAACCAACAGCCCAAATCCACGAACTGCAATCTTCGAACATCTGGGAAGTGTATTACCGTAGCCTCACCCTTAACGCCAGTGCTCCAATTGATTATTCTAGCAAGCATTAGTAACAAAGACAACAGAGGTATTTAGGCATTCACACCAACACCCTTTTAACCACCAAAAACCATCAATGATTAAGTGACTAATCAGCAGAGTACTGGTGCGGATTTGGAAAAGGCTAGGGAGGCTATTCAAAGGCTTAGCCCCGATAGGCTTTGCATAGGTAAGTTACTCGACCTGAGAGATGCGCTGCCCGATATTGTTCGTGGGGTCGTTAGTGCGGTTATTGATGCGTTCCTCGGTGGTGGGTTGGTGAGGGCCGTCAGTGCCACGATTGAGGCACTGGCCGGTAGGTCACTTAGGCAATTACTAATGAAGTGGGGCATTGTTAGGAATGAAACCGTCGAGTGTCTCAAGAACATAGTTAACACGGCCAAAGAAGCAAGCCAATACATAGATGATGAGAGGCTTAGGGACGTTGTTGAGGAGGTCGCCAAAAAGTGGGGTTGGGACGTCGACATCTTCAAGCGCTTCGTAAAGACAGCGGCAGGGAAGACCATAACTGAAGACGAGGAGGTCAAGAAAATGATCAAGGAGGCGCTGGAGAAGATCGAGAAGGAGTTGAACGAGGTAAAGACCAAGGTGGAGGGCTTGTTGGTTGGTGCAAAGGTCTTCTTCATAGACGATGTCGAGAACGGCTTACTCTACGGCAACTTCATAGTTGAGGGTGGGGTTCCGAGGATTAGGACTAGGATCACCACCAGCAAGGAGGAGCTAGTGACCGACCTTGTCAATGTCGGTAGGTTCCGTGAGGTTGCCGAGGGCGTGTTCAGTAGGTTGGTTAAGGATGGTAGGGTCGTACTTATTGGGCCTAGGGGGATTGGTAAGTCGACGTTAGCCACATACGTGGCTTGGAGATCACTCCTCGGTGGTTTGGGTAACGTGGTTCTTAATGAGCAGCTGAGGGATGCCGTGATACACATCGAATCGCTTAAGCCCGGAGATGCGGCGAGGTTAAACAAGCTGGTTAAGGCCACTGGTAGGAGGTTTGTAATAATTTACGACCCATCACCAATCGAGGCCTATTACAAGCCCGAAACCATGCAAGTGGTGAAGCACGACATCGAGAGCGTAGAGAATACGCTGAGGGAACTAATGGAGGTTAGAAATGCGTGGGTGGTCATAATCCTCCCGAGGGAGCTTTATGATGAGGTTTCGAAGGATGTGGCGTTGAGGAGTATTTTGGATGAGATTAGGGACCACATAATCAATGTGGACCTTAGGGATGGGGAATTCCTCAGGGAGGTCATCAGGAAGTACTCCGGGTGTGATGACGTGAGTGATGACTTGGTTAAGGGGGTCATGGGCTTTGACTCCTACACCCTTGTTGCCAAGTACGCCGGCATCTGGCTTCGTGAAAGTAAGTGTCAAGTTAAGGATGTTGATGAGGCGTTGAGGGAGAGTGCTGGTGAGCCCAAGTTATTCTTCGCAAACTACATGTGGAACACAATACTCGGGAAGAACACGGACCTGGCTAAGAAAGTCTCAATACCACTAATCCTCCACGCAGCCTTCGGACCAATACCAGAGGGAGTCACGTACATAACAAAGGCCGTGAATGAGGGCGGTGTTTGGAAACTCATTGATAGGGATAGGCTAGCTAAGTCGAAGTTGGAGGACTTGAGGGAGGACGATCTAGAGCCAATCGCCAAATGGCTCTCGACAAGGCACGAAGACTTAATCGAGGAAACACTTGAGGAATTGGCTGGGTTACGGGGTGAGGAGGTGAGGAATAATTACAGGAATCATGGATTTGAGAACTTCATCAAGGCATTGGATTGGGGTTATGAAAAGGCCCTAGAGGAGGTTAGGGGATTGGGCCGTGAGACGAAGCCCGAAGAAGTCGAGACTAACTTATTGATTTTCGTTAGCGAGAGGCTCAAAAACGCCCTAAAACCATACACAAACTGCTGGAAAAGAACCGCATTAATCATCGGGCACGCCCTGGCTGGGGATCCTATAGTGCCTAGGCCCGAGGACTTGCCTAATGATGTTGTTGAATCCCTTGGTGATGTTTTGAGGGAATGCGGTGTTGATGATTACCTACTCGTTGATAACGTAATCCCACCATTAATACGGCGCCTAACCAGGAATTACGCACGTGACTTGGCCGAGGCATTTATTGATAAATACAAGGAGACTGTTAATGAGATAAATAAAATTTTAAATAAAGTTAAAGGTAGAGATAAAGGCGTTATTTATGGTGCTGAGCGTTTTTATGGTCTTGGGCTGGCCTCAATAATCGCCAAGGCTGTTGAGTCAAGCAAGCCCGTTGGGCCCAGCGACGCCGATAAGGCATTGCACATAGCGTCAGCCGCAATACAATACGTTGCATCGGCAGATCTCATTATGCCAATACTAAGTGCCTTAGGGCCGTTGCGTGGTGAGGCGCCACAGAGGTACATCGAACTACTAGCCGCCGCATTGAATATGGAGAACCTCGACCGTGATACGGTTGGGCATATATTTAAGGAGTTGAATGAGATTTTAGACAATTACGGTGATGTGGTTAGGGGGTATGCCTGGTCCCTCGTACATGCAATACGTGCCTACGCCGACCTACTTGGGAAATACTTTGGTTATTTCAATAGGGAGGAGGTTGGAGATGTGGTTGGTAGGGTCGCTTATCTACTCAATGAGCTAGGTAGGTTCAGTCCTAGCCTGGGCGTTATAGCATGGGCGTATGCGTTAGGCCCAGCGTTAGAGCATGGGATTGTGAGGGGGCTTATGATGAAGACGTTACGCATCAATGAGGTTGATAAGGTTGTTGATAAGGCTAGTGAGGTCCTTGAGGGACTAAGCAGGTTGAAGGGAAGGATCCCGGAGTTAATGAAGGATGGAGAATTCATGGGTTACGTCAAATCCATGTACTTCAAGGCTGATGAGGAGGAAGAGGAGGCAGTTAAGAAAGTAATCCTCATGGTAGCATCGCTTCTCAAGCACGCATTGGCACGTTATAGGCTTGATAATGACGAGTTTGATGAGGCAGCAAAACTATTTAACGAGGCTGCTAAGGAGGATAGGGAAGTCGGTATCTATGAAAACTACTTAATTAATCGTAATTGGACATTACGTGTTGAGGCTATTAAGGGCTCGTTGGTTGACTATGAGTTGGTTAACTTGGTTAAAAAGTTTCAACAGCTGTACGAGGAGGCCTTTAGTAAAGAGCATTTTAAGTCCACGGCTTGGTACCTCAGTAATGCATCGCTTATACTCGGTGGCTACCTCGTGTCCCTAGCCCTAGCGGGTGACCATGAAACAATAAGCAGGTTACTCAAGAAACATTGGTGGGTGCTGAACGCCAATAAGCAAGCCTCGGTCCTGACCAGGCTTGTGCTCAACGCCTTACTCGGTTCAAAGGATAGAAAGGACCAACTAGGCAGCGAGCTTAAGGATAAGCTCAGTGTCAATCCTGAAGAGTTGATTAATGCCTTCGAATCTGATATGCATAGTGAGTTTCTGCCCGCGTTAATGGTTGCCCTTGGTATTACGAAGCCTGAGAATGAAGTTACGATATGCGTGCCAATTAATGATTCGACAAAAGGGGAAAGGATAGTTTGTGGGGATTCTGCTATTGAGTGGTTAAGACGGTGGTTAGTCGATGTTTTTCGTTGGCTTAAGGAGTTTAGTGTTAATGCTGATAATAAGTTGATTGACGAGTTTAGGGGGTTAGTGAATGGGCTCGATGGCAAGTCCCTAGCCCAACTAATAGCCCCCGTAAGCTCAATGGCTCGGTTAGCCCTAATGCTCCACGCATTAATTAATGGTGATGAGAGGCTAGCCAAGGCACACGCGCTCATAGGTGCTGTGGAGACTAGTAGTAAGTTACTCACGAGGTTGTTCCTTGAGGCTTACAGGGCGTGTTGCGACTTAGGTAGTGAGGGGTTTAGGCAAGCCATTGCCAAGCTCTTCCTCTACCACGTTTAACCATGAGGGTTTGTGAGGGCTAAGTTGACCTTTATGGAGTGAGGTTTTATATTTTGGCGGGATTGTGTTTGTGGTGGTTGTGAAAAACACGCATCCCTGCGTTGCGGGTGTTGATGGCTTCCTGTCGAGGGTTGTTAATGGGGTTGTTGGTTACTTAGTTAATGGGGATTTGCCTAGTCGCGTGCTTAGGGATGGCATCAACAGGAGGGTTAGTGATGGTGTGAGCAAAATCATGGGCGTAGTCCATGTTAAAGGCCATAGGTGGCCCTCAACAATTGAATCCATACTATCGAGGACGGCCCACGCACTACTCAAGGAGACTGCATTGGGCGTGGGATCGGGTAGGTTTGTTGCATCAACGGCTGAGTTCTGCGCGTACGTTGATGAGGTGAGGGCAGTGATATGCGGCTCGCCTGACTTGTTAATCCACGACTTGAGGAGTAAATCAACGTTCCTGGTCGAGTTGAGGTTGGCACCAACCTTCGGTGATTACTCCCCATTCATTAAGATGGCAGCCATCAAGCTGGCCATACACTCATGGCTACTCAACAACTACTACGCCGAAAACATTGAGTGGCAGTTATCCTACATAGCAATAATACACTACACAAAACAGAGGGGTAGGACACTCGATGCCGAGGTCTTCCCAATCTGCATTAGGGTGACGGACTCGATAAGGTCGTTCATTGCCAATGCCTACAGGGCTTGGAGGGGCAAGACAATGATTAGGGTTAGTGATTGTAGGTTGGCGAGGTTGATCTATGGGAGGAGGTTCGTGAGGTGCTTGAATGAGGAGGTCTTGATAGACGTGCCGAGTTGGGTAGCCTCAATGAATGAGGCGGTGAACAATCAATTATTCAGAAAATGGAAGGCACTACAGAGTGGGGCATCGATGGAGTCACGTTAAAGCCTTATTAAGCCTAGTGAGCAAAATAAAGTGGAAGCGAAAGTAATGAGTCCCCAAGCAAACCACCCCGGTCTAGCCGGGGCGGAGGCTTGGGGATGATTCAATACGGCTACAAAGCCCTGCCCACACCTGTGGGTGTGGGTTGGGGAGACTACCCACTGGCCTGGCTGTTGACATATAATGGAGCAGACTGCAAACTGTGGCAATACGCCTATGGGAAGTGCCAAGAGTCGGAGCTCTGTAGAAAAACAGCCGAGCTACTACCCACCATCGGCTACGACCTAAGGAGGCACAGATGCCTCCATCCATAAAACGCCCAAAAGCAATCAAAATACACAAACCCCTCAAAACCAAGGCTACCCAATCGCCTAGATGCCCATGCCCGTGCCTCCTCTCCTCCAAGGCCCAACCTCCCACCCCTAACACCCCCCTTCACACGCTTAATGAGTGAAGCAACGGTGGTGCTCCCCTCGATAGGGGGAGTCCCACCGACAAAGCCCGATGTGGTGTAGGAATGCCAGAGGGCTTGTCAGTGGGAGTGTCGGTTCCCAGGGACCCGATGGGTGGGCAAGCATTCCAAGGGCAACCCTAGGAACCGGCACGGGGAGTGGGCTCTGGAGGGAAAGGCACGGGCAACGCATAGCCACCCAATAGCCCAAAACAAATAAGCAACAAAACGAGCCGAGGAAGCAAACAAAAACTCAAAGCCACAAGCGAGGAAACAAACAAAAGCCAGCAAACCCTAGGCATGAGAAAACAAAAACCAACAAGTAATAGAAACACCACGAAGAACAAATGGCTATTTCACAATTCGAGGAATAAAACAAAAATTTAGATAATGAATCAAGAAAGAGGAAAAGAGAAAGTCATCCCTAGGAGTTGCTAAACAAATAGCTAGGGAAGTGCGGAAACAAAGGAGTTATAAGGCACTAAGGCGAAAGAGGACTTGCCCCGCAACCCGGCGGGGTCTCATGCCGACCACCTGGTCCGGTGGGTTCCCGGTGAAGTCTCCCCACCGGGGCCCGCCAACCATTCTCTCCCATCCTCATTATTGATTCCTTACTTCTCATTCCTGGGAGGGGTGGTGGTTTGGGGCTCCGGTGGGGAGTAGGGGGCATCCTTGGGTGTCGCCGAGAGGCGGCTACCAAGGCTCTGCCCCTCGAAACCCGCCGGGGCCCACCGGACCAGGTGGTCGGCATGAGGTCAAAACCCACCCAGAACCCCGGCCCGGGAGAGGGTGCCCCCGCGCTCCCGCTTGTCGGCCGGGGAAACCCCGCCGGGTCTTGCCTGGCGGGTAAGAAGGCGGGGGAGAGGACTACGCTACTTAACACCACTAACGCTCTACGAGGTGATAAGGCATGAACACCCCGCAAACCCACGGCCGTGGGGCGGGTAGGAGTAGGCTCGTGGAGGAGATCGAGGAAATACTGAGAAAGGAGTTTGGTTGGAATGAGGTTGTAATGAGTGAAAGAATGTGGAGGTTTATTGGTGTTAACACGGAGGAACTACTTAATTACGGCATAAATCCACATGAGTGGATAGAGATTCTACGCCACCTCAGCATAAACAACACATACATGTTAGGCGCAGTGCACGGTGACGTATTTGTAAGACCAACATCACCAAGCTGGTACGAGGTTGCAGCGACTACTTCGAGTACGATAGGCGTGTTGTATTTTGAGAGACTGATGAGGCCAATAAAAACGCCGGGTATTGATATTTCGATGAGGAGGAGGGAAGGAGGAAGGATGCCCAACGTGATCTACGTAAAGTTCTATGTTTTATTAAGAAAAAGTGAGTGGCCGTGGCATGGCAAGGGCTATGAAACAATAAGCAGTTTCAACACGAGCGAGCTTTTAAGCTACCTCGCCGGCTTAATCGACACAGACGGATCAGTGCTAATAGAGGAGACGCTGTATGGGTACAGATTCGAGATAAACATATCTTCTGCCAATATGGAATTTTTGGAATTCCTTAAGAACATGGTTTATGAGAGATTGGGCATTACGGGCCATGTCGCCACTGACAAAAGACCAGGAAGTGGCGGCAAACTGCGGTTTCGAACTTGGCAGGCTGTTCAGTTGTATGAGGAGTTACGTCAATACCTGGCACATCCAATGAAGAGGTTGAGGGCGGAAACATACGTGAAATACTACAATAAAGAGATGCCGAGAGCCGAATACCAGCGATTTCATGAACAATTTAGATATAGCGACGATACTAGTAATGACCCAAAACGTAACCACGCCGTAGATATACTCACCCAAGCGGCCCCACAAACCCACACCCACGGGGAACAAAACAAAACCAAAACATAAACCGAAGAATTAAAACAAAAATTAATGGGGCCAGGGCCGGGATTTGAACCCGGGTTCACGGGCTCCACAGGCCCGCATGCTAACCAGACTACACCACCCTGGCGGGTTGTTTGTTTTGTGGGTTTGTTTAAAGTTTTCTTTTCGTGGGTTTTGGTGTTTTGTGTGTTTGGTGTTGTGTTTGTGATTGCGTGTTTCAATTCTTTTATTTTAGATTTTGATTCGTGGTTTATTGGTTCCTTCTCTGTCCCTCTTTTGGTCTGTGTTGAAGGCATTGTCTTAGTAGTCGATGTGTGGTTCGCAGGGTCTCTAGTGGTCTTGTGGTCGCAATATCCGTGGGTCTCTACTGGGTAATTCGATTGCTTAAAAACTGGGGTTTCTGGTGGTGGGTTGTGATGCTTGGTAGCCGTGGTTTTGGTTTGGGTGTTGTTGCGGTAGGTGTTCGGTCGACGCTCGTATGTTTCATTGTTTGCCTTAATGCTGATAGGGCCCGGGGTTCTCTTGATAGTAATCTCTGGCTTTACTCTAGAGTCGTGCTTATTGGTTATGTGATTTGGAGGTGGTGTTATTAGCTGGTTGGGGGTGTCATTGATGACGTAGGTGGTGTACTTGGGTGTTTGGTATGTGGGGTCGATGACTTGGTGTACCTCGATGTTTGTCTTGATCCCCGAAGTTCTCCTTATCCTCGACCGTGTAGAACTTGACCAATCCTTGACTAACAATCTTCGGCCTGGATACATGCATCGTTTAAGCACTAACTGATTTTTAAGGGGGTTTGTGCACGGTCTCAATGTTTTAAATGGAGGTGGGTGTTTTTGCGTAAGGTGGGTCCATGGGCAGGGTAGTATGGATGGCGCTGAACCCTATATTCTTCTTCTACGCCTTCCTCCCAGCCATCATTTTTGGAATCATCGCCACACTCCCAATCCCACCTCGGGTATCATCCATGGTTATACTAACCCTCTCCTCCTCATACATCACCGCAATGCTCTACTTGGTAATATGCAGGGGTCTCGTAACTGTGGTCAAGTTCACCGAGGATGGTTTGGTTGTTAGGGGTAGGGGTGGTTTCTCCGTATCAAGGGATGTTGTTGTTAATGGTAACGTAGTCTGCATTAGGAAAACGCCCAGGGGCATAAGGCTGCGTATAAGGCATGGCTCGCTTAATTACACAATACCACTAGACCCGATACAATATGAGGCATTAATCAACGCATTAACCACACACTGGGGCTGGACACCGCCAGAATGCCCCGAGTACCTAATCCAAGCACGTTAAGCGAGGCGTGTTGAGGACTTAATGAGCAGTGGTCAATGCAGTCCATCATCACCTATTGCGTACCTGACCTCTGTGTCTGGCGCATCGAGTGGGGGCTCCGAGCTTTGGCGCTTGGGATCTCCCGGCTGGATCTAGCCATGCAGTATTCCTCGTATTGACTAGGCTGGGCTTTAATAAGCGTTGGTTCGGGATAGTCGATGTCGGCTCAGTCATTGAGGCGGGTTGTCGTGAAATGATGGAAACGGCTGGGGTTAAATGTGGAATAATGGGTGTGTCGTGCTTATGTACGTGCCTGTTCGCCGCCTTTACTGCCCTCCTTCCTTATTTTTTCGAAGTATATGTATGTCCTTACTATGTACGCGTACAGGAAGATCCTGTAGGCGACCTCGCCTCCTCCCTCGTACCACCACCTCTTGGCTATCTCGACTACCTTGTCTATTTCCTCTAGGGTTATTTCATCCAGGCTCTTTGATGCGACCGCCTTTATGTACTCAATCTCCTCCTTACTTATTGGGTTAGCCCTAATAGTGCCCGCCCACCTCGTTATTTCACGCTTCAGGAACTCCGCCTCGTCTTTCGTGAGTACGTTCTTGATTCCCAGGTACTCAATCATTAGGGAGTTTATTGAGATCAGGGCCCCGCTTATGGAGTCGGCGAATCTAGCGAGTCTCTCATCAATTTGTTTGAACTTCTCGTCAATCATTGCGAACCTCATGTCGATTTCCCTGAATTTGCCGCCTAACCAGTAGGTTATCCAAGCTAGTGTGGTGAGTATGGTTGCCGTGGATGCCGTGATCGTGTATATCGTGGTTAAATCCATGGTTTACATTAAATTAGGTCTACATAAAAGTTAATTAAGCTTTCGGCATTAGATGCGAGGCTTAATTATGGAGTTATTACGAGAAATAAAGGTTATGCTATAATCCAGGCTGTACTCTATTTCGTAGAACTTAGGTACTTTATGCAGTACCTAATACCTATTATTAAGTGGATTAATGAGTCGAGGACCTCGCCCACGGGCTTGCCTTGTTTAGTATGGTTATTGGCATCTCGAGGTCTAGGGCCTCGTTTACCACATCGAAATACTTCGTGCTTATTTAAATAGTTCCTGAACACGCCCAATACCTTACCTAGGCTCTTCCCCCTAACTGTGCATGGTACGTAATTAACACTGTCCCTAACGTGCTTTCCATAATCCATGCCGCACCTCACGTAAATATAATCATAGTTCCTCACCAAAACACTCATCAAATCTTCACTGAGTTGATCCCTTTTAATGCAGTGAGTGTCTACGTAGAGGTCTGCCTTTCAGGGTGGGGAGGAGTCAGTCTCTAGCTTTGGGTGTGGGGTTGTGGTTTTGTTCTGTGTTGTTTGTTGTTTTTGTTGTGAGTGTTGTTGTTAGGGTTATGGTGAGTCCGGTTAGGAATAGTATTGCGAGTGTTTTGAGTGTGTTTTGGTTGTATAGTTGTGGTGCTATTCCTGTGAAGCCTAGGGCCCAGGCTATGTAGAATAGTAGCATTAGTGCTATGCCTAGGGTGATTAGGTAATTCCTTAGTTTCTTGCTTATGGTTGGTTTTGGGATGTTGGGTAGGGCTGCGGCTATGGGTAGGGCTGTTAGTATCATTAGCAATGTGTAGCCCGGCCTGGTCAGTGCCTCGATAATGCCTGGGGTGGGGCATTTTGCCTTTTCCGTGGGTTCTATGGTTATTGGGCCTATGGTTACGTTGATAGGTAGGACTGGGGTGCTCGGTATCAGGAGTACCTTTATGTTGGTTTTTGTCCAGTTCGTGATTGTGAATTCACCCTTTAATGCATAGCTTCCCGTGCCCGTTATGTTCATGACCACGCTTTGGTTAGGCATTACCAGTACTACCTGTGCCC